>Ga0137365_10004346_pt1 | contig 11368 bp, 12 predicted proteins | sample SagtaG_9_FD_104799 | JGI IMG/M metagenome (GOLD analysis project Ga0137365, IMG submission 104799) | Vadose zone soil microbial communities from Sagehorn Ranch, Mendocino, California, USA - Sage1_L_40_16 metaG | ecosystem: Environmental > Terrestrial > Soil > Vadose zone | place: USA... | reverse complement strand
GCTCGACCCCTTGGCGGTGAAGTTGATCACGTCCGCCGACAGGCGCTTTGCGGCCAGCTCGAAGGAGATCCTGGTCCTGGTCGAGTCCTCGAAGAACAGGTTGCAGACGGTCCGGCCCCGCAGCGTCGGCACCTTCTTGATGGCCCGGTCGGTGACCTTGGCCAGGTGCGCCGCGGTGTCGAGGATCCGGGTGATGTCGGCGGAGTCGAGGTCGGCTGCCGACAGCAGGTGCTTCTTCATCGCCTCGTCGCCTCCGTCGCCTCTCCGGTGCGGCCCCGCCGGCCGTCTCCGGCGGATGCCTCGCCCTCCATCACCAGCACGCCGTCGCGGCCGTCGGTCTCCGACAGCAGCACCTTGACGACGCCGTCCGGCGCGGTCGGCAGGTTCTTGCCCACGTAGTCGGCGCGTAGCGGCAGCTCGCGGTGGCCGCGGTCGACCAGCACCGCGAGCTGGATGGCGCGAGGGCGGCCGAAGTCGGTCAGGGCGTCCAGGGCCGCCCGGATGGTGCGGCCCGTGTAGAGCACGTCGTCCACCAGCACGACCACCGTGCCGGCCAGGTCGAACGGCAGGTCGGTGTCGCGGGTCGCGCCGGGCGGTCGCAGGCCGATGTCGTCGCGGTACATGGTCACGTCGAGGGCGCCGGTGGGGACCTGGGCGCCCTCGATCTCGCCGAGCTTGGCGGCCAGGCGCCGGGCCAGCGGCACGCCGCGGGTGTGGATGCCCACGACGACCAGTCCCTGGGTGCCCTTGTTGCGCTCGACGACCTCGTGAGCGATACGGGTCAGGGCGCGGCCGACGTCGGCCTGGTCCATGACCATCGCCCGCTCGGGGGCGGGCATCAAGAAAGCCTCCAGCCCGTCGGGCATGGAGGCAGCGTGCGATGCATCCGGTTGGCTCCCTTCCTGGCCTCGCCGGACCAGTCATTAAAGGGCGTCGGCGAGCCGGGCTCGCCGCCGGCCGCCGGTCGGCCGGTCCAACGCATCGTAGTGAGCGCGCCCCCCGCCGGCAAGCACGCCCGCCAGGGGCGGCGCCCGCGGGCCCGCCGCGAAGCCGCGCGCGTCCCCGCCTCCCTGACGGATCCGCGCAGCCCCGGGCGGTGTGCCGCCTTTCGTGTGCTTGCCTTGTTGATCCGTAGCGGAGCGGACAAAGCCTCTTGCGGCAATCGATTGCAGGTGGGAGTCTTTGTCCGTTCCATTGCATGATGTCACGCCGAGTAACAGGAGGGTGGGCCATGCGTAAGGACGCGGACGACCGGAAGAGCGAGACCGGCAGCGGTGGTGGGACCGGTCTCTCCAGGCGCGGTTTCCTGAAGACGACCGGCACGCTCACGGTCGCCGGGCTCGGCTCTGGGCTGGTGGCGGCGTGCACCGGCCCGTCCAGCTCCTCCGGTCCCGGCAGCGGCGGCGGCAAGCAGCTCCACATCCTGCAGTGGAGCCACTTCATCCCGGCCTACGACAAGTGGTTCGACGGCTTCGCCAAGCAGTGGGGCAAGGACAACGGCGTGACGGTCACGGTCGACCACATCGACAACGCCGACCTCCCCGCCCGCAGCGCCGCCGAGATCAACGCCGGGCAGGGCCACGACATGATCGAGTGGATCGTCCCGCCGTCGGCGCTGGAGCCGAGCGTGCTGGACCTCAGCGACGTCGTCCAGGAGGCCACCAGCAAGCACGGCGAGCAGATCAGCTACTGCAAGGCGTCCAGCTTCAACCCGACCACCAACCGCTACTACGGGTTCTGCCACACCTGGACCCCCGACCCGGGCGACTACCGCAAGAGCCTGTGGGAGCCGGTCGGGCTGCCCAACGGCCCCAGCACCTGGCAGGAGCTGCTCGAGGGCGGGACCATGATCAAGCAGCGCTCCAGGATCCCCGTCGGGATCGGCATGTCCCAGGAGGTCGACTCCAACATGGCCGCCCGGGCGCTGATCTGGTCCTACGGCGGCTCGATCCAGGACGCCAACCAGAACGTGGTCATCAACTCGCCCGAGGTCATCGACGCGGTCGCCTACATGGCCAAGCTGTTCAAGCAGACCATGACCGACGAGATCTTCAGCTGGACGGCCGCCTCCAACAACCAGGGCCTGATCGCCGGGCGCCTGTCCTACATCCTCAACTCGATCTCGGCCTACCGCAGCGCGCAGACCGCCAACCCGGACGTCGCCAACGACATCTTCTTCCGGCCGGCGCTCAAGGGCCCGAACGGCAAGGCGCTGGCGGGCGAGCACGTGGTGCGCAGCTACGTGATCCCCAAGTTCTCCAAGAACGCCCAGGAGGCCAAGCAGTTCCTGCTGTTCCTGGCCGACCACTCCAGCGACGTCGCCAGCAACTCCAAGCTCTACGACTTCCCCGCCTTCAAGACCTCCGCCGCATGGCAGCAGCTTCCCGGCTGGCTCGACAACGACCCCTTCAAGTCGCAGCCTGCCAACAAGCTGTCGCTGCTCAAGGACGCCGAGTCGTGGAGCACCAACATCGGCTACCCGGGCCCGTCCAACGCCGCCGAGGGCGAGGTCCTCAACACCTTCGTCCTGCCGAACATGATGGCCGCCGCCGCCAAGGGCACGCCCCCCAAGCAGGCGGTGGCCAGTGCGGAGACGCAGGTCAAGACGATCTTCGCGAAGTGGCGCAAGCAGGGCCTGGTCGGCGGTAACGCCTGAGAAGACGGGAGGAATCCACACATGGCGGTGGTGGAGACCAGAGGCGTGCGCAAGGTCTTCGTCGGCGACACCCCGGCGGTCGACAGCGTCGATATCGCCACCGAGGAGGGCGAGTACCTGGTGCTGCTCGGCCCCTCGGGATCGGGCAAGACCACGCTCCTGCGCATGATCGCCGGGCTCGAGCGGCCCAGCGAGGGCGAGGTCCTCATCGGGGGTCGGGTCGTCAACGACCTGCCCCCCAGGGCGCGCCGGATCGCGATGGTCTTCCAGAGCTACGCGCTCTACCCGCACAAGACGGTCGCGCAGAACATCTCGTTCCCGCTGGCCGCCGGCGGCATGCCCAAGGAGCGGCGGCCCGAGCGGATCCGCTGGGCCTCCAGCCTGCTCGGCATCGACCACCTGCTGGAACGCAAGCCCCGCCAGCTCTCCGGCGGCGAGCGCCAGCGGGTGGCCCTGGCCAGGGCGCTGGTCCGCGATCCGCAGGTGTTCCTGCTGGACGAGCCGCTGTCCAACCTGGACGCCAAGCTGCGGACCTCCGCCCGCGAGGACCTGAAGGAGTTCCAGCGCCGGGTCGGAGTCACCACCATCTACGTGACCCACGACCAGGTGGAGGCGATGGGCCTCGGCGACCGCATCGCCGTGCTGGACAAGGGACGGCTGCAGCAGCTCGGCACCCCGCGCGAGATCTACCACGAGCCGGCCAACACCTTCGTGGCGACCTTCCTCGGCTCGCCGCCGATGAACCTGCTGGAGCACGACGGCGCGCTGGTCGGCTTCCGCCCCGAGCACTTCCTGCCGGAGGGCCTGGTCAGCGAGCGCGAGGGCAGGGTGCCGTTCGAGTACCAGGTCGACCGGGTCGAGTACCTGGGCTCCGACCGGATGCTGTACGGCACCATCCCGGCGATCGCGGAGGGCGTCAAGGTGATCGCCAGGCTGCCCTTCACGGTGACCACCCCGGTCGCCGAGGGCTCGCCGGCGCGCTTCGCCGTGGCGGAGTCGAGCCTGCGCTTCTTCGGCAAGGACAGCGGCGACCGCATCGCCCCGCAGCCGCTGCGGGGGGTGAGCGCGTGACCACGGCGGCGCCGGAGGCGGCGACCCGCCCGCACGAGCGCAACCGCCGCTACCTGTTCGAGCGCGAGGGCGTCCTCGGGCCGCTGCTGCTGCTGCCTTCGGTGGCCTACCTGCTCGCGCTGGTCGGCTTCCCGCTGGTGATGGCCATCCTGTACGCCTTCACCGACATCACCACCGGCAACCCGGCGCTGCACTTCGTGGGAATCGACACCTTCAAGGCGGCGCTGGCGGACCCGGTGACCAGGACCTCGCTGCGCAACACCGTGGTGTTCACCCTGATCTCCCAGGTCCTGGTGGTGGTGCTTTCGGTGGTGCTGGCGTTCGCGCTGCGCGCCAACTTCCGCGGCAAGTGGATCGCGCGCTTCCTGATCCTGCTGCCCTGGACCACCCCGATCGCGCTGGGGACCATCGCCTGGCTGTGGATGCTCGACTCGATCTTCAGCCCGATCGACTGGGTACTGTCGCACACCGGCATCACCAGCCCCGGCAGTCACATGTTCTGGCTGGGGCGAGCGCACCTGGCCATGGGCTCGGTGATCGCCGTGCAGGCGTGGCGGATGCTGCCGCTGGCCACGGTGATCCTGCTCGCGGGGCTGACCTCGATCCCCCAGGACGTGCGCGAGGCCGCCGAGATCGACGGCGCCGGCTTCTGGCGGCGCATGTTCGGGATCGACATCCCGCTGCTGCTGCCGATCAGCGCGGTGGCGCTGCTGTTCGGCCTGGTCTTCAGCTTCACCGACATGACGGTGGTGTTCGTGCTCACCCGCGGCGGCCCCCAGAACGCCACCCAGGTGCTGGCGAGCTGGGCGTTCTTCCGGGGGATCGAGGGCGGCAGCCTGGGCGAGGGCGCGGCCGTCGCGGTGTTCATGTTCCCGGTGCTGGCCGGGCTCGCCGCGCTGATCCTTCGGATGGTGTCCCGAGCGGAGGTGAGCTAGGCGTGGCGGCGATCGGCCAAACCACCCGGCCCGGCGGGGGGCGCCGGCTCCGCACCTCCGCCCGCATCTACACGGTGGTCGGACTGTTCGCGCTGGTCGCGTCGTTCCCGTTCCTGTGGGCGGTCGTCACCATGTTCAAGACCGACCCCGACCTCTACAACGTCAACAACAACCCGTTCCTCTACAACAGACCGCCCACGCTCGCGCACATCAAGCTGCTGTTCCAGCAGACGCCCTATCTCACCTTCGTGCGCAACACGGTGGTGATCGGGATCCTGGTGGTGCTGATCACCCTGGCGCTCAGCATCCCGGCCGCCTACGCGCTGGCGCGCCTGACCGGGCGCTGGGGCGGGAGGCTGGGCGTGGGGATCTTCCTGGTCTATCTGATCCCGCCGACGCTGCTGTTCATCCCGCTGTCGCGGATGGTGGCCTCGATGCGCCTGCAGGACACCATCTGGGCGCTGGTGATCGTCTACCCGACCTTCACGATCCCGCTGTCGACCTGGCTGCTGAACGGCTTCTTCAAGTCGATCCCGCGCGACGTCGAGGAGCAGGCCCAGGTCGACGGCTACAGCCGCTTCCAGGCATTCGTGCGCACCGTGCTGCCGCTGGCGCTGCCGGGGATCTTCACGGTGGTGGTGTTCGCCTTCACGCTGACCATGCACGAGTTCATCTACGCGCTGGCGTTCGTGGCCAGCTCCGACCACATGACCATCAGCGTGGGGGTGCCAACCAACCTGGTGCGCGGCGACGTCTTCTTCTGGCAGTCACTGATGGCGTCGGCGGTGATCGTCGCCGTGCCCGTCGCGCTGATCTACAACTTCTTCCTCGACCGCTTCGTCCAGGGCTTCACCATGGGCGCCGTGAAGGGGTGAGGCGCCGGGCCCTCGGGCCATCACGCCCTCCAGTCCCTGCGCGAGCACGCAGTCGACCATGGCGGAGGCGTCGGGCGGCCACGGGAAGCCGGGGTGGGAGATCAGCAGCGAGGTGATCCCGTGCGCGGTCGCCCAGAGCCCGAGCGCGACGAGCTTGGGATCGGCCGGGGCGATCCTGCCCTGGCGCATGCCCCGCTCCACGTTCTGGACCAGGTGGACGAAGGCAGACAACTCGATCTCGCCCGGCTCGGCGAGCTCGCCCTTGTGGCCGTGGTCCCATCGGCCCATGAACAGCACGCGGTAGCCTTCGGCGTTGGAGAGCCCGAAGTCGACGTAGGCCCGGCCGCAGGCGTGCATCGCCTCGATCGGGTCCTCGACCCCGGCGGTCGCGGCCTGGAGGTGCTCGTCGAGCTTACGGAACTGCTCGCGGCAGACCTCCATGATGAGCTCGTTCTTGTCCGAGAAGTGCAGGTAGATCGAGGGCGGGGTGACGCCGACGGCATCGGCGACGGCGCGGATCGAGACCGCCGACTCGTCGCCCGCCCCGAACAGCAGGCGGGTGGCCGCCTCCAGGATGTCGGCACGCAGCCGCTCTCCCTCGCCCCGCCGGGCACGCCGGCGCGGGGAGGGAGGGCGGCTGGTGGTCGGGGTCGTCAGGTTCTGATCACCTCCGGGACGCGTCTGGGGACATCTTCCCGCAAGCCGATGCGGTCGTGCAGCAGGCGAAGCGGCCGCGGCGCCCACCAGTTGGCTCTGCCGGCCAGCCGCATGAACGCCGGCACCAGCAGCGCGCGGATCAGGGTGGCGTCGACCACGATCGCCAGCGCGCTGCCGATCCCGAACAGCTTCAGGAAGGTGACCTGCGAGGTCGCGAACGCGATGAACACGATCGCCAGCAGCGCCGCCAGCGTGGTCACGATGCGGCCGCTCCGCTCCAGGCCGGTGGCCACAGAGGAGACCGTGTCCCCGGTGCGGTCGTACTCCTCCTTGATCCGCGAGAGCAGGAACACCTCGTAGTCCATGGAGAGGCCGAAGGCGATGCACGACAGCAGCACCGGCATCGAGGTGTCGATCGTGCCGGTCGAGGTGAAGCCGAGCAGGCCGGACAGGTGGCCGTCCTGGAAGACGAAGACCATCGCGCCGTAGACGGCGGAGAGCGACAGCAGGTTGAGGACCAGGGCCTTGATGGGGATGACCAGGCTGCCGGTCATCAGGAACAGAAGTAGCAGGGTCGCGCCGGCGATGATCGCCACGGCAAGCGGCAGCCGGTCGCTGATCGCGGCCTTGGTATCGACCAGCTGTGCCGAGGGGCCGCCGACGTCGACCGCGAACGGCGCCGGCAGCGCTCGCACCCGCTCGACCAGGTTCTCGCCGGCGCTCGAATAGGCCTCCACCGTCGGCACCACCCGCAGCCAGGTCGCGCTCCCCGCCACGAACCGGCCGCCGGCCTGTGCGCCGGCGGCCGGGACCGGAGCGGAGGCGGGTGCCTGCGCCGGAGCGGAGGCGGGTGCCGGGGTGGAGGCGGGTGCCTGGGCCGTGGCCTGCGGCCTGGAGGCCAGCTTGTGGCCGCCGGCGTAGCTGCCGGTCATGGCGTCGACTCTGGCGACGCCGGGCAGGCCGGACAGGGAGCTGGCGTAGCCGTCGATCTCGGCGGCTACAGCGGCCGGAGCCCCGGTGCCGGTCGCCACCACCTGCAGCGCGTCGGCGTCGCGGGCGGTGAAGTCGCCGCGAATCGCGTCGGCCACCTGGCGGCTGCTGGCGGAGGTCGGCAGCACCCGGTCGTCCGGCAGGCCGAAGCGCACGCCGAGGAAGGGCGCGCCCAGCACCAGCAGCACCGCCACCACCGCCGTCGCGATCGGCACCGGCCGCCGCATCACCGCCATCGCGATCCGGTGCCACGCCCCCGAGCCCGCTTCCGGCGCCTGCGCCGACCCGGCGGGCCGGACGGTCCGGTCGGCTCCGGCCGCAGGGGCGGCGGCGCGCTGTGGGGTGGCCGCCGGCCGGGCCGCCGGGCGGCCGAAGGGCAGGCGGAGGGAGTCGATCCGGCGGCCGAGCACGGCCAGCAGGGCGGGGAGGACGACCAGCGCGCCGACGGCGGCCAGGGCGACCACGGCGATACCCGCGTAGCCGAACGAGCGCAGGAAGTACAGCGGGAAGACGAGCAGGGCGACCAGCGCCACGGCCACGGTCGCGGCGCTGAACAGGACCGTCCGGCCGGCGGTCCGCATGGTGGTCACCAGCGCGTCCGCCGGCTCCTGCCCGGCGCGCAGCTCCTCCCGGTAGCGCGACACGATGAACATGCTGTAGTCGATCGCCAGCCCGAGCCCCAGCGCGGTAGTGAGGTTGAGCGCATAGACCGACACGTCGGTGAGGCTCGCCAGCAGGCGCAGCACCAGCAGCGTGCCCACGATGGCGAACCCGCCGACCGCCAGCGGCAGCGCGCCCGCGACGGCGCTGGAGAACACCACCACCAGCAGCAGCAGCGTGATCGGCACCGCGATCCCCTCCGCGCGGGTGAGGTCGCGCTCGACCTGGTCGCTGACCTGGCCGAAGACCCGAGCCTGGCCGCCGACCCGCACGCGCATGCTCCCTCGGTCTCCCTCGAAGGTGGTGGCCAGCTGCTCGGCCCGCTTCTGGGTGGCGTCGTCGTCACCGGCGATCCTGGCCAGCACGAGCGCCTGCCGGCCGTCGACGCTGCGCAGCGCCGGCGCCTTGGTAGTCCAGTACGACTGGACCTCGCTGACGTCCCGTTCGGCCGCGAGCCGCCTGGTCAGCTGCAGTCCCCCGCCGGCGACGTCGCCTCGGTCGACCGTGCCGCCGTCGGCCGTCACCAGCAGCACCAGGTTCGGCTCCCCGGTGTGGAAGCTGTCCCGCAGCGCCGCCTGGGCCCTCGTCGAGGAGGCCGCCGGGTCCTCGAACCCGCCGGAGCGCAGCTTCGACACCACCCCGGCGCCGAGCACTCCCGCCGCTCCCACCACGGCCACCGCCGCCACCAGCACCAGCACCCGGCGGCGCAGCAGCGACCGTGCCAGCCAGTCCAACATCGCGCCCCTCCGTCTATTAGCGACGTTAACTTATCCCGCGTTACTTAACGTCGCTAAGGTAAGCGCTGTCAACCCCCACCTTCGAGGGGTCCTGCGGGGACCAGGGGCGCGCCGTGTGGTTGACCCCCGGCCGCTCTCGGTTTACAGTGAACCAAATGGTAAAGTATTCGACGCTCGACCGGACCTTCTCGGCGCTGTCGGACCCGACGCGCCGCGAGATCCTCGAGCGGCTGGCGCGCGGGCCCGCCACCATCAGCGAGCTCGCGGACCCCTTCGAGATCACCTTGCCCGGCCTGCTCAAGCACGTCCGCGTCCTCGAGGAGGCGCAGCTGGTGATCACCGAGAAGCAGGGCCGCACCCGCCAGTGCCGGCTCGGGTCGGAGCACCTGGACGACGCGGCCCAGTGGATCGAGAGCTACCGGCACCGGTGGGAGGGCCGGCTCGACCGCCTTGGGCGCTACCTGGAGAAGCGAGGAGCACGACCGTGAGCCACGACCTGAAGCTTGAGCGCCTGTTTGACGCCGCGCCGGCGGTCGTCTTCGACGCGTTCACCGACCCCGACGCCCAGAAGGAGCTGTACGCGGATGCGCCGGACTGGATCGTGGAGGCCGAGTGCGACCTGCGGGTGGGCGGCCGGTGGACGGTGGCGTTCGGGCCTCCGGGAAGCACACCCGCCCGCGAAACCAACCTGTTCCAGGTGGTCGACCGGCCGCGACGCCTGGTCTACAGCTCGACGATGACGATGCCGGACGGATCCAGCCTCGACACCGACATGCAGGTCACCTTCGAGGAGGACAACGGCGGCACCCGGATGACGATCGTCCAGCGCGGCTTCCCGACCGCCCAGGCCCGCGACGGGTTTGCGGACGGCTGGCCCAGCATCCTCGACGGGCTCGGGCGAGTCGTCGCCGCGAGGGTCACGGGCTAGACAATGGTGCAGTCGACGCTCCGGGCCGGGCGGCGGGAGTGGATCGGGCTGGCGGTGCTGGCCCTTCCGTGCATGGTCTATGCGATGGACCTGACGGTCCTGAACCTGGCGGTGCCGCACCTGAGCGCGGACCTGCGGCCGAGCAGTGCCCAGCTGCTGTGGATCGTGGACATCTACGGGTTCGTTCTGGCCGGGTCGCTGGTCACCATGGGCACCCTCGGCGACCGGATCGGCCGGCGGCGGCTGCTGCTGACCGGTGCCGGCGCGTTCGGGGCCGCCTCGGTGCTGGCCGCCTTCTCCACCAGCCCGGGGATGCTGATCGGCGCCCGCGCGCTGCTCGGGCTGGCCGGGGCGACCCTGGCGCCCTCCACCCTGTCGCTGATCCGCAGCATGTTCGCCGACCCCAGGCAGCGCACCGTCGCCGTCGGGGTGTGGATCGCCAGCTTCTCTGCCGGCGGGGCGATCGGGCCGCTGGCGGGTGGGGTGCTGCTGGAGTGGTTCTGGTGGGGGTCGGTGTTCCTGCTGGCGGTGCCGGTGATGGCGCTGCTGCTGGTGCTGGGCCCGGTGCTGCTGCCGGAGTTTCGCGATCCGCGGGCGGGCCGGCTGGACCTGCCAAGCGCGGCCCTGTCGCTGGCCGCGGTGCTGGCGGTGATCTACGGCCTCAAGCAGCTTGCCTAGGACGGACTGGGCTGGCCGCCCGTCCTGGCGATCGTGGCCGGCCTTGGCGTCGGGATGGCGTTCGTGCGCCGCCAGCAAACGCTGGCCGATCCGCTGCTTGACCTGCGACTGTCCCGCGTCCCCGCCTTCAGCGCGGCGCTGACCACCAACGTCGTGAGCTTCTTCGTCGGCTTCGGCGCCCTGCTGTTCATCGCCCAGTACCTGCAGCTCGTGCTGGGCCTGTCGCCGCTGGAGAGTGGTCTGTGGATGCTGCCCTCCTCCGCTGGGTTCATCCTGGGGTCCCTGCTGACCCCGCTGCTGGTGCGCCGGGCCCGTCCCGCGTCGGTGATGACTGGCGGCCTGGCGCTGGCGGCGGTGGGCTTCGGGCTGCTCACCCAGCTCGACACCGGCCGAGGCGCCGGCCTGGCGGTCCTGGTGGCCGGGTCGGTCGTCTTCTCCCTGGCGCTGGCTCCGGTGGACACCCTGGCAACCGACCTGGCCGTCGGGGCCGTGCCAGCGCGCCGGGCCGGAGCCGCGTCGGCGATCTCGGAGACCAGCGCCGAGGTCGGCGGGGCGCTCGGCATCGCGATCCTGGGCGTCATCGGCACCGCGGCATACCGCGGCCGGGTCGCCGACGCGGTCCCGGCCGGAGTCCCGGCCGCTGCCTCCGACGCCGCCCGTGACTCGCTCGGCGGCGCGGTGGCGGCGGCCGGGCAGCTCTCCAGCCAGGTCGGAGACCTGCTGCTGGGGGCGGCCCGCCAGGCATTCACCCAGGGCCTGCACCTGGCCTTCGCGATCAGCGCCGCCGTCGCGGTCGGTGTCGCCATCCTGGCCGCGGTCCTGCTTCGGGAGGTCCGCGCTGGCAACCCGCCGCAGTGACGTCGCGTTCCACCGCCGTCAGTGGGCGGGGGGTTGGCGCAGGAGCCAGGTGTTGCCGTCGGGGTCCTGGAGGCTGGCGAAGCGGCCCCACTGCATGTCCTCGGGCGGGCCGCTGAAGCCGACACCGCGGTCGCGAAGACCCGCGTAGGCGTCGTCGACGTCGTCGCAGGCCAGCACGAGCCCGGTCAGCGAGCCTGGCCGCATCTCCGGGAACCAGGTGACCAGCGTGATGTCGGGGCCGCCCCCCGGCGGCTCGAGCTGGACCCACCGCTGCCCGTCGCCGAACTGGTCGTCGCTGATCAGCTTGAAGCCGAGCTTGTCCT
>Ga0137365_10004341_pt1 | contig 11374 bp, 8 predicted proteins | sample SagtaG_9_FD_104799 | JGI IMG/M metagenome (GOLD analysis project Ga0137365, IMG submission 104799) | Vadose zone soil microbial communities from Sagehorn Ranch, Mendocino, California, USA - Sage1_L_40_16 metaG | ecosystem: Environmental > Terrestrial > Soil > Vadose zone | place: USA: California... | reverse complement strand
TCTTGAAGAGTACCCATGGTGGCTTCCATGCTTTTGGGAGAATATTTCCTTTTCTTAGGAGCTATTCCTAATATGAATTCGGAGCGACGCATGGGCTTCTTCGGTTGCATTACAGTAGTGAGAATATCCTCATTGATATACATTTTCCCAGTTGAATTGTGTCGTATAATATCCGCTTGTTGGAGCTTTACTATGGATTGGTCGAATCCAAACTCGTCTTCTTGTAGCCTGTCGACTTTGGATTGTTTTTTTCTGTATCCTCCGTTACTGTTAGTGTAGTGAGAAAGGAACTTTTCCGTTACCCTATAAATTGTATAGTTTATTCCTATACGTCTCAATTCCCGCATTTTCCTTTTTTGGGTAAGCGATTGTCTAGCTCGTCCAGTCTTGACTTCTACATACTCTTTGTATATCTTAGTACCAATTTTCTTGTATACTACAAAATCAGAACCAACTCTAGTTGAAATAACTCTGTAGCCGTTATTTTCATAGTCTTCTCTTGCAATTTTTTCACCCAAAATTCCCTTTGTTTTATTTTCCAAAAGAAGATTAACTGATATAGCTCTAGTTGGCGTTACTATTTTGCACCTCCCTGTTGAGCATAAATTGCCTTAAATCACTATTGAACATTACCGTACTAATGTTCGAATAAAAATCCGTAAATGCTTCCGCTTCCATTTCTATGTATTTAATAATTTTGAAGTATTCTTTATTCTGATACCAAGCGGGTACCCTAATACCGCTTTCAATTTTTTTTAAAAATAGATTGTACCCCTTGAATCTTCCGTGATTTAATAGAATCATTACATGTTTCAGATCAATGTGAGGTCTAGAGTGAAAAAAAAGTGGATCAATCTTGAAATCAAAATAGCTGGTGATTTTTGAAAGAAGGAATTTGAATTCGAAATTTAGGTTGTTTCCAACAGGTACGAACGTCCATGGATTTGTTGATGTAATGAGCGGGACAATCTGGTTCAATATATCGAACTCGCTACTCCCGTCACTCCATGAAGTCAGGATAGTTAAAGGAGCATCTGGCTTCCCATTATGGAGCAATATTCTCTGATATTGTATGCTGATAATTTGGTCCTTATCAGGATCTAATCCCGTTGTTTCAATGTCGAAATAATAGTGAGGCAACTTACACGTTCCTCCGTTTCCAATTCCAAAAAATTAGTTTGATTTTTTCTGTGAGCATCATGCGTAATAGCATAAGTCCACTATAAAAACATATCTTTATAGTACTATAAAAGGCAACGCGGGCTATAAGGGCTTAGATTATGTAAGTAAAATGACGTAGTTGCACCTCATTTGGCTTTATATTTATATAAAGGATATGTAAATAATAGTTATGCTTGTTAAGGTTGATCTGGATCCATTGACTATAAAGAAAATTGAGAATTTTATCAGTCAAGGCGCATATTCCGATATTCGCCAGTTTGTAAGTGTCGCTATATCTAACCAATTGGAGGAAGAAATCTCTTCTATAGAAGGGGTTAACATGAATTCTTCAGATTTTACGTCACATTCAAAATCAATTATCCCAAGAACGTACCAAACTGTAGCTATCAGAACTGCAAACTCATATGTGACTAATTGGCGTCAAGGATTGCTTGGTATGCAACTTGAGAGTACTTCGATACAACCAAAAGCTTCTGATTTAATCTGGTATTTTTATAATAGATTCTTCCCGGTCAAGGTGGTAATTTACCAATTGGCAAAGACTATGGCAACTCATCACAACAATTGGATTGAGCTGGGTGACCTTCAAGTTCAAGCATTTGAATTTGCTCAGGAAGTTGCCACGAGGTTAAAAAATATTGAGATTAGAGCAAAATTAGCACGAAATAAGAAATTGTCAACAGGTCTTCCAGCTTCAAGTATGGAATTGATTAGTTTACGTGGAACCGCAAGGAAAAAGAAAGATGACAAATTACTCAGAGGTAGGACAAGATTCATGGATCAAATAGTAGGCAAGTATGTTCTCAAAGAAGGGACATTTTCTGGCGCATGTTTTGACCTGGGACTAATTGGAATTAAGCAGGACAAGGAAATTAGCTACGTGACATTGACGGACTTGGGAAAAGAATTTGCTCTACTCGAAAATCCAATCTTGGATAAAGATTCATTTGAATCGGCTTTTTCAGATAAAGAAGTACAATTTATTTTTCACAATATCTATAATAGATTTAGATTAGAAAAAAAGATTGTAAGGAAAATAATTGAATGGCTTAAGAAAGAATCTTTAACTTCATCTCAAATAGATCAATTGTTTAAAGAAGAAAGTAGAAAATCTTTTATTTTGGAAAGAATCGCAACAATGGGTAGACTTTCGGAACTACAGATCGTCAATTGGGAAATAGATAGCGAAGGAAAATCGCAGTACACCCTAAATCGAGAAAAACTAGAATTATTAAGTTAAATATTTCCAATTACTCGTTAATATCTTACCATATCAATAGTTATTTTTTAGCTACTAGTGACAAGTAACTATTATTAACTACGTGTTAAAAAGACGACAGTTAAATGAGCATGCACAAAAACAGTATAGCTGAATCTAGAGTACAAAAATACCGGATGAATTAGGCAGAATTTATCTTCAAGGAAATGCTATCGGAATAGACCATGAAAACTGGTTACAGTGTTATGAATGCGGCTCTATTGTTCCTATCTACGAAATCGGGAGTTTGATTGAAAAAGAATCTAAATTCTGGCAACTTCAAGAATTATATGTATTTATTCCAATTAACGTCCTTTTGCGTGAAAACAATTATTGTTATGTTATTGCTTGTAGGATTGATATAATAATTATTATTATTTGTTGAATGAAATGATGTGGGTTACTCATTTCATTTTCATTTCTTGTCTCTTGCAACGATGGCGATAGTTTTGAGGTGAATGTCTTATTAAATTCTCTTCCTAATGTAGGATCTGTAGGATCGCCCATCTTAACCCAAATACCAGTTCTTTCATGATAAAAGTTACACATATTCGTTATAAGTGACTTCAGTTCTGGATTAGTTAAATCTACGCTCGATGGTGTAAACATGTTTACTAACTGAAAACCAAATGCAAAACTAGTATAACATGTCATGAATGTTCTCTGTTCATTCGTATCAGTTCCTTTTTGGATATTTGAAGTTGCATTTACCAGCCGCATTAGAACTTTAGGATTTAATCGAGAAGAAATACATTGTTATTTAAAATAGAACCACGTCCTCAGACTAAAATGATTTCTTGGTTGTAGGATGCTACAGGACGTCTTTTTGTAGGAAGTCCATTTATGTCTTCATACATTCCTATTTCAGCATGGCATTTTCCTTCCTTTAGGTCAACAACCCTGAATTCGCATGTACTTGAATAGATCCCATTATTAATATGGAGTTTACCAATCTGTAATGATGCATCAACACTCAACTTATCCTCAAAATACCTTGTTACTCCTGTTGAATCTGTTATGTAGAAAGTAAAAAATCCAAAGTCTACCGTTCCTTCAAACTTTGCATAAACTACTGTCTGTGAATTACGTATTATTTTTGAAGGAATATTCCATTCAACAATGTTTCCTTGCCCGAGTTCCAGAGGTTTTGTCTCCACTACTTCTAATGCTTTGATTACTTCAAATAAATCATAATTTCCTATATTCTTGATGGGTTCATGCCATTTTATTAAATTGATTTCAAAATTCGGTTCTATATTGGCTTTTGTAGTTGAGGGAATTAATATCTGTCCTGATTCTGCAAGATCACAAAGTCTACTGGCTAAATTAACATGATTGCCAATAGCCGTGATTTGATCAATTTTTTCATTTCCCCAATTCCCACATATTGCTGTTCCAGTATTTATTCCACATTTTAGATCTATTGGTAAAGCATCTATATCATGAACCCTTTTTTTCCATTTGTCCAACCATTTTGATTTGATCAGTTGAAATTTAGTTCTAAACTCAAGTGCAGCCATCACTGCATTCCTTGCAATTAATCCTTCATCATCGTTCTTCTGTAACATACCAAAGATTGCCATTACACCATCACCAATGAATTTGTCTCGCATACCTCTGTATTTGTATATGATTGCTATTGCCGTATCGAAATACTCCTTCAAGAAATCTACCAGAAGTTCAGGATTTGCGTCTAATTTCACACACAGAGTAGAAAACTTACTGATGTCCCAGAAAACGATCGTTACAAGTCTCTTTTCAATATTATTTACCTCTTCAAAGTTCATGGAATCAATTTCCGAAGTATCAAAATGCCTGCTAAGAATATTCAATTTTCTTGATTTATCGATGCTAATAGGTTGATGGATAACACCAGATATATGTAACTCTTTTGGTGTGCAATAATTGCTGTCTACGCTTCGCAATATAATGCGGGTGTTATACCACTTGAGGAATGTGCTTGATATCTAGGTAACACTTTTCGTGATTTTCTATATAATGCCACAGGATTTTGATCTATACTTAACTTTCATTTAATATTCTTCAAATTTTTTGCAGTTACATAATGTGCAAGATGTGTCCAAAAGATCAATATAGTTACTAGTGTATGGTAACTATCATTTATTCAGGCAAAAATGCCATAACTTCTAAGAGTATGCTCAATAATTATCCAGATGAAACGTACGTATAATAATACCGGATAATTTAGACAGAATTTAATCACATTGTAAATGTGTGTGCACCATATTCAAATCGCTCCAAAGAATTTAGAACTTTCTAGTACGTTACCTCGAAGTTTGAAGGGTTGATACAATTGTCAACTTTCAATGCATTAGTTCCAAATATTCTATAATTCTTCCTAGTCAGCTATCACGATACCTGACATACATAAACAACCACCTTGATTAGTCTGTTTTTAATTTGGTAGAAGTAATGAACATTGTGTGGACACTAAAAAGTTAGCTGAATTTAATAATAGGATGAGTTTTATTGGTGATTCAAAATAAAATGACTCCGATAATTGTATTATTGGTAATACTCGTAGTATTTACTGGTTTTATTGTAGCGTCAATCATTGTAAATACTCTATGGGGTCATGAATTGAATGTTCTAATATGCATGTATTATAGGCTGACTGATGGAGATCCATAATTCATGGAAAGAGAGAGATGTGATGAATGGTTTGAAATACAATGGGATGAAATAAAATGATAAATGAACGATGGCAAATGATAGCATGGATTGGGAATAAATTACTAATTGTTAGTCATAAAGGGACTAAACATAATTCGATTCTATCAAATGATTTTGATAGTCCAAGATAGTCCAAAATGGTAGTAAAATATATTAACTACTTTGAAAATTGTTTATATAGATAGCCAATTACTGATGATTTTTGGCTGAAAGGAGACCATTCTCAGGCAATTATTGTCATAAATTATATCAAATTGCATACATTATTCAAATTATGAATTTATTGTATGGAATTTCTTCTATTGTGATTATTTTACAATCCCGATTATAATGTTCAATTTTCAAAATGGGTAGCCCAAAACAAGAAAATGTACTTCAGATTTCCAATAGTCGATCTGTTATGAATAATTTAGATTCGCAATTTTGTATCAAACAAAAGAACTTCATATTAAAATATGGAAAAGTGACACAATTCTTAATATTCATTCTATATCATTTTTACTTTTTGACATGAGTGTTGACAATTTTGCATGTAGAACCGGATTCTTTGTCTTTAAAGTAACAAATTTCATTGGTAATTTTTGCTTTCTTATTGCAGTGTAAAGAGAATACTTGATCCTGTACTCAAAATTATCATTTAATTTTGCTGATGCGTTACATTTGCTTAACCAATCTTTTAAAATGAGAAATGACTCTTGGTAAGATATTTTTTTGATATTGATAAGATAGGGAGCGATTATTAGGCCCACAGCATTTTTTCTATAGTCGTCTATTGGAGTTTGTAAAAGAGTTTCTATCCATTTAATTTTGCTGGTTCCATTTGCAAAGCCTTGACCATACATCTTTTCTAATCTCTTTTGTAATTTCATTTCTTTTATTTTCAGATCCACTAAATATGCATGAAAAGCACCCAAAAGAAGACTGATTGGTGGTCTATAACCATCCCATTTCTGAATTATTTTTACTAGGTTATTTTTGGCATATTTCGAATTGTACGAACCCGGGATACGTATCATACATGACTTAAAAGAAGGATTGTGGGAAGGATCTGATTTACCACTTGTCAAATAAAATTCTGCAAATCTAATGAATATTAGAGACGGGTAGTCAAATTGGCTAAATTGTTCATATTCTTCTAATACTACAGAATTTAATGGTTGGTAAATATGGTAGCCGTTACCGGTCCATAACACTGTAGGAGTGCCATTTATTTTAGACCCAATAATTCTTAAAGTAGTAGATAATGCTCCTTCTAGTTTATCTATTGATTTGAATGTGGTGAGATCCAAATCTGCAAAGATGAAATCGGGTGGATAACGTTGGATTCCTTTGTATTGGGTATATGATGGATAGGCATTGACTCTACAATCTACAAAATCAGAATCTTCATATGCAGCTATCATCTCATCTTTGCCAAAGACCTCAAGTTGCTTACCCCTACTCTTATACGTGGAAATAGTCCTGGGAAAAAGTCGATTACGGAAGTGATTTAAAATAAAATCTACATTAACTGGAATAGATTCTGCCTTGTTAGATGTCATCTTTTCTCTGTCAGCTCTTTCATTTTCGATGTGGTCCAAACTTTTTTATCGCCTTAAATTATAACATCTAGCTGCTACAAATATCCAATTGCAACAATTCGAGATGAGTGGATAATTTTTCATATTATTCTAGAGCAACAAGCAATTAGTTAACTTAAGTTCCATTCCCATCAGCCATAAAATTATATTCTCGTTATGAAAATTTTTATTTCTATTGCAGCTGTCATCTAAACAGTTTTCTCTTGCACCTGATATATTTCCACCAAGTGGTGATCAACCGACAGCTATAGATCTCCTTGCAAACGGGATAAAACAAGGTAAAAAGTTACAAACTTTACTGGGTGTGACAGGTAGTGGAAAGACCTTTACAGTGGCAAATGTAATTTCAAGGACCAACAAAAATACACTTGTGATTTCTCATAACAAGACACTGGCAGCTCAGCTTTATTCAGAGTTTAGACAGTTCTTTCCGCATAACAACGTTGGCTACTTTGTAAGCTTTTATGATTATTATCAGCCTGAAAGCTATCTTCCCCAAACTGACACTTATATAGAAAAGGACACAGAAGTCAACGAAAAAATTGAAAAGATGCGCCTTGAGGCTACTGCGATGCTGATGTCAGGTGAGCCTACAATAATAGTCTCAACAGTTTCGTGTATCTACTCGCTAGGATCTCCACAAGAATGGGATCAGAGTGCTATTACTCTGTCAAAGGGAATGGAAATTGAGAGGAAAACCCTCATTCATAAGCTTATCGAGGCCCGATATGAACGAAACGATATAACTTTATCACCAGGGAAATTTAGAGTCAAAGGCGATATCATTGACATAATACCTGGTTATTCTGAAGACATTATAAGGATATCTCTATTTGGTAACCAGGTTGAAGAGATAGGTGTTCATAATAGTGTTACCATGAAGAGTAAACGTGGTGCTGATACTGTCAAGATATTTCCCGCAAAACACTACATAATAGATGAGGATACAAAGACTGATGCATTATCATCCATACGCCTTGAACTTGAAAGGTGGCTTCCAAAACTTCCAGGGGAGCTTGAAAGACAGAGACTAACATCTAGGACCAAATATGACCTTGAAATGATTGAAGAGTTAGGTTACTGCTCTGGAATTGAAAATTACTCGAGACATCTTGACGGAAGACGCCCTGGACAACCACCATTCTGTCTTCTTGATTTTTTTGGAAATGATTTTTTGCTTGTAATAGATGAATCGCATGTAACGCTTCCACAGCTTAGAGGAATGTTCCTTGGTGATTATACCAGGAAAAAAAGTCTAGTAGACTATGGATTTAGACTCCCAAGTGCATTTGATAACCGTCCACTAAAATTTGAAGAGTTTGAGAAATATCTAAAATCAACAATGTTTGTCTCTGCAACGCCATCAGATTATGAAAGAAAAAATAGTTCTGCAATTGTAGAACAGTTGGTAAGGCCAACGGGCCTTGTTGATCCAAAGGTTGAGGTAAGGCCAACAAAAGATCAGATAAAGGATCTAATAAATGAGATAAATATGCGTGCGTCCAACAATCAAAGGGTACTTGTCACAACCCTTACCAAGAGAATGGCTGAAGACCTTGCAGAATACCTTGCTAAAAAGGAGGTAAGGGTGAGATACATGCACTCTGAGATAGAGGGCCTTGAAAGGACCGAGCTTATACGTCAATTAAGAATTGGAGAATATGATGTACTAGTTGGTATTAATCTATTAAGAGAAGGTCTTGATATACCAGAAGTTGGTCTTGTAGCAATACTTGATGCAGATAAAGAAGGATTTTTACGTAACACAACTAGTTTGGTGCAAACATTTGGGAGGGCATCAAGAAATATTGATGGGTCCGTAATAATGTATGCAGACAACTTTACAAAGTCGATGAAAGAAGCGATATCCGAAACTGAGAGAAGAAGGGAAAAGCAGATCACTTACAATCAAAAATATGGAATTACACCAAGGACTATAGTAAAGACAATTGCAGAGAGGGAGGATCAAGCAGGAATAGACGTCGAAATCAAGTCAATGTCAGCAAATGATCTTTCAAAGCTTGCGATTGAAATTGAGACAAGCATGAAAAGACATGCTGAAGACCTGAACTTTGAAAAGGCGATAGAACTAAGAGAACAGCTAACAAAGATAAAAAGAGTGTTAGACACTCAGATTATTGAGGCCTCAACTAGTAGATAGGGCAATAATAGGTGTATATGGATAAATGAATAATATTAGTAATAATGTGGCTCGCGATAGTATAATCATCAAAGGTGCACGGGAGCACAATTTAAAGAATATCAACCTTGAAATTCCCAAAAACAAACTCATTGCTCTAACGGGTCTTTCTGGATCTGGTAAATCAACTTTAGCCTTCGACACAATATATGCAGAAGGACAAAGAAGATATGTGGAATCTCTTTCTGCCTATGCAAGACAATTTTTGGAGATGATGGATAAACCTGATGTTGACTCTATTGAAGGTCTATCTCCCGCGATATCAATACAACAAAAGACCACTAGTAAAAATCCTCGCTCGACGGTAGGTACGGTCACAGAAATATATGATTATTTGAGATTACTTTATGCCAGGATAGGAGTATCTCACTGCCCTCAATGTGGAAGAAAGATTACGACGCAATCTGCTGATTTTATAACAGATACAATATTAAAGACATCAAAAGGAAAAAATGTTCTTTTACTAGCTCCAATTATTGAATCAAAAAAAGGAACGTATGAAAAATTATTTCAGGAATTAAAACAAAACGGATACGCTAGGATAAGACTTGATGGTGAAATAATCAATTTGAATGATGATGATAATGAAGATGACAATGGTAACGATATTAAGAAAGATACTAAATATCCTAGGCTTAACAAACACAAGAAACACACAATAGAAGTGATTGTTGATAGGATAAGGCCTTCAGTTGAGGATAGGTCGAGGTTGTTTGATTCAGTACAGACTGCCTTAAAAACAGCAAAAGGGATAATCAAAATTTTAGTTGATGATAAAAGTGAAACAGTTTACTCACAAAGAAAGGCATGCACAAAATGTGGAATAAGCGTTCAGGATCTAGAACCTCGTTCATTTTCATTTAATTCACCGTTTGGTGCATGTAAACAGTGTAATGGATTGGGTATCAAAGTTGAGTTTGACCCAGAATTAATTATTCCAGATAGAACAAAGAGCATTTTAGACGGTGCAATAAAACCATGGGCAGGCCACTTTGCAACATTTAGATCTTCAATGTTGCGCGATGTTGGAAAGAGATTTGGTTTTAATCTCTATCAGCCCATATCAGCCATGACAAATAAGCAAATTAACGTTATTCTATATGGTACTGATGAAAACATCCATTATAGATATGAGTCTAAGACATCTGATTCTACTTGGGAATATCGTAGTTCTTTTGAAGGAGTCATTCCCAATTTAGACAGAACATATGCCCAAACAGATTCTGATTCGAAACGACGTGACATGGAGCAGTTTATCAGAGAGCTGCCATGTGAGCTTTGCAAAGGAATGAGACTAGGTCCTGATTCTTTGGCGGTCAAGATTGCTGGCAAGTCTATTATGAACATATGTGATTTATCAATTGACAATTGTTACAATTTTTTCATGACACTTTCTCTTTCAGAGACTGACAGATTTATTGCAAAGAATATTCTAAAGGAGATAATATCAAGACTTGAGTTTCTTAAAAATGTCGGACTCAATTATCTTACTTTAAACAGGATGACATCAACACTATCTGGTGGCGAATCGCAGAGAATACGTCTTGCTACACAGATTGGTTCTAACCTTACTGGCGTCTTATATGTACTTGACGAACCTACAATTGGTCTTCATCAAAGGGATAATAACAGATTAATTGAAACACTGAGAAGGTTAAGAGATCTTGGAAACACGCTGATAATAGTTGAACATGACGAGGAGGTTATTAGAAGCTCAGATTGGATTATCGATATTGGAGAAGGGGCAGGAATCCACGGTGGAAGGGTCGTGGCAAATGGAATGCTGAAAGAAATTATGCAAAATGACGATTCTATAACAGGAAGATTTCTTAGAGGAGATGAAACGGTTTATCACAAAGATAGAGTAAGAAATCCGAATAGTTGGCTGACACTTCACAAAGCCATGGAGAACAATCTAAAAAAGATAACAGTAGATTTTCCTCTAGGGTGTATAACAACGGTAACCGGTGTATCTGGATCTGGAAAATCTACACTTGTAAATGAGATCCTCTTCAAGGCATTATCAAACCACTTTTATTCTTCTAAAGAAAAACCAGGCGCACATGACAAAATTACGGGTCTTCAAAACATAGACAAGGTAATAGGAATAGACCAATCGCCTATAGGAAGGACTCCTAGGTCGAACACTGCAACCTATGTAAATGCTTTTGGTCCTATAAGGGAGATCTTTTCAAGGACGATGAAGGCTCGTGAGATGGGATATAAACCTGGTCGGTTTTCATTCAATGTGCCAGGAGGGCGATGTGACTCATGTGAAGGAGCTGGTGTAAAAAGGATAGAGATGCAGTTTCTTGCTGATGTGTACGTGACATGTGATGAATGTAAAGGAAAAAGGTACAATTCAGAGACTCTGCAGATAACATACAAGGGAAAGACAATCTCAGATATCCTTGATATGACAGTTGAAGAAGCACTCGAATTCTTCTCACGAATCTCTTC
>Ga0137365_10004336_pt1 | contig 11385 bp, 10 predicted proteins | sample SagtaG_9_FD_104799 | JGI IMG/M metagenome (GOLD analysis project Ga0137365, IMG submission 104799) | Vadose zone soil microbial communities from Sagehorn Ranch, Mendocino, California, USA - Sage1_L_40_16 metaG | ecosystem: Environmental > Terrestrial > Soil > Vadose zone | place: USA... | reverse complement strand
CCGGTGATCGATGGGGCGACCGGCGTGGTCGTCTCGCTCTCCGACCGCGGCACGTCCCGGTCCATGCTGACCGACCGCGGGGTGGGGCCGCTGCTCGCCGCGGATGCCCTGGCCGACGGCTGGTTCACCGGCTGTTGCCTGCTGCACCTGCCCGCCTACAGCCTGGCGAGCGAGCCCATCCGGGGCGCCGCGCTGGCCGCGGCCGCCCGCGTGCCACGGCTCAGCGTCGACCTGTCGTCCACAGCCGTGCTGCGCGATCACGGCGTCGGCCGGTTCCGGGACCTGCTCGCCGAACTGCGGCCGGAGACCGTGTTCGGCACCGAGGCGGAGGCGGAGCTCATCGGGGATCTGCCAGGATCCGACCTGGTGGTGAAGCTCGGCCCGCGCGGCGTGCGCGCCGCCGGGGTGGTCCACCCGGCGCGGCCCGCCCGCGCCGTCGACTCGACGGGCGCCGGCGACGCGTTCGCGGCGGGATACCTGCTCGGGGGGGTCAGCCTGGGCCTGACCGCGGCGGCCCGGGCGGTGGCGGCGATGGGAGCGATGCCATGACGATTACCCCGCGGCTGAGCCAGGAGGTCGAGGCGGCGCTGCGGGCCGGCGGCCCCGTGGTGGCGCTGGAGACGACGCTGGTGTCGCACGGCTTCCCCGGCGCGCAGGGAGTGCAGGTAGCCCTGGCGGCGGAGGCGCGCGTCCGGCAGGCGGGCGCCGTCCCGGCCACGATCGGGATCGTGGATGGCATGGTCCGGGTCGGGCTCACCGTGGCTGAGCTGGAACGTTTCGCCAGTGCGGGCCCGTTGGCGCGCAAGGCCGGGCCGCGCGACCTCGCCGCCTGCGTAGTCCAGGGCGGGCTGGGCGCCACCACCGTCGGCGGCACGCTGGCGGTCTGCCGCCTGGCCGGGATCGCCTTCATGGCCACCGGCGGGACCGGCGGGGTGCACCGCGGTTTCGCGGCCAGCCTGGACATCTCCGCCGACCTGCCGCAGATCGCCAGGACCCGGGCGCTGGTGGTGTCCTCGGGGGTGAAGTCCATCCTGGATGTGCCGGCCACCGCCGAGCTGCTGGAGACCCTCGGCGTGCCGGTGCTCGGCTGGCGGACCAGCACGCTGCCGCTGTTCTACAGCGCCGCGGGCGGCCCACCGGTATCCGCGGTGGTGAGCTCGGCGAAGGAGGCGGCCCTCATCACCGCCGCCCACTGGCAGCTCAACGATTCCGCCGGGGTACTGCTCACCCAGCCCCCCGAGCCGTCGGTGGAGATCGAGCCGATCATCGCCGAGGCGGTCGCCCGGGTGGAGAGCCAGGGTGTGCGCGGGCAGTCAGTAACCCCGGCCGTGCTGGCGCTGGTGCACGAGCTGACCGACGGCCGCAGCGCGGAGGTGAACCGGCTGCTCATCGCCGACAACGCGGCGCTTGCCGCCGAGGTCGCCGTCAGCTACTCGGCGGCGGACGGCGCCGGCCGCTGAGGGTGGCCGGCCCCCATCGGCGCGCCGCCGCCGCCGCGGGTTAGTCTGCCCATGCACACCGGGCCGGGCGGGCTGAGCAGCGAGGCGGGGGATGGGATCGGCTGACGGTGAGGAGCCCGGGCCGCCGCTCCGGGCCGGTGGAACGCAGGCGCAGCAGGTCATGACCGCCGGGCGGCAGCGCGCCGCGGGCATCTATGGCGCGATCATCACGGCGGCGATCATCGCGGCCGTCGGCGACCACCTGCGCACCCTGGCGCTGGCGGTCTCGGTCCTGGTCACGCTGCTGGTGTACTGGGTCGCCGAGGAGTACGCCGAACTCCTGGGCGAGCAGGTGACCGGAGGCCGCCTGCCCACGTGGGCATACGTCCGGGCGGCGCTGGCCCACACCTGGCCGATGGTCAGCGCCTCCTACCTGCCGCTGCTGGCGCTGGTGCTGGCCCGGCTGGCCGGGGCCTCGGCATCCGCCGCCACCAACTACGGCCTGGCGGCGGCGATCCTCCTGCTGACCTTCCACGGCTGGTCCGCCGGCCGCGCGTCCCAGCTCCGCGGCTGGCCGCTGGCCGGCGTCACCTCGATCGCCGCCGTGCTCGGGCTGATGATGGTCGTGCTCAAGGACCTGGTGCTCATTCACCTGCACTGAGCCAGCCGCGGGCGCGGCGCCGGGCCGCGAGCGCGTCTACTCGCCGGTCTGGTCGTCCACCTCGGCGCCGGGAGCGTTCTCCTTCACCGACTCGATTCCGCGATGACCGGCCTGGTGACCGCGACGAGAGCGCCAACCTCGTCCGCGACCGGATTGCTTTGCCGGCCCTCCCTTATTTCCGTGGCGGCAGTGTAAGCCCCCTACATGGCTGCAGAAAGCCACAGAACCGGCCCATGATGGCACCGTAAGCTGAATAGCGGTTCGGACTCGGTTGTGACCGTTTCGTCCGCGGGCGCGGTTCCCGGTTCCGTCAGAGGCATTCAATACCATGGGCCTGTGAGCACTCGCTACGATACGTCGGGCGTGCCACCGCAGGGCGGTTATGTGGCCAAGCAATGCCCGGTCCGCGCCCAATGGGACATCATCAGGCCATGTGAGCCCTTGCCGGCGTCGCCGGTGCTTGCGCGCCGGTTCGCGCGGGGCCAGCAATTCGAGGAAGAAGTCGCCGCCCGCCTTCTCGCGCTTCACCCGGCGGCTCACGTCATTCCCGGCCGGGCGCGGGCCGGGCGCGAGGATGCCACGCTCGGTGCGATGAAGGCCGGGCGTCCGCTCATCCTGGGCGGGCGCCTGCCCGTCGATCTCGGTGGTCGGCGGGTGGGCGAGCCCGACCTGCTGGTGGCCGGGACGGGCGGCCCGGGGTACCGGCCGGTGGACATCAAGCACCACCGGTGCCTCGACGCCGGCCCTGGTGGCTGGCCGTCCCGCTGTTCGCCGCTGGACGGCCCGGTACCGGAGGCGGCGGAACTGGTGCCGGGCTTCTCGGCCCGCGCGCACAGGGAAGATCTCCTCCAGCTCGCCCATTACCAGCGCATGCTCGAAGCGTGCGGGATGGCTGCGCCGGGGAAGCGCCTGGGCGGCATCATCGGCGTCGACGGCGTCGTCACCTGGTACGACCTGGATGCCCGCCGCTGGGCAACCCCGTCCGCGACCGGCCGGCCGAAGCGGCGTTCCACCATGGAGGTGTACGACTTCGAGTTCGCCTTCCGCCTCGACGTCCTCGCGGTCGCCGCCCAGCACCGGGCCGACCCGTCGGTCCCGCTGCTCGTGGTGCCGGTGCGGATCGGCGAGTGCGCGGAATGCCCCTGGTGGTCCTGGTGCGGCCCGCGGCTCCGGGCCGGATCCGGCGACCCGAGCCTGCTGCCGCGGCTTGGCTGGCGGGAATGGCGCATCCATCGCGGCCACGGCGTCACCAGCCGGGCGGCGCTCGCTGCGCTCGACCACCGCACCGCCACCCTGGTCGCGGGCCGGGTGGACCTGCGGCCGATCACGTCGGCGCTAGGCGCCCGGCCCGATGACACGCCGGTCACGGCCATCATCGGGGGCCGGAAGCGGGCGCAGCTCGCACGCTTGCGCGCGGCGGGCATCCGCACGCTGGGCGATGCGCGGACCCTGAGCCTGCGCACGGCGGCCTACTGTGACCAGCCGATGCGGGGCCTGCCCGAGCAGATCGATCGGGCCCGGGCCGCTCTCGGCGATTCCCCCGTCTACCGGCGCCGCGGCGTCACCCGGGTCGAGGTGCCCCGCGGCGAGGTCGAAGTGGACATTGACATGGAGAACGTCGAGGAGGGCGTCTACCTCTGGGGCGCCCTGGTCACCAACCGGCCGGCCGGCCGCCCCGGGCCCGCCGGCTACCGCGCGTTCTGCACCTGGGAACCGATGACCGGGGAGGCCGAGGCCCGGCTGTTCACCGAATTCTGGGCCTGGCTGTCCGAGCTGCGCGTTGCCGTGGCGTCCGCGGGCCTGCTGTTCCGCGCCTACTGCTACAACGCCGCCGCCGAGAACACCCAGATGCGCCGCATTGCCGGGGGCACCGGCCTGCGGGATGCGGTGACCGCCTTCACCGGGAGCGAGGAGTGGGTGGACCTGCTGCGCGTGTTCGAGACGCAGCTCCTGACGGGATCCTCGGCCGGGCTCAAGGCGGTGGCCCCGCTGTCCGGCTTCGCCTGGGACGTTGCGGACCCCGAGGGCGCCGGGTCCATGCTCCGCTACGACGAGGCCGTCGGCCCGGGCGACCCCGCCGTGGCGCAGGCCGCCCGCGACTGGCTGCTCGCCTACAACCGCAACGACGTGGAGGCGACACTCGCCCTGCGGGAATGGCTGGACCGGGCCGGATCCGGCTTCCCCTCGGCCGCCGACCTCGGGCCGTGACGCGCCCGTGCGCCCAGCAGTGGCTGCATATCCCAGGGCGTCGCGGCCCTGCCACCAGCAGGCGGTTGAGTGCGCACATGGCCGTCAGAGGAGCGGTTTGCGCACGCTTCGCCCGGCTTGCCCCACCCGCCCGTTCCCCGGTGCGCCCGGCATCCATGCCCGGCGTGAGCGATGATGAGGACATGCGTGTGGTGATTGTGAACGAGTGCGGCGGGCCCGATGTCCTGACCGTCGCGGACCGGGAGGACCTCCAGCCCGGGCCCGGCCAGCTGCTGGTGGACGTCGCCGCCGCCGGGGTCAACTACATGGACATCTACCAGCGGGAAGGCCGCCCGCCTTACGGCCGCGACCTGCCGTTCGTGCCCGGGTCCGAGGGGGCGGGTACGGTGGCCGCGCTGGGGCCGGGCGCCGAGGGGTTCGCCGTGGGTGACCGGGTGGCGTGGGCCGGCGCGCCGGGGTGTTACGCCGAGCAGGCGGTTGTCCCGGCGGCCTCCGCGATCAGCATCCCCGACGGGGTCGATACCAGGGTCGCCGCTGCCGTCATGCTGCAGGGCATCACCGCTCATTACCTGTGCCACAGCACCTACCCGGTCGCTCCCGGCGACACGGTGGTGGTGCACGCGTCGGCCGGCGGCGTCGGCCTGCTGCTCACCCAGATGGTCAAGATGCGCGGCGGCATCGTCATCGCGACCACCTCCACCCCAGCCAAGGCCGACCTGGCCCGGCAGGCCGGGGCCGACCACGTCACCGGCTACGGGGAGTTCGGCTCGGTGGTGCAGGAGGTCACCGGGGGGACCGGGGCGGCCGCGGTCTACGACGGGGTCGGCCAGGCCACCTTCGACGCCAGCCTGGCGGCGGTCCGCCCGCGCGGCATGATGGTCCTGTACGGCGGGTCCAGCGGGCCGGTGCCCCCGTTCGAGCTCCAGCGCCTCGCCGGGGCCGGCTCACTGTTCATCACCCGTCCCACGATGATCCATTACATCGCCAGCCGGGAAGAGCTGGTGTGGCGGACCGGTGACCTGTTCACCTGGATCGTGGAAGGCCGGCTCTCGGTCCGGATCGGCGGCAGCTACCCGCTCGCCGAGGCCGCCCGCGCCCACGATGACCTCGCCGCGCGGCGCACAACGGGGAAGCTGCTGCTCCTGCCCTCGTGACCGCGGCAACCCGGAACGGTGCCGCCATCGCGGACCCCCAGCCCGTCACGGTCCAAGCCCGACCGGGGCCTGCTCACCTCGCGGGTCGAGGTCCGCGTGGCGGGCGGGGAGGCCGTGATGACCATGACCGCGCTGAACATGATCCGCCGCCGGCCGGACGGCGCGGGCTGAACGGCGTGGCCGCGATCGTCACGCGGCCACGGTCACCGGGCGACGTCCCTCTTTCCGTCCGGGATCAGCACGCTCAGCAGCCATGTCACCACGCTGATGATGATCGCTCCCAGGAACGCGGGGACGAACCCGGTGATGTGGAATGGCAGCGACAGCCAGCCGGCCACCACGCTGGCCAGCCACAGCAGCAGGGCGTTCACGACCAGCGCTACGAGCCCGAGCGTCAGTATGTAGAACAGGCACCCGATCGTCTTGATGATCGGCTTGAGAAACGCGTTGATCAGCCCGAAGATCAGGGCCACCGCGATCAGGGTCAGCAGCTTCGAGGCCGTCGACCCGGCGGTCAGCTGGATGCCGGGCAGCACCGCCGTCGCCACCGCCAGCGCGGCGGCCGAGACGGCGACGCGCAGCAGGAAACGCATGGGGCAATCTTGGCATTCCGGCACCGATCATGCCATCGGCGGGCCCGGCGCCGCGCGGGAGGCGGCTCCGGCGCCACCGGCCCGCCTTATGGCCACCGGAAATGGACGAAGAGCCGCCCGAAGTTCTTGGAGTCCTTCTCGACGCGGTGGTAGAGCGCCTTGATCTCTTTTTGCTCCAGGAACCTGAGCACCCGCTTCTTGAGCTGCCCCGAGCCCTTGCCCGGGATGATCTCAACGAGAGGGGCCTTCTTCGCCACGGCCTCGTCGATGATCGCCTGCAGGGCCCGGTCGATGTCCTGCCCGCGGTTGTAGATATCGTGCAGGTCGAGCTTCAGCTTCATGCCGCCGTCTCCGCTCCCGGGCTGCCTCCACGGTACGCGGCCCGGGCGCGCCCGGGGGATCTATGCCTCACGCGGCAGGCGGGCGGTCTACGAACGGCGCTCGAGCCCCAGCCGCCGGATGATCTCCCGCACGACGTCGGCGGGCGGGGCATCGTCACCGACCACGATCACTCGTTCGGTGGGAAGGGGCGGTTCGACCGCCGCCAGCTGGCTGTCCAGCAGTGCCGGGCGGAAAAAGTGGCCGTGCCGGCCCTTCAGCCGGGCGACCAGGGTCTCGCGGTCAATCACCTCCAGGAAGACCATCCGCAGCTCCGGGCGCCCGTCGAAGAGCTGGTCGCGGTAGGAGCGCTTCAGCGCTGAGCACGCGATGACGCCCGAGCGGCCCGCCGCGGCGCGCTGGTCGATCCACGCGGCCACGGCGCCCAGCCAGGGCCGGCGATCCTCGTCGGTGAGCGCGTGGCCGGCCTTCATCTTGGCGATGCTGGCGGCGGAGTGCAGGTCGTCGCCGTCCTCGAATTCCCAGCCCAGTTCCCAGGCCAGCAGGGAGCCGATCGTCGACTTGCCGCTGCCGGCCACACCCGCCACGATCACGATCATCGAGCCGGAGCCCCCATCACTCGTCGGCCAGCCGGCCGGCCTGTCACGCCCGCCCCCCACGGTACTCATCCCGGGCGTCGCTCATCGCCCGGCCCGGCGCGGAAATGTCAGCTGGGGCCTACCGTGGTGGCATGACATCGCCGGCCCGTCCGCCCGGGCATACCGCTCCGCATGGCGCGGGTGGCACCAGCGTGCTGGTCGTGGAAGACGACGCGGGGATCGCGACGCAGCTGGTGCGGGGTCTGAGCCGCAGTGGGTACACCGTCGATCACGTCACGACCGGCCGGGAGGCCCTGGACCGGGCCGATCCCGACGTGGTCCTGCTGGACCTGGGCCTGCCGGACGGCGACGGTGTGAACGTCTGCCGCCAGCTGAGCCAGCGGTCCGGGCTGGCGATCATCGTGGTGACCGCCCGGGGTGAGGAGCCGGAACGGGTCCTCGCCCTGGACGCGGGGGCGGACGACTACCTGGTCAAGCCGTTCGGCCTGGCCGAGCTGCTGGCGAGGATCCGGGCGGTGCTGCGGCGGGTCCACCCCGGTGACGGTGTGCTCAGGCACGGCCCGCTGATGGTGGACGTGCGCGCCCGGAAGGTGACCGTGGCCGGGCGCGAGGTGGCGCTGACCCCCAAGGAGTTCGACATCCTGGAATGCCTGGCCGTCGACCCGGGCCGGGTGGTCAGCCGGCAGGAGATCCTGGAGAGAGCCTGGGACGCCCACCGGTACGGGCCGACCAAGGTGCTGGATGTGCATGTGGCCGCGCTCCGCCGCAAGCTCGGCATGCCGGGGCTGATCGAAGCCGCCTACGGCAAGGGCTTCCGCCTCGGTGGCCTGTGATGGCCCGCCGGATCGTGCTCACCATGCTGGTGCTGGTCAGCGCCCTGCTGGTGACGGCGGTGGCGCCGCTCGGGCTGCTCATCGCCGGGCGTGAGCAGGCCTCCTTCCGGATGGAAACCGTCTTGTCCGCGCAGACCCTGGCATCGGCGGCGGAGAGAAGCCTCATCGACCACACCCCCGGCCCGGTGCTGGCGGCGTCCCTCGTGCAGGCGCGCGCGCCCAGCGACGATGTCTGGGTCTACAACGCGGACGCCCAGATGGTCGGAAGCTTCGGGGGCGCGAGACGGGAGAACGTCCCCGTCCCGCCGGGCGCCATCACCGGCGTTATGCGCCGGGACAGCATGATGACCGTCACCACGCGCGGCGGCGAGCTGCGGGTCACCTTGAGCGTGGATGGCACCGGGAGCAGCCGCCCGGCCGGGGCGCTGGTGCTCGCCCGCCCGACCGGCGAGCTCGATGACCGCCTTCGCATGCTCTGGACCTGGCTGATCGGGGTGGCTGCGGTAGGCCTGCTGGCGGCGGCCATCGGTGCGGTCATGCTCGCGCGGTGGGTGGGGCGGCCGCTGTCCGACCTGGACGCGGCCGCGCAGAAGCTCGGCGGCGGTGCGCTGGACACCCGTTCCCCGACCGGGCACGGGCCGCCCGAGGTACAGCGCCTGGCCCTGACGTTCAACAACATGGCGGGGCGGCTCGAGGCACTGGTCCACGGTCACCAGGCCATGATGGCCGACGTCTCCCATCAGCTCCGTACCCCGCTCGCCGCGCTCCGGCTGCGGCTGGACCTGCTCACCCAGGACGCTGATCAGGCCACCGCCGCCGAGCTGGCCGCCGCGCAAGGCGAGATCGCCCGGCTGTCCCGACTGGTGGACGGCCTGCTGGCGATCGCTCGCGCGGAGAACGTGGTGGGCACGCCGGTGGAGGTCGCCGTGGACACGGTGCTCGGCGACCGGGACGCGGCCTGGCGGCCGATCGCCGAGGAGCGCGGTGTCGAGCTCACGACGGCGTGCCCGGGCCCGGTGCGGGCCAGCCTCGGGGACGGCCACCTGGAGCAGATCCTCGACAACCTGCTGGCCAATGCGCTGGACGCGGTTCCGGCCGGCGGCCATGTCAGGGTCAGCGCCGCCGCCACCGGCCTCGGAGCCAGGATCACCGTCGCCGACGACGGGCCGGGCATGAGCCGCCCGCGGCAGGAGGCCGCGTTCCGCCGCTTCGCGAGCACCAGCCCGCCGGGGGCCGGCCTGGGCCTGGCCATCGTGCACCGGCTGGTGACGTCCAACGGCGGGTCGGCCACCTTGTCGGACACCCCGAGGGGCGGCCTGACCGTCACCGTTGACCTGCCCGGGAGCCAGCCGGACCGGGCACGCCGGGCCGGCGTGGCGGCCACCGGGCGGGATTTACCGCTCCCGGACGGTTCCTGAACCGGCGGCCCTGGCGGGCAGCCGTGCCGCGGTGCGATTCAATCGGCTCGTGAGCGCCGTGCGGCCCCCGGGCGAGGACGCGGACGTGCCGGCCTTCTGCCGGGCGCTCGGCGTGCCCGGGCTGGCGGACGTGCACGTGCATTTCCTGCCGCCCCGGCTGCTGCGCCGGGTGTGGGAGTACTTCGACGCGGCCGGGCCGCTGGTGGGCATCACCTGGCCGATCCGCTACCGCTGGCCGGACGAGCAGCGCGTCGCGCACCTGCGCGCGCTCGGCGTCCGGATGTTCAGCGCCCTGGCCTACGCGCACCGTCCCGGCATAGCCGCCGATCTCAACGCGTGGACGCTGGAATTCGCCCGCGCCACCCCGGGCTGCCTGCCGTCGGCGACGTTCTACCCCGAGCCCGGCGTCACCGCCTACGTCCTGGCGGCGCTCGACGCCGGCGCGCGGGTGTTCAAGGTGCATCTGCAGGTGGGCGGGTTCCCGGCGGACGAGCCCGGGCTGCGGCCGGTGTGGGGGCTGCTGGCGGAGGCGGGTGTGCCGGTGGTGGTGCACGCCGGGCACGCGCCGGTGGCCACGGCCCACACCGGCCCGGAACCGTTCGCGGCGCTGCTCGCCCGCCACCCCGGGCTGACCGCGATCGTGGCGCACCTGGGTGCCCCGGACTACGAGCCGTTCCTGGACCTGGCCGAGACGTACGAGCGGGTGGCGCTGGACACGACCATGGCGTTCACACCGTTCTTCGATCGGCTCACCCCGTTCCCGGCCCGGGCGCTGCCGCGGCTGCGGGACCTGGGCCTGGCCGGAAAGGTCCTGCTGGGCAGCGACTTCCCGAACATCCCGTACCCCTACGCCGAGCAGGTCGCCGGCCTGGTGCGGCTGGGCCTGGGCGAGCCGTGGCTGCGCGCGGTCTGCTGGGAGAACGCGGCCCGCCTGTTCGGGCTCACCGTCACCGGCTCATAGCGGCTCTGAAGTTCCGCAGATCGGCGGGAGAAGCCCGCCTGTTTACCTGGTCATGTCGAGGCCGGCGTCGTCGAGCTGCCTTACGACCGCTGGAGTCCCGATCGGCGGCGCAGGCCGGTGACGAAGGCCAGCCCGTAGAGCACGGCGATCACGATCAGAAGGAACCGGTAGCCGGTGATCAGGGCGATGTACTCGAGCGTGCCGCCGACCATGGCTCCGAGCAGGTTTGCAGCGAACGCCGTGTTCGAGGTGTCCACATTGGAGAACCGCTGGGCGAAGACGAGGTTCGCGAGGAACACCGGGGCGAACGCCAAGGCGCTGGCGGCCAGGAAACGCGGCACCATCGGCAGGTCCAGCAGCCATTCCTGCGGCACCAGCCAGGCCAGGGCGAGGGCGGCGATGAGGGCGGCGTAGAGCACGGCGGGCCTGGGGAGCCGCACCCATCTCGCGGTCTCCACCGCCAGGTATACCGCGATCAGCACGCCCGCGAAGACCAGTGCGTTGACGAACCAGGTGGCGCCGAACAGCAGCGCGAACTGCACGATGCTCTTGGTCTCCAGCAGCAGGAACGCCGCGCCCATGAACGCGAGGTCGAGGTACCCGCGCATCCGGCTGAACGAGCCGCCGCCCACCCGGACGAGCACGAGGGACCCGAGCAGGATCAGGCCCAGCATCACCAGGTACGAGCCAGGGAGCGTCGAGGTAGGCAGGTACGGGAACGGATGGTCGTCGGTGGCGGGGGCGACCGCGGTGCCGTGCCAGTAGGTCGCGCAGTTCGGCACCGGCCCGGCGGGGCGGACGGTCAGGACGGAGAGCCGCCGGCCGCCGAGCGGCGGCCCTACCTCGGCGCAGGGGGCTCGCTGGTAGACGTCCCGGAGTGTGGTGGCGTACCGGTTGAATAGGAACGGCGCGTAGTAGTTGTACATCGCGAACGTGCCTCCGGGGGCCAGCCGCGACTTGGCCGCGGCCAGCGACTGCTCCGTCAGCAGGTAGCTCTCCAGCCGCAGCGCGGACTGCCCGGCGAGCGCCGACAGCGAATCGGGCAGCGCGAACACGATCAGGTTGTACTTCTTGTTGGTGTTCTGCAGGTACTCGCGGCCGTCCGCGATGCGCAGGGTGAGCCGCGGGTTCTGGTAGGGATGGTCCGGGTGGGCGGCGCCGATCTTCGGCAGCACCGGGT
>Ga0137365_10004333_pt1 | contig 11388 bp, 12 predicted proteins | sample SagtaG_9_FD_104799 | JGI IMG/M metagenome (GOLD analysis project Ga0137365, IMG submission 104799) | Vadose zone soil microbial communities from Sagehorn Ranch, Mendocino, California, USA - Sage1_L_40_16 metaG | ecosystem: Environmental > Terrestrial > Soil > Vadose zone | place: USA... | reverse complement strand
GACATTCCGAAAGAAGAAGTTATCGAGTTTGAATTAACGGAGGCTGATATTGTCGCTAAAAGAGATAGAAAGTGAGTTAGTGAAAAACCAAAAAATGCTTAGTTTTGATTTAGTAAAATTAAATTATGGAAAAAGATATAAAAAATCTCGACTTGCTTAGAGAAGAAAAAAGTAAATGATTGTTAAAAGAAACCGAACTAACTTTTGATTGCCCACATTGCTACAAAGAAATTAATGAAACGCTTTTTGGAGAAGATGGAAAAAAATTTCGGTTATTTATTGATAAGTGTAAGGAAATTGCTAAGGAGCAATGGCGAAAGGAAGCAGAAGAAACTAAGAAATATGAGAAACTTGCTGGATTTACTGATTTACAAAAAGAGTTAAAGGTAAAAGAGGAAATTATTGAGAAAATTACAAGAGATTTTCAAGAAAGGGAGAAAGATTATATAAAAAACATAGCAGAAAAAACTTCCCCAAAAGTAGAAGAGTTAAACAAAAATATCGAAGAAAAAAATAAAGAAATAGAACAATTAAAAGTCCAAGAGCAAACAACTATTGGAGATTATAAAGAAAAATTAGCGACAAAAGAAAAAGAACTAGAAAAAGCAAAATCCGATGCAAAATCTGCTGAAGTCATAATGAATTCAGAGTTATATAAAAACATAGAGAAAGAGCGTAATGAATACAAAAAAACTAATGAAGCATTGAACGACCCTAATTACATCGAAAATTTAAAACGAGTGAAAGATTTAGAAGCAGAAAAGAAGCAATTAAATAGTCAAATCCAAGAGTTAAAAGACCAAGGACGGATGAGTAAGAAAAAAGGGGAAAACTTTGAACAGTATGTTTCAAAAGAACTAAATCGGGTTTTTGATGATAAAGATAAAATAAGCAAAATAACCCGCTTGGGAGGAAAGGCTGACTTTCTCCAAGAAGTTTTAACTGAAAATGGCGATTTAGCAGGTCGAATTATTTACGAAGCCAAAGATGGAAAAAGTTGAAAAAATGAATGAGAGAACAAATTAGAAAATGATATGGCAAATGAAAAGGCTGATTTTGGTATAATTATTGCTACTTGCGAAAACGGTAAGTCTTTACGTTGTCTCGACCCTCGAAAGAAAATTTATGTTAGTGATGATGAAAATTTTGTTCATTTTGCCAAAATAATGCGGGATAGTTTAATTCAAAAGCACAATAATCTAAAAAAAAATGATATAGATGATGAGGGCAAAGAAAAAAGAATTAAAAATTTTGAAGAGTGAATAAGTAGCAAGTTTCCTCAGTATCTTTCACGATTAGAAAATGAATTAACTGAATTAAAAAAAAATTCTTATCATGCTGACAAGATAAATGAAATTACCCGCAATGCGGAAACTAATATTCGCAAAATAATTTTGGAAGAAGTGAGAATAGAAATAAGCAACTTGTAAAAATTTTTTAAAGATAAAAAGAAACTAAGCAACTAAGGTTTTTAATGCAAAAAAAATAAAATAATATTACCATATTTATGAATAGTCAATCAAATCAAAATGTGAAAATAAGGATTGTGATTATCGAGAATGATTAAAAAAGAAAATAGACACAGCCGAACCAATAGTTAAAAAATATGGGTTTGTTAGAGAAAAAAATCTTTTTACCTTTCCTTTAAGAAATTAACAACCTAATTCAAGGTAGAATTTATGCTTGAATTTGCTAAGCAAAGCATATAAAGAATATAAAACTGATAGTTGAAGAATAGGGAGGGGGAAAATAAAAATTATTTATAACTTGGTATCATGGCGGATCTAAAAAGTCGTGATATTAAATATATGTCAAGTAGGCGGATTTGTAAAGTAAATTCAAGGTATGTTAATGGAAAAAAAATGTTAATTAATGAAAAAAATATACTTGATCAATATTTTACCAAAAAACATATTGCCGAAAAATTATTTAAAAAAACCAAAAGCATAATTTCTAAATATGAAGAAATTGGAAAATACACCTGGTTAGAACCAAGTGTAGGAGAAGGATGTTTTTATGATTTACTTCCCGCTAAAAAAAAAATTGGCATTGATATTGACCCCAAAAGAAAAGAGGTAATTAAAAGTGATTACTTAAAATATAAATTACCAAATAAACCCTTAATTGTGATTGGAAATCCCCCTTTTGGGCATCGGGGTGTGATAGCCTTAGAATTTATAAACCATTCAAAAGAAGCCGATTTTGTCTGTTTTATCTTACCAATGTTTTTTGATAGTAAAGGAAAAGGAAGTATAAGATATAGAGTTAAAGGATTTGATTTAATTTATTCGGAACAATTATCAGAAAGTGCTTTTTATACCCCAAATAGTAATGGAGATATTAATATAAATTGTGTTTTTCAAATTTGAAGTAAAAAATATTCAAATCCTAATATACAAGATTTAAATTGATATTCATTACGAGATAAAAATCCTTTTAAAAAATATTTAGATGTTTTCACTGTCTCATTAGCCAAAAATAGAGAATGTGGTAAAAAATGAATTTTTGAAGAAAAAGCAAATTATTATTTATCCACTACTTTTTATAGGGAAAACAAAGTAGTTAATAATTTCAAAAAAGTAAAATATAAAAGTGGTATTGCCATTAAAATAAATACCTTAGATAAAAAAGAAACCCAAAAGATTAAACATTTACTAGAAAATGCTAATTGAAATAAATATAGTAGTTTAGCCACTAATTCTTGCCGACATATTGGTAAAGTTCATGTCTATGAAATATTAAAAGATAATGGTTTTGAAATGAATAATTTGTCTACATAAGAGTTATACATATGCTTAAAGAATTAGAATTAATGAAAGAAATAATTGACAAAAAATATAAAGAATTGAGTTACGATAAAAGAGATAAAAGTAACATCTTTTGAAAAATTACCGAATTTGAAGCAAATGCTATCGGTCAAATAGGAGAAGAATTTGTTAAAGAAATATTTAGAAAATTTAATTTAAAATTTGATGAGACTAAAAAGAATTTCCATGATGAATATGATATTAAGTTACAAGACGGAACAAAAATTGAAATAAAAACCGCCAGAAAAGGAAAAAATAATGATACTTTTCAGTTCAATGGTATAAATCCTAACTACACTCCTGATTTTATTATTTTTATTGGAATTTTGGAAAATAATGTACTTTATAGAATTTTAAACAAAAAAGATAAGATAGAGTATAAGCATGAAGGAAGAAAATGAATGGTCGACTTAGAAACAACTGAAAAACAATTAGTAAAGATGAACCCTGGTAATCAAGTAAATTATAAATTAACATTGAATAAAAAAGAGTTAAAAAATATTAGTGATTTAGAAGATGAAATTAAATTTAACATACTAAAAAAACGACCATTTAAACCAAAATTATAGATTTTAAATCAAAAGTAAATATGAATAGTAAATCACAGCAGATAAAAAACATAATAGCAAAAATAGATATTGGTAAGATTACTAGTTATTCGGAATACCCCCGGTCAAAAACTTTAAGACAAATTATTGGATATAAAAAAAGGGTGTTAGATAGTAACAACGACCAAGAAATATTTAGAATAACAGTTAGGTTAGCATACAATCTGGACACAATCGTTAACAAAACCAACTATATCAAAGATGAGGCAGAAAAGAATTATTGATTAGATTTATCCCAAGAAATATTTATGAATACTAAAGGACCAAAGAATTAAAATTATAAAATTATAAATATAAGATTATTGATTGACCCAAGTTGGTTGTTTAGTTGGCTTTAAGTTCTTAGAGCGTTCTGAGAGCCGACTACTGGACTTGGGCGAATTAATAATCAAGTGAACGCTCTATTGCTTAATCCAGTATCAGCCAGCCCTGAATACTTACAAACTCCAAAAGAGAAAAAAGATAGATACCTAAACGGATATCTCTGCCAGAAAAATGCCCGTCAAAAAGACCGTCATAAACTAGACCGGAAAACTAGATATTGAATTAACTTTTTTAAACAAGAAAACTATCATTTAACCTCATCAGAGGAGACATTCAAGAACTCTTTAAGTGGTGGACGTGAAAAACCTTACATAGCTTTAAGAATAGAAAATAAGAACTTTTTTTTTTTTAAGAACAGACCCACCGAACCTTATTATTTGGAAAAACAAAAAGATTACTTATTTTGTCATTTGGTTGGGAGGGAAAGAGAGGAGTTGGAAAGGACTTTAAAAGAAAAGCCAAGGCAATTCAGAAAAAAGTGGCAAGAAATCAAGTTGAAAACTGAAATCCTTAGCCAATGAGATAACCCCGCTAAGTTGGTGCCTGGTTATAAAGATAATGGAAGACCCCGACCAACCTGAGAAGCGGTGGGTTGGAATTCTCCTAACTACTGAGAACCAAAAAATAGAAGTTTGGCCGCTTTGGCTTTTACTCATGAGGTAGTGTTGGGAAAAGTTGATACTCCACTGTTGGATTTAGACCCGAACAAAAAAGATAAGGAGGGAAATTATAAGATTAAGCAAGCATGATTAAGAAAAGCATTAGTAGTCGGAGGGAAGAAGTGAAAGGCTCTGATTAATAAACACCAAATTCCTTACTATTGAACGACAGGAACTCCGGGCAATTGTTTAGTGCCAATTCCTTACTGGTTGATTGGGGCAATGAAAGGTCGGAAAATTTATCACCAAGACACAAGGGAGAAAATAGGTGATTTATTAGGAATAGGTGATTTAGTGGCATTACCGGTAGGTGGTGATAAAAATAGACAATTAGTTGTTACTAAATGAGGCAAAAAAATAGTAAAGAAATACGGCACAGCAGGAATATTTAGAAAAAGTTTGTTTACTGGGGATATTGAGGAAAAAGTGGAAGAGATTTTGAATGGTGTTTTTCTGAGTTTGCATGAGAGGGTTATTCAGAAGCCAAGAAAACCAATAACCAAAGAATACTTAACTCAAAGGCAAGAAAAAATCACAGGGAGATTGAGGCGAATTGAAGTCAAAGTATCAAGTAAATGGAAGACTTGTTTAAAAGATATTTGAAAAGTTTTTTATAAAGATAACCAACAGAAATCGGGCTATTTTTTACTAAATGCTTATCAGCGGAATTTGGGTGATTTGGTGATTGGGGAAACTAGAAATATTCTGCTGGTGAGTGGTTGGAAGCATAGGTTTTTTAGTCGAGTGTTAGGCAATTACTTTTAAAATAATAAATATATGTCCCGTCCCGTCTCGTTAACCAAAATAGTCATTACCGGCAACAAAGGAGGCACTGGTAAAACTACTATCGCCGCTTTACTGGCTGAATATCTTGCTCACCAAAAAAAGAAAGTCAACTTAATTGACACCGACCCCAATCAAGCCCTCCAATCCTGAATTAATAATTGTCAAGAAGAAGGTCGTTTGGTCTCGTCTCGTTTTCCTGTGGATTATCAAATTATTGACACTGCGGGAGTAAGTGGTGGTTCAGAAACTTATCTCAAACGGGCGGATATAATGTTAATTCCCTTTATCCCTCATTATGTAGACCTCCAAGTCATTATCCCCTGATATAATTCCTTACCATGAAAAGATAAGCAAAAAGTTTACTTCCTTCCCAACCGCTACCAAAAGACCAAAGAACAACAAGAAGGCTTAGCTCAATTATTAAACGAGACGGGACGGGACATAGAAACAGGAGTGATTTTGCCTCTGCTTTCCCATCGTCCTGCTCTCTATGGTTCAGTGCTAAATGGCAGTAAAGCCAACTTTTTCACCAAAAAAGAGAGCAAACCAGCCCAGGAAGTATTCCAAGAATTATTAAACCATTATGCGAAAAATAAAAAGTCAAATTAAACCCCTCAAAACTACCCGCACCGCCAAAATTACTTTTGCTCTAAATGCTAGCCTGTGCCAGCAAGCCGAAAATTGACTAAATTCCCGGTGAACTCAACAGGATTATACTTATTCCTCTTTATCCGAACTAATTAGAAAGAGTTTGCAGGCTTATCAAGAGGGAGAAATAGAAATTAACCTCACTGAACGGGACAAACATGCCCTCAAAAGGGAAATTACTATTCGCTTTATTAATGCTGATTTGCTGAATTATTATTACTCTTTACCTTACACCCAAAGAACCGCCATCATTGAGGAAAGTTTAGCGAGTTATTTAGATAAATTGAATAAGAAGGAGTTAGAAAGGTATGTGAAAGTAATTGAGCGTAAACCCAAGTCTCAACCAAAATTAAAACCTTACTTCCTCCGAAGATTTGAATGTGATAGTTGTGGGGAGGAGTATGTTGAGGAAACGGCTTATTCTTATGCTCCGAGTATGAAGGAGATAAATGACTATCATACTTATTGTAGTGGGTGCGTGGAGTAGTCAAAAAGAATTCTTTGGTTAATGGTCTTTGCTGAATAATCACTAAAATATAATTATATAATACAAAGGGTCAACAAACTGGCAGAAGGCTGATTTCTAATATTATATACAAATAAGCAAATAATATATGGAAAAAAAGAAAACTATTTTGTTTTCGTTTAATAATTCCTTGATTTTGGTTTTTATTGTTCCTTACAATGCTGAATGTACTTGTAAGAATTATACCGAAATTCAGGAAAGTATTAAATAGAAAAAACAAAAATAATGTAACAAAAACAAAAATATGAACATAGAGGAGAAAAATATTAATTTTCAAGAGGAAGTTGCTAAAATATTAGCAAAATATAGGCTTACTTTTGAGTGTCCTTATTGTCGCAAAGAGATTAATGAGGAACACTTTAGCAAAGGGGAGAGAATTTTCCAACTTATCAGTGAAAAAGTAAGAATGATGGTAGAGAACGAAGTTGATTCTCGACAGATTTTTCATAGGAAACAATGACTAAAAGAAATAGAAGAAAGCAGAAAATATGAGGAATTTACTGGTTTTTTAAACTTAAAATTTGAAAGCGAAAAACAACTTAAAATAATTCAAAAACTCCAAAGTCAAATCCAAGAACAAGAAAAAAAATACATTGTAGATTTAGCGGAAAAAACTTCTTTTGGGGAGTTAAAAAAACTTGATTGGTTTAAAGAATTGGAAGTAAAAACAGAAAAACTCCAAAAAGAGAATGAAGAATTAAAGGAAAGAAATCAATTAGAAAGAGAGAACCTAAAGCAGACTGTTGAAAACCTAAATATAAAGTTATCGGAAGCTTACTCTTCGGACAAAGTTGAAGAATTAGCTCGGGTCAAAGGGTTGAAAAAGGAATTAGAAGAAACTAAAAAACAGAACGATTTACTAAAAGAACAAGCTCAGCCAGAAGTTGAAGCGTTAAAAAAAACTGTTGAAGAACTTAAGATAAATATTTCTAAATTACAGTCTTCCGAAGAAGTAGAAAAATTAAGCAGGGTTAAGGAATTAAAAGAAAAAGTTGATGTTTATCAAAAAGAGAATGAAGAATTAAAGGAAAGAAACCGAGATTTAGTAATTAGTAAAAATAAGGATAGCCAAAGAAAAGGAGGGGATTTTGAAAAATGATTTTTTGAAGAATTAGTTAAAGTTTTTGATGGTCGGGATAATGTAAAAGATATTAGTAAAGGACAAATTGGAACTGGAAAAAGAGCAGATTTTTTACAAGAAGTTTTAACTGATGCTGAACCAAAAAAAGTAGTTGGTCGGATTATTTACGAGACCAAAAACACGGAAAAATGAGACAATAATTGAGTTAACAAGTTAGAAAGAGACATGCAAACTCACGGAGCAGAATTCGGATTTATTGTGGCAACTTGTGCAAGTGACAAGATTATTAAATTAGTTGAGACAATTGACCCACGAAAAAAAATTTATGTTAGCGATGGCGATAGTAATTTATTTCTAGTAGTGAAAGTTGTGCGGGAACTGCTGATTAACCGACATAATTTTCTAAAAATGGACAATGAAACTGAAAAAGAGCAAAAACTAAAAAAGGTTGAAGATTGAACAAACATTAAATTACCGGGATATATAATGAATTTAGAAAAACAGATAGAAAATCTAGAAAAAGCAGTTGGGATAATTATCGAAAAAGCAGAAAAAATTCAGAAGTTTAAAGATGAAATTTATAGAATAACAATAAATAGCATTATTTCGGAGTTAAAAAATTTTCTAATACTACCATGTGCATAATTATTTTCCGCTTTTTCACCGTTAAAAGTAATAAGATATTAACAGAATTAATATTACCTAGTAATTTCATTTCCAAAAACGGACATTTAATTTGCACATTGTAATATAACCAAGAGAAGTATGTTGATTATATTTATACTAACTACTTTTTAATGATTTAGAGGTTGAAATGATTTCTAAACAATAAACTCCTCTCCTTGGGAAGTTCACAAACTAATTACTTTATTTCCTCTTTCTTGCTCTATATACTCAATTTCTACTTCTTTGATATTCTGTTTATTACTTACTAAATCAGTTCAGCCCTCTTTTAACTTATTTTGAAAACAAAAATAAGCCTGATTATTGTCGTTATCTTTGATAACAAAAAAGGTATCGCCATTAATAGTTTGTCGTTCGTCAATTGTTATATTTTTTAAATTAGTAGTTGGCATATAAGATATTTATTTACTAACCTTATTTTATGTTTATTGGTCTGAAAAAGTCTGAAAAATAAAAACAAAATATATAGTAAAAACCATGAAAAAAGCCCAACAAAATTTAAATACTCCTAAAATAAGCCCTAATCTAACCCCTAAATTAGATAGTAAACTATCTAAAACCCGCCAGAAAATTAATCAAGAAAACTATCAAAAAAATAAGGAAAGGAGAAGTGTCCAAGCGAAAGAAAGATACTGAAAACAAAAAGAACAATCCCAATTAATCACCAAACAAACCCAGGCCAAATATTACGGAGCCGAGGCAATCAAAATCTTAATGACTTTTGGTGAGTATACCGAATTAAATAAGGAAAAGAAAAAGTTATGATTAGATTTCAATTGAACCCTCCAAGCCTGCCAAAAGGGAATTAAAGAAGGTTTGGGAAGCATCTCCTCCATTATGAAGTTAGCCCAAGTAGCAGATAAATTGGTTAGAGACTATTGAGATACTACCAAGAGTAAGGAAAAACAAAGGAGTAAAAGTTGGGACAATTTGGATTATGATGAGCAACAAAAATTAATCCTCTATTGAGGTTATGAAAAAGCCCGCATAGAAAATGGATACCTAGATACTGCGGAGCAACTAGAAAGACAAGGCCAAGCCTACTTAAAAGAAGTTGAGATGGCGAAATACCATGAGGAGCGAGGAAAATTAAAATGTGAATGTGGTTGGTGCGAGGAACAAAAAAAAATCCAAGGTGAAGTTAAGGAAAAATTGGAAAAAGAGTTTGATGATTGAGACCAAAAGAGCGGGGCGATTGACAAAGAACAATGTCCGGAATGTAAAAGATGGGTTAAAGAATTGGATGAAGAGAGCGGAGTATGTAAGAAGTGTAAGGAGAAGTATGAATAAGGTAGTAGAAATATTTTTTTTGCTACTTTTTTTTAGAGTAAGGAAAAAGTAAGGAAAATGTTAAATGTTAAATAATTATGTGAAAGGGAGTTATGTTTAGCAATAAATATTAACATATGAAAACCTGAGAAAAAGTTTACTGAGGAATTATTGGAGTGTTCTTTGTCCTTTCCTTATCTCCTTTACTTGGTTCGGAAGAGTTAATAAAAGTCACAGTCAACGGACAAGACCGATTAATTTCTAGACTTGCTTATTTTGGTTATGATTTACTAGGTTTTGTAATTATTTTTGCCCCTATCTGGGCAGTAGTGCGGTTAATTGTGAATAAAGGTTGAAGTGAAAAAGACAAGAGAGAGAGAGAGAGAGAGTAGTTTGGAGAAAAATAGACTTATATGTCAGATAATCAAACTAACCAAATGCCCCCAGTAGACTTAAATAAGTGTTCGGACTGTAAAAATCCATTTAGTCTAGGACAAGAGTATTGAAGCCTTATTTATGAAAGAAAAGCAGTAATGAATTCCTGCCTACCTTGCTGAGCTAAGTATACTCCCGAGAAAAAGAAGTGAGAAAAGTAAAATTAGATATTATATGGTAGTGAAAAGAAAAAACAAGGACGAAAACTGGGAAAAATTAGTAAGTAGTTTAAAAAAAAGAGTTGAGAAATTAAACAAAGACCGAAAAGCGGGAAAAACAGAAACCTTGAATGCAGTAGAAGTCATTTGTAGTCATGAAGACATAGAAAAAACTCGGAGAGGTTGAGCCAAAGCCAAGCGGAAGTAAACATGCGAGGCTCTTTTCATATTTTCCTAGAACACTTAATTAACTCAACCTACCAGAACCAAAGAGCAAGATTATTACAATCCGGTTTTTATGGTAAAGTTCATTCTTTCGCTAGTTCTTATGTCAGTTTTGGCGGTTGAGACATAAATTATAACGGGAAAGGCTGAACCAGACTATTTATTGAGAAAGTTGGTAATGTTGAATTTGTCAGCAAAGCAATTTATCTAAATGTCAACTATACTTACTGCTTGGCTGGGTTAAAGACTTATCCTGCCCTTAATTTCTCTGATTTGGTTAACACAATAGCCCATGAGTTAGCTCATTGTTTATTAGGAGATTTTGACTTAAAATGGGCTAAACTACATGATGAAGACCATGAAAAAATAACCCAAAAGATTGAGGAATATTTATGAACCCTACCAGAAGTAAAAGAATTAGAGAAATTGGTAAAAGCAAAATAATATGTCCGAAGAACTAGCACAAACCAAAATAACCAAATCTGAGGAAAGCCCAAAAACCCGCAAAAGAAAATTTGACCCAGAAAGTTTATGAGCCAAATGCCAAGTCTGTAAAGAACCGGGGAACTTAGGGAACTTAATCAGGCATGGAATACCGGTAAAAAGCTCAGTAGGAATAGTATGGAATGGGGCTTTTAATTATGTTTACTTTTGTAGTGAAAATTGTCAAGGGTTATTCAGTAATTAAGCACTAAAACACTGTTTATTAAGGTATGTTTAAGAAAAATATTTGGAAGTCTTTGCTGTATAGTTTGCTAACCGCTAATTTTATCATGGTCGTAATTTGGGCGATAATGAGTGCTTTTGGTTATCAACCTCATTATTTAATGTCATTTGTGATTCATAATGTGGTGGCGGTGTTGTTTTGGTTATTTAGAACTTTTGGGAGTGATTGATAAGTTAAGTAATTAGGCAAAAAATTAATAATAGATACTGTGAGATTTAAATACGACTACCCAAATAACCGTTTCTACAAAATTAAAGGCGAATATGCTTACCAAACTCCCGAGGAAAATCAGTTTACAGGTCAATACGGAGGACAAGGTTTTGTTTTAGATTCCGACCAGCCAAATCACTGAATTAATTTTACTGTTTATTACCGAATTATTAGAGTTTTTTACAAGAAAGTTAACAAAGTTAATGGAGAAGAAGAAATAATTTATTATCAAAAAGACATT
>Ga0137365_10004332_pt1 | contig 11389 bp, 7 predicted proteins | sample SagtaG_9_FD_104799 | JGI IMG/M metagenome (GOLD analysis project Ga0137365, IMG submission 104799) | Vadose zone soil microbial communities from Sagehorn Ranch, Mendocino, California, USA - Sage1_L_40_16 metaG | ecosystem: Environmental > Terrestrial > Soil > Vadose zone | place: USA: California... | reverse complement strand
TGTCGGGGGCTTCCGGGTTCCAGTCCACAGTGCAGAAGGAGAGGTCCTTGCAATCGTGGGCGGGCGGCGTGACGAGAATCGCCAGCGCATTGAGCGCCCCAGGCTTGATAAGGTTGGTGGCGTTGTACTCGTGGACTGCCATGGTGCCGACGGCGTTGGCGTCGAGCTGCGTCCCGTTCAGCCAGATCTGGGCGCGATAGCTGATCCCCTTGAAACGGAGCCAGTACACCTGACCCGGTGTAATGGCGGAGGCGGTGAACTCGCCCCTGAACCACCAGTTCTGGGTGGTCAGATCCGGGACCGACTGAAGGTTGGTCCCAAAGTAGATATCCTGATAGACGTTGTTGGCGACCAGCCCGGCCAGGGCTGTCGAAGGCAGCGCGACCGGATACCAACCAGAGGTGCCGTAGCCAACCTGGGAGATGGTCGCGCCCGTGTCGGTGACATTGTTGGCTGATCTGAGCGTCCAACCACTTGTCAACTCCGTGGAACCGACAGTCGCGGCATTAGCGCTCGGCGAATGGCCGACACCAATAACGAGCACCAGCGTCAGGCTCAAGAGCAGGATCGCGAGCACTCGGTGTCTGGGTACGGAAGTGTGGCTGTTGGCAGCGGCTGTCGCTGGCACGGGTAGCCTCCCCTCTGGGCTATGGGGTGCTGATGAGCGTGGCCCGCGGCTGGGCCCGCGCACTCGATTCGTCGAGGAGGTGAGGGACGTACCATGGCGAGGAGGAAGGTCGGCTGTGGAAGCTGACGGCCGTCGCGTTTAGCTAGGAATTTTAGTTAGGAAGGTTTCCTAACTACTAGACGTCTATTTTATGTGCAAATGGGATCAAAGTCAAGTGACCGGAACATCGGCCAACTTCCTGTGGGTGCCAGAACCCTGTCCGCTCTCACGCTCCGCGCTTCCGAACCGCACGGGCCATCTGTGCAAGAGGACATCGCTGTGGTAAAGAGGCTGCGCGGTCAGCGACAGAAAAGGGGGGATAGGGTGAGAAGGTCCACGGCGCTGCTCGCCGCGCTCGCCGTCGCGGCGATCATCGTCTCCGGTACTGCCGCGCGGTCGTCAGCGGCCGCCGCGGCGTCACAGGGCGATCAGTCGGACGCCGCGTTTGCGGCCAGCTATGCGGCCAAGGGTGTCGTCAACGTCTCCGCTACGACGCAGCGCGTCAGCTGCTACGCGCCCGAAGTGCCGTATGCCACCGCGTTGACGGCGGCGGACGGCTATCCGGGCGGCGGCGAGACGGCGTGCCCGGGCGCGACAACCGGGGAGCAGACCAGCGGCTTCCCAACGCAGGACGTCTCCAACCAACCGCTGCTCGTCAAGGACCACTCCGAGTCCGATATCCGTGTCGACGCGGCGAACCCGCTGCACCTGATCGGGCAGAGCAAATGGTTTGTCAGCGCCGAGGGCTACAACCACCTGAACGGCTTCTATGAGTCGTGGGACGGCGGGGCGACCTGGCCGGTACAGGGTCACGTCCCCGGCTACGAGGGTTGGACGGACAACACCGACCCCGTCGGCGCCTTCGACCCGTGGGGGAACTTCTATTCGCTGCTTCTGCCGTACGTGTTCGTCTACGACAAGTCGGGCGGGCACGTCTTCAATAACGGCTCCAAGCAGGCCAACCCGGGCGTGCCGCCAGAGGCGATCTCGGTGGCCGTGCACCCCGCCAAGCCAGCCGGCCAGCAGACCGCGACCAACTGGATCACGACCCACAACGGGCAGCCGGACTTCGTCTTCACCGCCTCCAACGCCGATACCAACACGCCGGACAAGCAGTGGATCGCGATCGACACCAACCCGCTGAGCCCACACTACGGTCGTGTCTACGCGATGTTCACGCAGTTCGTGCTCAACCCGTCCAGGATCCTCCTCTCGTACGCGGACGCGCGTGCGGACGGGACGCACACGGACTGGTCCCCGCCGCAGGTGCTGCCGACGATCCCCGGCCACCCGTGGGACACCTACCTGCTGCCGCACGTCGCACCGGACGGGACCCTGTACACCACCGTCACGAACAACCCGGTTTCGAAGGGCTTCCTCCACAACTCGATCTACCTGATCTCGTCGAAGGACGGCGGCGTCACCTGGCAGGGGCCGACCCTGGTCATCCCGAGCGTGCTGACGCCGACCTACCTGAACACGACCTTCAGCGAAGGGATCGTCAACTCGTTCGGCCTAGGCACCAGGCAGGTGAACGGCCAGTGGCCGCTCTACGTCGCCTACGAGAACCAGGACATTGACGGGCTGTCGCGGGTGTATGTCGCGGGCTCGCTTGACGGCGGCGCGACCTGGAGCGCGCCGATCCGCGTCAACGACGGGCCCGACGACGTGGAGGCGCTGCAGCCGCGGGTCGAGGTCGCCCCGGGTGGCACGGTCGCCGTCGCCTTCTACGACCGGCGGCTCGCCTGTCCGAGCGACCCGGCCTCGGGCGTGCAGTTCGACCCGCTCGCGCCGGCTGGGAAGCGCAACTACTGCATCAACACCGCGATCCAGTTCTACACGCCGGATCTCACGCCGATCGGGCACAACCTTCGGCTCTCGCGGTTCACGTGGGACCCGCAGCTGAACGCGCCCAAGCGGTTCTGCGTCTGCGGGTCGACCACGTTCATCGGCGACTACCTCGGGCTCGATTTCAATAGCGGTTATGCCTATACGACGTCGGTCTCGACGTACGACTATGGCCAGAACCCGAGCTTCTACCAGCAGCAGATCGTCGCGCGGGTGGCCCTGCCGTAGGACCGGGCGTGGGGAGGACGCAGCGGTCCTCCCCACGCCTGCACCTGCCGGCGTGGGCCGGGGAGCCGGGGCTTCAGTCCCACAGAGTCGCATTACGGACGCGGGGGTGGTCCTTGGACTGCTGAGCGTTGTCGTCAGGCAAGACGAGCCGACCGGCCGAGCGTCGCAGGCCGCGGATGAACCCGGCGATCACCAGCGCTTCCAACGCGTTGGAGCGTGAGACACCCTTACCGAGCAGCCGGGATGCGAACGCCTGGCTGGTCCCGCGCAGCTTGGGGCGCGCCAGGGCCAGTTACCCCGACTCGTCGCACGCGTCAGCTGAGTGGCTGCTTGACTGCCACGTACCGGTAGGTGTGCCAGTCGCGGCCGAGCACATCGTCGGTGATGACATCGACGACCAACCCACCCGCAGCCCGCAGTACCGCCACGACCTCCTCCTGGCGCAGCCCATGCAACTCCATGACCCCGCGACGGCGGTAGCGCAGCCGACGCCAGACGTTCAGCGCACCGTTGGGCAGAAGCGCGAACAGCCGGCCCCGCAAGGTCGGTCGCGGATGGCTCGGCAGGCCAACGACGAGCACGCCGCCAGGGCGGAGCACCCGCAGCAGTTCGGCAAGGTAGCCCCGCGCGTACTGGTTCTCGACGTGCTGAAGCACAAGCAGGCTGCAGGCGAGGTTGAAGGTCGCATCACCGAAGAGCGTGAGGTCGCCTCTGGCGCTCAGGTGGTAGCGGCAGCGTGGCCCGCACCGGTTGTAGCGCTCGGCCAGCGCCAGCATGGACGGAGCTATGTCCACGCCGTCGACCTCCTCGAAATGCTCGGCAAGGGCCTGAGTGAGCCGGCCCGCTCCGCAGCCGAAGTCGAGCGCGCGACCAGGGCGCACGGGCACGCCGACACGATCGAGGTCGGCAAGCAGCCGGGCGACTTCCTGGCGCCCCGTAGCGAAGAACTCCTCAGGGCGCCACCGATTCCCCCGCTTGGTCGGGTCGAACAGGATCGCCCAAAGAGGATCCGTCCGGCCGAGTAGGTCCCAGTTGCGCTGCAGCTTCGGGAGGTTCACGACCGCACCATATCGCGGCTGCACCCCACTATGCCCATTTCGTCGAGGCTGCGATCACGAGGATGACATTTCGGAGCTTTACCAGCGGCGGAGCGATCTCGACGCGGTCCGCTGGTCAGAGCTTTCCGGCTCTGCTCACAGGGTTCAAGACCCGAACATCATGCCGCAGCTGAGTAATGCTCGTGAACATAGCCGCAGAGCCGGTCCCAATGTCGGATGCTGGCGGGAACCGCAGCCACTCGCGACCCGGATCCGGGCGCCATCGTTACCCTCGCGGCACGCGATCAAAGCTTCGGCCTGGCCGCTCGTCATTGTAGAGCGCCGGATGCACCCAAGGTGAGTCGGGCATTCCACGCGGCGCTAACCCTGGACATCCAGCACATCCTCGACCAGGCGGTGGTGAGCCTTGGCCAGCGCGTCAGCCCGACCAATGTGGTGTTCCTGCACGACCCGCCGACCGTCGGGCTCGCGCCCGCGCTGACGCGGCTGGGCGCCACCGTGGTCTGGAGCTACCACGTTGACGCCGACCATCCCAACGAGTTGGCACAGACCGCGTGGGACTGGCTACGGCCCGTGTCCACGAGGTCGACGCGTATTTGTTCTCCCGCGCTGCCTGCCGCTGGGAGGGCTGCACTCCGACAAGCTCGCAGTGATCCGGGCTCGAGCGAGTTGGGCATCGCCTTCTTCTTCAAGCTTCTCTGCGCCAGTGGACGCTGCAGAGGCATTGGCACGGCCAGAGCTCGGGCTCTGGCCAGCCTACAACTTGGTGAGCCACCGGCAGTAAGCTGCGCCCTGCTGACGTGGCCGAGCATGTCGCGGAGGAAGTAGTGCACGGTGCAGCGCTGCCACGGGCAGCCAAGCCCTTGGCGATCGCCGTCTTGAGGCCCTGGTGCGCGTCGGAGACACACAGCTTGACGCCGTCCAGGCCACGAGCACGCAGCGACCGCAGGAACTCGCGCCAGAAGCTCTCGGTCTCGGCCTCACCCACGTCCACGCCGATCACCTCACGACGACGTGAGGCGTGGACGCCGTAGGCGATCACCAGCGCCTTGTGGCGCACCCCACCCGGCTCGCGGACCCGTTCCACCTTGGCGTCCAGCCACAGATAGGGGTAGGCACCCGCAAGTGGCCGTTCCCGGAAGACCCTGACCTGCTCGTCCAGGCCGCGGCACAGCCTGGAGACCTGGTCCTTGCCCAGGTGGTGCAGACCCAGCTGCTCCACCAGCCGGTCGACCTCACGGGTCGACACCCCGTTCACAGAGGCCTCCTGCACCACCGCGACCAGGGCCTGCTCGGCGCGCCGGCGCGGCTCCAAGAATGAGGGAAAGTAGGAGCCCTGGCGCAGCTTGGGGATGGCCAGGTCAATCTCACCCACCCTGGTGTCCCACCGTGGTGTCTCCTTCGCCTGTCTGCGGGAACAGACCGACGATCATGAGGCCGCGGTGGCCGAACTCCCATCCGGCCAGCCAGCCCTGCTACACCGCTGTCTCCTACTCGACTGCCGGCCCGCCACGGGCGGGCCGGACCGGTCTGGGCTGCGGGTCGGTGAGCCGGGTGCTCAACGCTAGGGATGCAGGAAGGCCGCGGCCGCACTGGCAAGAAGCGGGCCGAGGATGGCCAGACCGGTCTGTAGGTCCGCGACGACGCCGCGGTCAACCCCCAGCAGCTGCTCCAGCTTGTGGCGATCGTCTGCCAGACTCAGGATGACGGACGCCTCGTCGGCCTTGTCGAGCGGGAACAGCTCGTCGCAAAGGCCCCGTCCGCGACGCTGGAAGGCTGTGGCGGCGGGCGCGTAGGCCAGCGCGACCAGCAGCGACCCCGCTGCTCCGAAGATCAGCACCGTCTCCGGCGGCAGCTCGGTGGCGTCGCTGTGCCCGGACCCCGCCGGCAGGCTCCGCTGCAGCGCTAACGCGGCGCTGAGCGTGAGGGTCGACAGCGCCACCAGCGAACCGACGGCGGCCAAGAGCCGCTGGAGTAGCTGCCGCAGCGCGATCAGCAAGGCGACCCGCTCACCACGGGTGCCGGGCACCGACTCGTCACGTGCCGCGGATCGGACGCCGAACATGACACCAGCGGCGGGGACTCCACCGAAGATCGCGATCACCACCAGTGCCGCGCCGCGCCAGCTCGACCCCGTAGGCTTGCTGAGGAGCGCTGACAGGAGCACTGACCCGAGGACCCCCAGCAGGGCGATGGCCACACCAGCCGCGACCGGGGCGCTGACGTCGCGCACGCGGACCGTGCGCGACAGCAACAACCTCGACAGCTCGGCCCAGCGATCAAACCCGTAGACAAAGACCACTCCCGCGGCGGTGGTGAGGGCGACCGCCAGCGACGCCCACACCGGCCACAGTGGAGCGTCCCGGTGGGCGGACGTGCCGACGACCCCGATCCCCAATGCCAGGCCTAGCCCGACGGGCATGAGGCGGGCAAGGCCTACTGTTGACATCCTGTTTGGTCGCTGCACGCAGGGCCTCCGTCCACGGTGGCTCGCCGCTGACTTTACGCAGTCCCGCTGGTGAGTGGGCTCTGGTTCGGGGAGGTCTTGACCATTTCACCGGGAAGCCGAGTTATCGCCGTCCCTTGCTGGTCAAGCGGTGGGCTCCGAGGGCGGCACGACGATCAGCGGGAGACGCTTCCTGCTATCGACTCCGAGTCCGCGGTGTCGGCCCTGTAGGGGTCGGGACATCGACCAGGCGCTCGAGGAGCCGGTCGGGCGCGGCGGTGTCGTCCGCGACCGCGGCGCGCTCCTCGTCGGGGAGGGAGATGCCAGCATCCCGACGAGGCGCTCCTTCATGCCTCGCCGTGCAGGGACCTCGGCGAGACTCACCAAGTCAAGCGCTCCCCGAGGTGCGAAAACTCGAAGTAACCGGGAGACGGGTGCTGTGCCAACCGACTCATAATTATAATAGTAGGTCGTCGGTTCGAGGGTCTGCCAGCCCGCCGACCCCAAGGCCTGCCAACGTTGCCGAGCCGCTGGAAGCATAGCCGGTCTGCCCGCCCAGGATGCTGCCCCGGCCAGTCGGGATTGACAGTCTGAGCCGACCGGAGCATGGTCGAACCCGCATAGGTCGATCCCTAGGTGTTTGCAGCCCTGGCTCAATCCCGGTTTCCCATGGCGAATAGCCCCGGAGAGAGGGTGGGTCGCAATGAGGCGACGCATAATTGTGAGCCTGCTGGCCGTCACGCTGGTCGTGGCAGGAGTGCTACCCGCAACCATCGCACCTGCAGTCGCTGCCAATTCGAACCCGGAGTGGTACCTGCCGCAAAATCACGTGTCGGCGGCCGGGGAGGTGCTCGCCGGCGTGCTGAGCGGACGGCTCCGCCAGCCGTCGCCGGTCAACGCGGGCACGCCCTGTCCAGCAGAGCCCAGTCCCACCGGTAACGTCCAGGTCACCTGTCTGGCCGAGGACGACGCCTCACCGCAGAACACCCAGAGCGAGACGACGGTAGTGGCGGTGGGCAAGAAGGTCGTCGTCGGCTTCAACGACTCCCTGGTGTGCTGCGTGCCAGCCATCAACCTCAGCGGCTACTCGGTGTCCACCGACGGCGGCAAGAGCTTCACCGACATGGGGGACCTTCCCTGGAGCGGCGACGTCCAGCCAATCGGGGACCCCTCACTGGCCACCGACGACCACGGCAACGTCTACTACGCGACCCTGGCCTACCAGGGCCACTTCAGCAAGTCGCTGATCGCGCTGTACGAGATGCCGGCGGGCACCAACACCTTCCGCCTGCTGTCGGTGCCGGTGAACGTGGGCAACGCCACCTCCTTCTTCGCCGACAAGGAACTGCTGTCGATCGGGCGGGACGCCCAAGGCAGAACGCATTTCTACCTCACGTGGACGTTCTATGCGCACTCATTTGTGCAGGGGCCGGTGATGCTTTCCGATTCCATCGACGGGGTGCACTGGCGGACGACGCAGATCTCCGCTCCCGACACCTGCGCGCCGACCACGCCGGGGTCGCATCCCGTCCCTGCGGGTGGAACCGTGTATGTGACCTGGGAGCAGTTCGACCTGGCCGCGTGTACCACCAACCCTGACGTGACCAGCGGGACGCAGTTTGTGGCCGCCGTGGATGTGGCCAACGCCACGGTGACCCGGATCACCTCCGTGGCTCGCGTGCAGGGCGCCGGTGACGTCCTGCGCTTCTGCGGGTTCGCCGACCTCGGGGTGATCGAGACCGCCCCGGGCCACGACTCCCGGCAGTTCGAGGCGCCCAGCAGCACCCTTGACGCCAACGGCACCTTGTACCTCGCCTGGAACGACCGGCCCGCCGGGACGGGCGGCGGGTTCGACAACGCCACCCGCATCTTCCTGAGCTACTCCACCGACGGTGCCAAGACCTTCAGCCCGGCGCAGGTTATCAGCGGTCCGATCAGCACCGCGTTCATGAGCGACCGCTACCAGCCGGCCATCGTGGCGGATGCCGGCGGGCTGCACGCCATGTGGTATGAGCGGGTCCAGAATCCGAGCGGCGGCCCGGACCTGCTTCGCACCGACAAGGAAGACCTGACGCTGGCGACCCCGACGGCGGCCCCGATGGGCTCGGGCGAGGTCGCGCTCAGCACTGTGCCGTTCCCGATCTACCAGACCAACCCGAATCAGGACCCCGTCATCGCCGCGTGCTACATGGGTGACTACAACCAGATCGCGTCGAACGGGTCTCGTCGCTTCGTCAGCTGGGGCGACAACCGCAACGTGGTCACCACGGCGGCAGGGGTCAGCGAGAACCAGGCTGACGTCTTCCTCCAGAGGTACTGAGGCAGTCACGAGGCAGCTACTCGGTCGGGGCTGGAAGCCCGGGTCGGCTTGAGCAGAACCGCGCCCTGCGCACAGAACGGCGTGGGGCAGCGGTTCGGCGCCGTGGCGGCGGGCGGCTGGACGGAGGCGCCACAACTGCCGGTCAGCTCGTCCAGCACGTCGCGCCGGCGCCGCCGCGGCAACTGCTCGCGGGCGACCATGGTGGCGGTGACTCCGTCCGTGGCCAGCAGGTACAGGCGGCGGCTCACGGCCGGCCAGGTCACGACCCGCCCAGGCGGAGGAGCCCTCGTCGCGGTTGCACTGCAGCAGGCTGGTCGCCCTCCACCGGACCGCCGGCGTAGTCGTCGATCGACATCGAGTCGCCCAAAGCCGCGTACACCGCGCCGGTCCCGTCATCTGCATTCGACCAGTGTGCGCAGTCACCAGCCTGCCTCGGCTTCCACTCTCCGTGTTCGTATCGGCCTCTGGTGCACATCTCCCACGGCCGACGGGGAACTCTGAGCACAAGATCGGGAATCTGGTGCTCGACCCGCGCGAAGGCCGTCGTTGACGGAGTTCTTGACGGAATACGACAGACCAACAGGCGGACCACAGGACACCAGCCGGACGGAAAGCACCAGATTCTGGGACGTGAGCAGCACCGGCGGACCACAGATCAGCGGACGGACGGTTCCCGGCAGACTACGGATCTGGCGGTTGGGGGTTCGAGTCCCTCGCGGCGCGCCACGTCATCGCAGGTCAGCCGGTATATCTCTGCTAGCCCACGCTCCTCATGATCTTTAGACCGATCTAGCCGGAGTTTCCTGGCTATCGATGATGGGGTGTCCGGTGGGGGCTGGCCCGTGTCTCCAACGGAGGCCCTGACCAGGGTGTTGTGGTGCTGGGGATTGGTATTGTTCGCCGGGATGGTGTATTACCCACAATCATGGCGAGCCTGGTGGGGAAGCGACGAGGCGGACGGACCTACTACTACCTGGTCGAGTCGGCCCGGGTGGCCGGCAAGCCCCGCATCGTCGCGCAGCACTACCTGGGCAGCGCCGAGGAGGTCGCCGCACGGCTTGGGGCCGCTGGGCCCGGCGAGCCTGCCCGGACCCGCCACCGGGCGTTTGGGGACCTGGCCGCGGCCTGGTCGGTGCTGCAGCGCCTGCAGGTCGCGGCGATCATCGACCAGGTGGTCGGCCGGCGGCGGGCGGATGCGGCCGCCTCGGTGGGCACCTACCTGGCCCTGGCAACGCTGAACCGGGTGGTCGCGCCGCGCTCCAAGCTCGCCTTTGCCGCCTGGTGGCAGGCCACCGCCGGGGACCGGCTGGTCAAGCTGCCGGCCGCGGCGTTGGATCATCGTCGCTTCTGGGACGCCATGGATCAGGTCACCGTCGCCGACCTGCGCGCTATCGAGCGGGCCGTCGCGGCGCGGATGGTAGAGCGCTTCGACCTGGACCTTGCCGGGCTGGTGCTGGACATGACCAACTTCGCCACCTTCGTGGACTCCGCCAACGCCCGCAACACCATCGCGGCGCGGGGTCACGCCAAGCAGAAGCGGTTCGACCTGCGCCTGGTCGGGGTGGGGCTGGTGGTGACCAGCGACGGTGGCGTGCCGATCCTCAGCCACGCCTACCAGGGCAACCGCCCCGACGTGACCCAGTTCACTCAGGTGATCGACGAGCTGGTGGCCCGCTTCGGGGCGTTGGCACGGGCCACCGACGCGCTCACGGTGGTCTACGACGCCGGCTGCGACTCGGCCGACGGGCAGGCCGATGTCGAGGCCAGCCCGCTGCATTTTGTCGGCAGCCTGCGCCCCAGTGATCATCCCGACCTGCTGGCCATCCCCGCCCGCCGCTTCCGGGTGGTGGACCCCGAGCGCTTCCCGGGCCTATCGGCGATGGAGGCCCGCACGATGGCGCTGGGCGCCCAGCGGCGGGTCGTCGTCACCCACTCGGACAGCTTCCACACCGCCCAGGCACGCGGCTTTGAGCAGACCCTGGCCACCGCACGCCGCCGCCTTGGCGAGTTGCAGGCCCGCCTGGCGCGCGGCAGGACTCGCCGGCCACGCCTCAAGGTCGAGGCCGAGATCGGCCAGATCCTGTCGCCCCACTGGCTGGACCGCGTGATCGCCTGGGAGCTCACCGGCGACGAGCCGGCCAGCCTGCGGCTTCAGTGGCGCACCGATCAGGCCGCCAAGCGCCGCCTGGCCGCCGAGGTGTTCGGCAAGCGCATCCTGTTCACCGACCGAGCCGACTGGCCGGTGGACCAGCTGGTGGCCGCTTACCGCTCCCAGGCCGACGTGGAGGCCGGCTTCCGGCAGCTCAAAGACCCCAAGGTCGTCTCCTTCAGCCCGATGCTGCACTGGACCGATCAGAAGATCCGCGTGCACGTGTTGTACTGCGTGCTCGCCCTGGCGGTGGCGCACCTGCTGCGCCGCCAGGCCGCCCAGGCCGGCCTGGCGATGAGCGTGCGGGAACTGCTGGCAACCCTGGCCGGGATCCAGGAGACCGTCTTGCTGTATCAGGGTGAGCGTGGCCGACCGCGGGCCCGGCACATGCTGACCGAGATGGACCCCCTCCAGCAGCGCCTGTTCGAGCTGTTCGGCCTGGCGGCCTACGCGCCCAAGCGGTGAGTTGGGTAATACAGCGGCCACGCCTGTTCATGGCTGCTGACCTAGGGTTTCACCCCTCAACCCTTCAATAGCCAGGAAAGTCGAGCTAGTCCGCACCGGTGGATGATCAAGAGGAGCAAGCAAGCCCGGCCGAAAGAATCACTGATCGGTCGTTTCGCACGAGATGACCAGACGGGGCATGACTGTCTTGCGGACGCCACAAGGGGCC
>Ga0137365_10004329_pt1 | contig 11393 bp, 9 predicted proteins | sample SagtaG_9_FD_104799 | JGI IMG/M metagenome (GOLD analysis project Ga0137365, IMG submission 104799) | Vadose zone soil microbial communities from Sagehorn Ranch, Mendocino, California, USA - Sage1_L_40_16 metaG | ecosystem: Environmental > Terrestrial > Soil > Vadose zone | place: USA: California... | reverse complement strand
TGCCGCCACTTCGGAGGCGGAAGCGCGCTACATCACTTCCCTGCTTGGTGGCATCAGCATCGCCTTCGGTGATGATGAGGCGCGTCGCGAGATCGTCGAACGTTTGCTGTGGAAGATGGGGCGCGGCGAGCAGAGGCGTCAGATCTTGTTTGCCCTGGAATTCCTGCGCGCCCTTCATGCCGTCTCCGGTCCGCCCCCTGCCGTCTTCGACGCCTTGCAGGACCTGCTGGATCGCTATAATCTTGATTCTGCGCCTCTCAAGGAACTGCGACAACTGGTGGCGATTATCGAGCAATGTGGCGTGCCAGACGAGCAGATTGTGCTGAATCTCTCGTTGGGCCGGGGCGTGAGCTACTATACCGGGCTTGTCTTCGAGATCCATGCCCAGGATGAGGACGGTTTCGATAGCCAGCTCTGTGGTGGTGGCCGCTACGACCGGCTCGTGCGGGCTGTCGGGAGTGCGCGCGATGTCAATGCCTGTGGCTTTGCCTTTGGCGTTGAGCGACTCCTCTCGCTTGTGCCCAGAAGCGACCTGCCAGCCCTGGCGACCTCGCAGGCGCTGGTCATTCCGGTGAGCGATCGCGAGATCGCATACGCCTTGCAGGTGGCGCGCGAGGCCCGCGTCAGTGGGATGCGCGCGGAGGTTGATGTCAGTGGACATGGTTTAGGCGCTGGTCTGAAGAACGCCTCGAAGAGGCAGATGCGCCTGGCGTTGATCGTCGGTGAGGATGAGCAGCGCCAGGGCAAGGTGACGCTGCGCGATCTCGTCACAGGCGAAGAGCAGATCACGCATGTCGCTGCGATAGCGGAGCGCGGACAGGGGGAGGATCAATGCGTATGAGTGCAAACGAGAGGGTGCGCCTGGCACTGCCGAGTAAAGGTCAGTTGGAGGGTCCGACGCTGAACTTTCTTACCGAGTGCGGTATGAAGGTCAACCGTAACAATCCTCGTCAGTATCTTGCGCGGATAAAGAGTATGCCCGATGTCGAGGTTGTTTTTCAGCGCGTCTCCGATATTCCTGCGCTGGTGCAGAGTGGCGACGCGACGCTTGGTATAACAGGCTACGATATCCTTGCCGAGCATCGCGGCTACAGCGATGATCTGGAAGAGGAGAACGGACAGGACGAGGACCTGATAGTGCTGAACCGCAATCTCGGCTACAGTTTCTGCCAACTTGTGGTGGCCGTCCCCGAGACGTGGATCGATGTGAACAATTGTGCCGACCTCTGGCACCTGTCGAGCTATTATCAATCACGCAAGGGGCGCGGCCTGCGTATCGCCACCAAATATCCCGTGCTGACAGGCCAGTTCCTGGGCCGGCACAATATCACGCAATGCAAGATATTCTCGCCTCATGGCGCGCTGGAGGCGGCTCCGCTCACTGACACGGCAGACCTGATTGTGGACCTCACCGAGACCGGAACGACGTTGCGTGAGAACAATCTCAAACTGCTGGACGATGGCATCGTCCTGCGCTCCCAGGCGTCCCTGATCGGTAACACGCACATCCTGCACAGCGATGAGCGCGCGTTGAGGGTGGCCGAGACGATGCTGGAACTGATCGATGCCCAGATGCAGGCGCGCAATCGCTCCATTCTCACCGCTTACCTGCGCGGGGAGGATGGCGAAGCCATGCAGCGCACCGGTGCACGGCTCATCCAGCGCCTGAAGACGATCGTCTCGGATAGCGAGTTTCGTGTGGCAACCTCCGATCTGCTCAATAGCGCTGAGCCGGAGTGGTACACTATATCTGGTGTAGTGAGTGCGGGCGAGGCAGCACCCGAACTGCTGGCGATCATTGCGGCCTTGCGTAGTGCGGGCGCCCAGTATATCAACGTGACCCCACTCACCTATCGCTTTACAGAGGAATCGATCGGCGTCCGCGCCCTGCACGAGCGTTTGAAGAGGTTGTATTGAGTAACATTATCGTCTTTGACCTTGACGGCGTGATCACAAGCGAGGAGGCATACTGGGATACGGCTGGCCTGGTAGTGCACGAACTGCTCTATAGTCCGCGTTACTGGAACGTCGGCGCTGCATCTGTGTACGTTCCTGCGCAGTCAGCCGAAGAGAGCCGCCGCGTCAGTCGCCGGGTCCTGCCCACGGACATCATCGCGGACTTCAAGGCCCGCTCGGTCAACTCGAACTGGGATACCTGCTACTGCGGCTTCTGCCTTTACCTGATTGCCCTGCTGGCGCGCCTCCCGGATTGCTCCGCGCTCTTGCCCCTGCGCCCGGAGCAGGCGGACTGGAACGCGGCCTTTCGTCGCGCCCTTGCTACGCTGCCGGGCGAGCGCAACAGTATCGATCCGGAGTCTTTTCATATCTTCTCGCGTCCTCTCTTTCAGGGCGCGATCGGTCTGGAGCTGGTCGCTCGCTTCAACGACTATGCCAGCGAACTACTCGGTCAGCATATCGAGGGCGTCTTTGAGCGGAACAGTCCCTCGTGGCTTTTCTGCCAGGACCTCTTTCAGGAGTGGTATCTAGGCGACAAGCTCTACATGCAACGTTATAGTCATCCTCCCGCGCAGGAAGGCAAGCCCGGTTGTATCCACTTCGAGCAGCCGCTGCTGCCTGTGGTGAGCATGCGTCAGGCGCTGGAACAATTGCGCGCACAGGGCTATGTGCTGGGCGTCGCTACCGGGCGTCCGGGCATTGAGGGAATCGCGCCCCTCAAAACGTATGGCCTCTATCCCCATTTCGATGAACAGCGCATCGTCACGCATGCCGAAGTAGAGCGGGCCGAGGCTGAGCAGCGCGCTAAAGGGAACACGACAGCGCTGATAAAACCGCACCCCTACCAGTTCCTGCGCGCGGAGAATCCAGCGTACCAGCCGGGACAGCCTCCACTCCCGCGTGGCAGCTTCGTCATCGTTGGCGATACTCCCAGCGATATGATCGGCGGGCGCGCGGCGGGCGCGCTCACGATCGCCGTGCGTACTGGATCGCGCACGGCGGATGCGCGCGCCATGCTGGAGCAGAGCCGGCCCGACTTCATCGTCGATGACATGACGCAGGTGCCGGACCTGCTGGCGCGTATCGACGACCTCGCCACTATCCAGCACCTGCAGTTCACCGACCTTGCGCAGGCCGAGATGCTGCTCCAGCGCTGGTTCGCGCGCCATATGCACCTGCAGACAGAGAGCGTCACCCTGACGCCAAAGGCCGTCTCGCTCAACTCCTTCAACGGCATCTATAAGGTAAATGGCGAGGCATATTTCTTCAAGACGCACGTGGAGGAGGGGGGCGTCCTGGCTGAGTACTATCACGCCGAACTGCTCCACAACGCCGGTTACGCTATCGCCAGGCCGCTGCGCACGCTGCATGAGCAGGGGCAGCAGATGGTCGTCTATCCCGTGATACACGATCCCGTGATGTTCGATCTGATGCGTACCGTCGAGACGGGTGCGCCAACCTTTGCGACCGTCGAGATGCTCGCAACCGCCGAAAGGCTTGAGTGTGAGCGCCTGCTGGCTATCTATGAGAAGACGCTGGCGTTCAGCGGCGCCGAAGAGCACGCCCAGGCCCCCATTCACCAGCTCTTCTGGCATCGCCTGACCGGGGGCCGTCTTGATTCCTTTTATACCGGCAAGCAGGTGCCTCTACCAGAAAGTGAGCAGAGCATTCCCTTTGATGAGCTCTTGCGCTATCGCTGGTCGATCAATGGATCTCGTGTGACGGGTGAAAACGATACGTTGGGCAAGCTCATCGAGCGCGCAAAGATCGTGCTCAATCCGGCGCGCCCCGCCATGACCGTGATCGGACATGGCGACGCCCACTTCGGCAACGTCTTTCTAGAACAGCAGCGCTATTACCGCTATTTCGATCCAGCCTTCGCGGGCCGCCACTCGGTACTGCTTGATATTGTGAAGCCGCTCTTCCATAATGTCTTTGCGACGTGGATGTACTTTCCCGACGAGGTTGCGCGCGACCTGCATCTAACGGTCGCGCTGCGTGGCGAGCAGGTGTTTATTGAACATAACTATGAGTTGTCACCCGTGCGCCGGGCGATATTGCAAACGAAGCTAGAGCATCTGCTGCAACCGCTCAAGGCGCTGTTACGTGCGCGGGATGCTCTAGCTGCCGATTGGTACGAGGTGATAACGCTGGCATTGATGTGCTGTCCATTGTTGACTGTTAACCTGCTCAACGGTGAGCGTATCCCGCCGGCGGTATGCTGGCTGGGCCTGTCACAGGTTATAGAGAGAGGCTCACAGCATTTGGAGAATAAGAGATGATTGCGATTATCGACTACGGCGCGGGTAACATTCATAGCATCGAAAAGGGGCTGGAGCATGTTGGGGCGCAGGTGCAGGTCACGGACGATCCCGCCGTCGTGGCTGAGGCGCGGGCGGTGGTGCTGCCCGGCGTCGGCTCCGGCGGGTCCGCGATGGCGCGCATGGTCGAGCGCGGCCTCGATGATGCCATTCGTAGCGCGACGCAGCAGGGCAAGCCGTTCCTCGGCATCTGTCTGGGCATGCAGTTGCTGGCGGAATATCACGACGAGGGCGAGGTCGCTGGTCTGGGCCTCTTTCGTGGCGAGGTGCGGCGCATTCCGCATGGCCCGAAGATTCCGCACATGGGCTGGAACCAGGTGAGGCCGCTGCACGCTGACCTACCCATATTTGCTGGTATACCATCCGACGCCTATTTCTACTTTGCCCACTCGTATTATGTAGAGCCACACGACCAGCAAGGCGTCGCGGCACTGACCGAGTACGGATCGCCCTATTGCAGCGTGATTGCTACCGAACAGGTCTGGGGGACGCAGTTTCACCCTGAGAAGAGCGGCGCGGTGGGCCTGCAATTGCTGAAGAACTTTGTGGGATGGGTTAATAAATGATACTACTGCCTTCGATTGATATCAAAGATGGGCTCTGCGTGCGCCTCTATCAGGGGGACTACGCGCAGATGACGACCTACGACCCCGATCCTGTGCAGGTTGCGCGGCGCTGGCAGGATGCCGGTGCCTCCTGGCTGCACGTCGTTGACCTGGATGGTGCGAAAGAGGGTGTGCCCGTCAACGTCGCCCTGATAGAGCGTATACGCGGCGCGACGCATCTGCGCATTGAGGTCGGCGGCGGCCTGCGTGCCCTGGCGCATATCGAGCAGATCCTGGCCCTGGGCGTCGAACGCGTTGTGCTGGGCACCGTTGCGCTGACCAACCGGGCGCTGCTGCAGGACGCGCTGGCGCGCTGGCGTGAGCAGATCGTGGTGGGCATCGATGCACGCGATGGGCACGTCGCGATCGCCGGCTGGCGCGAAACGTCGAGCGTCGAGGCTGCATCGCTTGCCGGAGAGCTCACAGCCCTAGGCGTGCAGCGCTTCAGCTATACCGATATCGGGCGCGACGGCACGCTCACTGGCCCCAACCTGCGTGCCCTGGCGACCATGCAGCGAGCAACGCCTCGTCCACTGATAGCTTCGGGCGGCGTACGCTCCCTTGCCGATCTGCACGCCCTATCCGAACTGGGAGTCGAGGGTGCCATCATCGGCAAAGCGCTCTACACCGGAGATATCGATCTTGCCGTAGCCGTGCGCGAGATAGAGGAAGTGTAACCATGTTAACGAAACGTATCATTCCCTGCCTCGACGTTGCGCGTGGTCGCGTCGTCAAGGGCGTCAATTTCGTCAACCTGCGCGACGCGGGCGATCCCGTCGAACTGGCCGCATTCTACAATGACGAGGGTGCCGATGAGGTCGTCTTCCTCGATATCACCGCCTCGCACGAGAACCGCGCGACCATGCTGGATGTGGTGCTGCGGACCGCCGAGCGCGTCTTTATCCCCGTGACCGTCGGCGGGGGTATCCGCACAGTCGAAGATATCCGCGCGACGCTTGGTGCGGGTGCTGACAAGACATCGCTCAACACCGCCGCGGTCCAGAATCCGGACCTGCTGCGCGCGGGAGCCGAGCAGTTCGGCGCGCAGTGCATCGTCCTGGCAATCGATGCGCGCGCCAACGCAGCGCTGCCCGGCGGCTACGAAGTCTTTATCCACGGTGGGCGCACACCCACTGGCATCGATGCGTTAGAGTGGGCGCAGCGCGGCGTTGAGCTGGGTGCGGGCGAGATCCTGCTCACGAGCATGGATCGGGACGGCACGAAGCTTGGCTACGACCTCCTACTTACCGCGAAGATTGCGGGAGCGGTCACGGTTCCCGTCATCGCCTCCGGCGGCGTCGGTACCCTTGAGCATTTCTACACGGGCCTGACGACGGGCGGCGCCGATGCCGCGCTGGCCGCGTCTATCTTCCACTTCGGCGAATATCGCGTGCGCGATGTCAAGCACTACTTACAGGATAGGGGCGTCGTGATACGTCCCAGTTGAAAATGTAGTGCGCTCTCAGAAGCGGTGTGAAGAAAACAAGCGCGTCGTGGTTGCCGTTTGCCTGATCATTATTCAGCGTAGTCCAGTTCGACTGGATATTGCTAGCTTTTGCCGTGTGGACGGCGGCTCCCTGAACGATGTTCTGCAGGACGACTACATTGAAGGAGGCACCGGCTGGAATCGCCGCCTGATCCTCATTGAAGATGTGCCATGATGGATGTAAGTGTGAAGTCTCTGGAGAGCAAGCAGAAGTAGTGTGAAGTGACGACCCGGCATTCCCCCATTGCCAGGTCCCGGGTGAGGGATTACCTGTAAGCAGGTAGTTCTATGATTGATCCCTCATGTATAGTATGCAAGGTACAGGTTGCGAACAGGTAGTCATGCCGGTGTTGATCTGGTGTTTGAAGACGGTATTGTGTAGCAATCCAGGTTAATCAGCAAGAAGCCTGTGTGTGGCAGAGTAGCTATTTCAACTTGTGGTACTATATATCCGCCAGATAAAGTAGTATGCTATCTATGCGAAAAAATCAGAACAATGGAAGAACAGATTTCGATGGTAGCGAGTAAATTAAGGATGAGTATAATAAAAAGAGGGAGCTATTATAACGCCATGTTAAAATTTGATCGCCAGGGCCTGATCCCCGCCATCATCCAGGATGCGACCAGCGGAGATGTGCTGATGGTCGCCTTTATGAATGATGAGGCGCTGCAACGCACGCGCGAAACCGGCCAGACGCACTTTTTCAGCCGCTCGCGCAACAAGATCTGGCACAAGGGCGAGCAGTCGGGCAACGTCCAGGAGGTGCGTGACATCTTTATCAATTGTGAGGAGAGTAGCCTGCTCATCCGCGTCATCCAGCATGGGGATGCCGCCTGCCATGAAGGCTATCATAGCTGCTACTACCGTCGTTTGCAACCGGACGACAGCTATGAGACCGTCGCCGAGCGCATCTTTGATCCCGTCATCGTCTATCATACCGAGAAGGAAGCGCCCGTGAATAGTAAACAGGATCTTCCTATAGCTGGAGAATATATATCAGATGAGATGCGGCAAAAGCTGGAGGCTGAGCTGCGCCAGCTCTACGGGGTTTACCTGTACCTGCGCGATCACGACATGAGCGAGGAGTCGAATACGTCGCGCCTTCTGCAGGAGCGGAGCCAGAGCTATCTGGTATCGCGACTGGGCGATGAGTTGCAGGAGCTGGCCGAGGTACAGACTGGGGAGCATGTGCACTCTGGTCGTCAGCTCGACACAATGTTGGAGGGCAGCCAGGTGGGATACTGGTCGTTTCTGATCGCGGCGGGCTTCAACGTTCCCTACAACGATTTTGTCCCTCACGACTCGCTGCTGGAGGGTTATGAGGGCCAGTATAGCGAAGTAAAGGCGATCGAGCAGCGTCAGGAGTGCCTCAGCCTGGTATCGTCGAAGCAGCCTGCCGCGGTCGCACAGGGGCTGCGCCTCAGTTTCGCCCAGATCGGCTGGGCCTGCGCCGGGGCACACGTCAATCCGCTTGCGCCCGCCGAATACGACCTCGACCAGATGCGGCGCAAGGGACTGGTGAAATAACTTTTTTATTGGGGAGAAGGAGAAGGAGCGCGTGACTGCTATACAGGCCATAATTTTTGATCTTGGCGGAACATTGATCGACTGGCCCGATTGGGACGAAGATATCAACCGTCGCTGGGGACTCTCCCACGACTACCTTACATCGACATTGCCCACGAGGAGCTGGCCGGCGCGGGATGCATACGTGCAGGCTATGCGCGCCGCCGAGCGAGAGCACTGGCGGCTGGTCGCCGAGGCTCAGGCCAGCAGCACTCCGATCGGTCTCCTGCGCGATGGCTTCGAGCGCCTCGGTCTTGCTGCCAGCGAGGAGGAGCTACTGGTCGCCCTGGATGGCTACGCGCGCGCCATCAATGGCTGGGCCATTGTCTTCGCCGATACAGTTCAGACCCTGGAGGAGCTGCGCCGGCGCGGCTATCGACTCGGCCTGCTCTCGAATACCTGGTGGGCCGCCGAATGGCACAACGCGGAGCTTGCCATGCACGGCCTCACGCCGCTACTCGACGAGATCGTCTACACCTCCGACCTGTCCCATTCGAAGCCGCACCCCTCCACATTTTTGGAGGTAACACACCGCCTCGGCGTCGATCCCATCAGGTGCGTCATGGTCGGTGACCGGCTGATCGATGACATCTCTGGTTCGCTCGGCGTCGGCATGCGCGGCGTCTGGAAGAAGACCGATTATCCGTGGCCCCGACCGGAGCATATCACGCCGAGCGCTGTGATTACTGAACTCGCTGAACTATTGTCCTTGCTTCAGCAATGGGATCAGGACTGAGCGGCTTTTCTCAAGACAAAACGTTCCCAATGTGTCATGCCCATTATCACCGTTTGCTTGCTTTTATATCTCACATTTTCCCGCGTCTATATTATTGCAGGCGGTCATAAAGCATCGAGTCCCATAATCAGGGCGATTCAACAGTAGGGATGGGGCTTGCCCCCCCCATCCGGTTGCGCGAGAACTCCGCTCTCTGGCCTGATAGCACTCCCTGAGCCGGACGGTTCTCTCGCCGACACATTTCAGAGGAGAGAATTTTGGGGTAGGGACCAGCTTCCAGCGCGTCCGGATTTATCATGTTCCTCTCCTATCGGGGTAGAGGAAAGGAGTTATAAATGCAGGAGGGACGCGCAGGCGACGAGAAAAACGTGCTCAACGGGTAGGAAATCGATAAATCGCGGACGCGCTGGAAGCTGGTCCCTACTCCGATAGGCGCTCAAAAAAGTGTCAGTGAGAGAAGGGCCGGATGGGGGCAATAGGCCCGTGCAGGTGAGTTTGAAGAATCGTATCTTTTATTATTTCTAGTTTCACTCCATTGAGGGCCTATGCAAGAAGATTTACCCTGGTCCCAGAGACTGCTCAAAGAACGACGTTTGCTGGGTTTATCGCAGGCAAAAGTGGCGGAGTTTTGCGAGAGCGACGTCAAGACCGTCGGTCGCTGGGAACATGGACTCGCATTCCCTGGCCCCCATCATCGTCGGCGGCTCGCCGAGCTTTTCAAGAAAAGCCTGGTGGAGCTCCGCCTCGTCGAAGACCTGGAACGCCCCTTTTTCCGCCAGGACTGGGGTGAGGCACCCGCCATAGAGCATGTGTATGGTCGCCGCCGCGAACTCTCTGAGGTAGAGGGCTGGCTCACCCAGGAGCGCTGCCGCCTGGTAGCCCTATTGGGACTGGGTGGCATCGGGAAGTCGACGTTTGCCGTTACCCTTGCGCAGGAACTCAAGGACACTTTCGATTTCGTCTTCTGGCGCTCGCTACAACACGCCTCAACCGTGGAAAGCATCCTTGCCCAGTTTTTACAGAATATCGCTGTGCAACGTCATATGGATGTGCCGGGAGATCTGGAAGGGCAGCTATCCCTGCTCTTGCCCGTCTTGCGTGAACACCGTTGCCTGCTTATCCTCGACAATTTCGAGACAGTTCTACAGGCTGGACAGCGCAGTGGCGCATATCATCCTGGCTATGAAGGTTATGGCCTGTTGTTGCAGCGAATCGGGGAGACACAGCATCAGAGTAGTCTCTTGCTCACCTGTCGCGAAAAACCAGGGGAGGTTGCGCGTATGGAGGGGAGCGCCTCACCCGTGCGCTCTTTTGTCTTGTCAGGTATCGAGTCAGCCGATGGGCGTCTGCTGTTACAGGACAAAATGTTGTCGGGCACGGATGACGCGTGGTCCCGCTTGATCCACATCTACGCAGGCAATCCTCTCATCTTGAAGCTGGTGGCTGCCCCTGTGCGCGAGGTGTTTGGCGGAGATATCGCTGCGTTCCTGAAAGAGGAGGAGACCGTGTTCGGAGGCGTCCAGGACCTGCTAGAGCAGCAATTTCATCGACTATCGACCCTGGAACAAGAAATTATGTACTGGTTAGCTATTGAACATGAGGAAGTATCGCTACTGGCTATTCGTGAAAATATCCTGCGGCCCATCCCAAAGGGCATTCTCTTCGACGCTGTGGACTCTTTGCGCAGGCGCTCACTTGTCGATATCGGTCCCGATGGGCGTTTCTCTCTCCATGCGCTTATTCTGGAGTACCTGACGGAGCGCCTGGTTGAGCGGGTATACCATGAGTTGGCGGAGGAGGCACCCAATCTGCTGATCAGCCACGCCTTAATGAAGGCGCAGAGCGCTGACTACATCAGGCGCGACCAGGGCCGCCGCATCCTGTACCCTGTGATCGATCGCCTGTTCGCCGATGTGGGCAGGGAAGAGTGCGAGCAGAAGTTGAGGCGCGTCTTCGCTAATCAGCAGGGCTCACGCTCCCAGGCGGCGAGCTATGTTGCGGGCAATATTATCAATCTATTGGTGCATATGAGTGTGGACCTGCGAGCGCTCGATGCGTCTCGCCTCACCGTCGCGCAGGCATATGTGCCCGAAGTCGCGTTGCGCGAGAGCAATTTCAGCACCGCCGATCTGGCAACGTCCGTGTTTCGCGATACCTTCTCCAGCCCTTTCAGCGTCGCGATCAGCCCCGATGGAGAGCGGTTCGCGGCAGGCACTGCGTCCAGCGAGGTGCGCGTCTGGGATAGCGAGAGCGCCACGCCGCTGTTTTCTTGTAAAGGGCATATCAACGATATTCGCTCCCTGGCATTCAGTCCCGATGGACGCCTGCTGATGAGCGCGAGTGAGGACCACACGCTCCGCATCTGGGATGCCGTAACGGGTGCCTGCCTGAACGTGCTATGTGGCCACACGGACTGGGTAAGGTCACTGGCCTGTAGCCCCGATGGATGCCTCCTGGTGAGCACAAGCGAGGATCGCACGGCGCGTGTCTGGGAGATAAGCACGGGTGCCTGCCTGCTCACGCTCCAGGACTTTTCCGCCAGCGTGCGGAGTGTGGCGTTCCATCCCGATGGGAGCATGTTTGCCCTGGGCGGCGATGATTGCGTCATCAGGATCTACGATGCCACCACCTATGAGTGTCGCGCTGTGTTCCAGGGTCACACGGCATCGGTGCGCGTGCTTGCCTTTAGCTCCGCCGAGGCCCTCCTTGCCAGCGGCAGCGA
>Ga0137365_10004328_pt1 | contig 11395 bp, 11 predicted proteins | sample SagtaG_9_FD_104799 | JGI IMG/M metagenome (GOLD analysis project Ga0137365, IMG submission 104799) | Vadose zone soil microbial communities from Sagehorn Ranch, Mendocino, California, USA - Sage1_L_40_16 metaG | ecosystem: Environmental > Terrestrial > Soil > Vadose zone | place: USA... | reverse complement strand
GTTTTGATGGAATGGAGCTTTTCGACGTGCAGGGCAAGGGTGTGCATCATTCACAAGGTCTGGCCGCGAATTTAAAAATACCAACAGGATGATCGAAATAAGATCCTATAATTTAAAGCTCGGAACAAGAAATGAATTTCATAAACTTTTTTTAGAGCAAGCTCTTCCGCTATTAAGAAAATGGAAAGTGGAAGTAGTTACATTCGGACCCTCTCTTCATGATTCAGATTCTTATTTCCTGGTACGTTCCTACAAAGATCTGCAGGATATGCAGCATAGTGAAGATGCTTTTTATGGCAGCGATGATTGGAAGAAGGGTCCAAGAGAAACGATACTCTCATTGATCGTAAACTATACAACCGTTGTGCTTCCAGCTGATGCAGCGGACCATTTATCAAATAAAATTACAAATATGGAAACAGCAACCATTGAAAAAACAGATAGCGAACAATTAAGCGGACTGAATGCACAATTCATTAAAAATTTTATCAATGGGGATGTCCGCTCACACAATGAAATCATTCACAAAAACTTTGTTTGCATTGAAAGCAACGGTTCGGTTATTGACAGGGAAACATACATGAATGAATGGGCAACCGATTTTGCGAACAGTGGGTATACCTCTTTTTCTTATGGAGATGAGCAAATAAGAATATTTGGCAATACGGCGTTGGTGAGATCAACAACGACATATACCAAAATTGTTGATCGAAAAAATATAACCGGTCATTCCGTATACGCAGACACGTATATAAAAGAAAACGGAAGATGGTGGTGTGTGCAGGCGCATATTACGCCTGTTAAAAATAAGTAGAGCATAGCAGGAATCATAAGCAGTAGTTGAAACCAGGGGCTAATTTGGATAAAACAAGCAATTCAATCTATCCTTTAGCCCCTTTTACTTGCTGTGACGACTTTTTTATCCCCACTTTAAGATAAATCATACGTTTGATTGCAAACTCCTAAAGAATGCAATAAAAATTTTAATTTTTCTTTTCCTTCATCTTTTTGATCATATTTTTCCCATTTTCATTGGATGGATTTAATGCAATAGATTTTTCATAATACGAAATTGCTTTTTTAAAATTTCCTTTATCCATCCAGGCCTCGGCCAGGCTGTCCCAGACATTATAACTTTCGGGGTATACGCCTTTTTTCTTTTTTTACCTTTAAGAAAAACTCATGAAAAAACTTTCCTGGATTGCTATGTTCTTATTATTCTGCAATCTTGCGTTTTCTCAAATGGATAGTTCGCAGAAAGAAATCAACGAGCAGGTTTGGAAACCTTTTATCAAAGCTTTCAACAACAATGACGACGAAGCATTCAGGGCGATCCACAGTAAAGATGTGATCAGGGTGATCCAGGATAATAACCAAATAATGGGATATGATCAATATTTTCAAAAAATTCCCGACAGCATAAAAACAAAATGGAGGAATTGGAAAAAGAATATTGAATTGCGTTTTTTGCAACGTAGCGCCTCAAAAGGCAAAGCCTTTGAAGTAGGCTTTTATAAAACTACCAGCACCCATGCCATGACCGGCGAAAAAAGAACTGGTTTTGGAAAATTCCATGTGTTGCTCAGAAAAGAAAATAGGGATTGGAAAATACTTATGGATGCGGATGCAAACGAAAAAACGAATGAAGAAATATTTCTTAGCGGTAAGCCTATGGAATAATAACCCCGGTATTCGTTACGAGGAGTTGTTGCCGGCTAAAATTTGATCTTAAGAACTACTTATCTTGCGATGAAAGATATCATTATGAAACGACTTGCTATTTTGTTATTTGCCATTTTCCTCATTATAAATTTATCTGCGCAATCCTTTCTTCATACAAAAGAAAAAGAGATCGTTACAGCACAGGGAAAACCTTTCGTGATGAAAGGTATCAACCTGGGAAATTGGTTAGTACCCGAAGGTTATATGTTTCATTTTAAGAAAGCGACTTCTCCCCGTTTGATTAATGAATCTCTTACAGAACTTATCGGTCCGTATGAAATGGAAAAATTCTGGCAGCAATATATAAAGAGTTATATCACGAAAGCTGATATACATTATCTAAAAACGACGGGGATAAACTCCATTCGCCTGCCATTCAATTACAAGCTATTTACCGGTGAAAATTATCTTGGGGTTGCCAGTACGACAAAAGCTTTTGCGATCATTGATTCATTGGTGAAATGGTGCAAAAAGGAAAACATGTATGTGTTGCTGGATATGCATTGTGCACCCGGCGGTCAGACCGGTGATAATATTGACGATAGCTATGGCTATCCTTTTTTATTTGAAAGTGCAGAAGCGCAGGAACTCGCTATAAATATCTGGAAAGAGATCGCCACACATTATGCCAATGAACCTGCTATCATAGGTTACGATATTTTAAATGAACCCATCCCACATTTTTATGATACGGCTTATTTTAATCCAAAACTGGAACCCGTATATAAAAGAATAACCGCGGCGATTCGAAGGGCTGATAAAAGGCATATCATTTTTTTAGGTGGCGCGCAATGGGATTCTAATTTTGATGTATTTGGAAAACCATTTGATAATAATTTGGTTTATACTTTTCATAAATACTGGACAGCTCCCACACGTGAAGTAGTACAATCATATATTAATTTCAGGGATCGTTACCATGTTCCAATTTATTGTGGCGAGACCGGGGAGAACACAGATGAATGGATAAATAGTTTTCGACAGATGCTCGACAGCAATAATATCGGCTGGCATTTCTGGCCTTATAAAAAAATGGATAACACACGCTGCATGGTCAGCTTCAAACGGCCGGATAATTATAACATAATAACTGCTTACGCAGATACGATCCGCAGTAGCTTCAAAGAGATTCAGCAAAACAGACCGCATGATATGAAGGCAGTTCAAAAAGCCTTATCCGATTTTTTAGTGAACTGCGGGTTTGAGAATTGTTATATGAACAATGGCTATATAAAAGCATTGGGGTTGAAAACTCAGTGAAGAATTTATTTTTATCGACCTCGACATGTATAAACCTATTTAAAATTGCGTGAACTCTGTATGTAACTCTATGCCCTCAATGCCTTCGTGGTAAAATAACCACGGAGTCACGGAATACACGAAGGGTCACAGAGATTCAAGGTTGCTATAACGGATATTTAATTTGAATTTTAACAGTCCGCATTATAGCGCCAGGTTTCCTTTTTTTCTGCCGGTCATATGAACAAAGGCCTCAGCTGCTTTTACACCCAGTTCTCTTCCACGAAAATCTTCCATAGAAGCGTGGCCACAGCTGTAGATGCTGTCGGGGTCCTGGCTGGTATGGCAAAATACAGCTTTGCGTTTTTGTCCCTGTACATCAGAAATATCAATATAATCAGTAGGATGAAAACCCATTGTTTGTTCACCGGCACAAACTTCAAAAAAATAAAGCTCAAATTTTTCTGATGACCGAATCCATGTCTGTATGGTAAGCAGGCTGGCTGATTGATGGTCTTTGTGTGAATCAATAGGCCAATGAGTAAAAACGATATCAGGGTTTTCAGTTGCTATTAACTCTTGCATCTTCGTTACCCATTCATTGTTAATGATAGTATCGCCATCTATTTGACCCGCAAAAACAGGTTTCACATTTAAGATCCTGCAGGCTGCGATTGCTTCTTTACTTCTTATGGCTGCAGCTTCTTCATGCGTTTTACCCTCAATACCCGCTTCTCCTTTTGTAAGATAGATGATAACAACATCATTACCGGATGCGGCAAACCTGGCCAGGGAACCTCCGCAACCACTTTCGGGATCATCAGGATGACCACCTACACAAACGATTTTCATTTTTTTAAATGGCTGACCGGAAGACCGTAATCCTGCAGGTATCGTTAACAAACTTAAGCCATTAAGTGAATGGCGCAGAAATTGACGGCGGGAAGAATGTTTCATGACAATTATTTTTTAACTGAAAAATTTATTTATCATCATTTTCAGATGAGTGCTACAATTACAGCTGCAATTTCAATTTCATCCTATTCAATAGAATAACTATTCCCATCACGGCAACCGAAAAAAATGCAGACCACAACATGCCGGGCCACCCCGATCTGAGAATATGAGGAACAATCACGATTCCTAAAAGGCCGCTTAAGTAATAAATAATATCGGGGATAATATAGGTGAGTAACGGATTTGACCCGGCCGGTTTAAAAAAATTTGTCCAGCGCTGGATTTTCTTTTTGTCAATCAACCAATATAAAAAGGCAAACAATAGAGTACAAAAAGCTCCACTGTATAAACACCAGGTGGGGGTGGCAAAAATCTTGGATATTTTAAAATATGGTCTTAAGAAATAACCGGCGATAAATAGCATCATGGCAAAGATCAAAGCGTATAAAAAACGATTTCTTTCCGCTACCGCTTTGGTTTTATCGAAAAATAGCAAACACAAGACAATACCACATAATACAATGGATGTATGCGCAGCATTTCCCTTTTGTGCGCTTATCCAATGCAGCCAGTTCGAATTATCAACAGCGGGTATTTTTCCGATTGCATAAAATGCCACACAAACTGCTATCATTAATATCAACCAGTATTTATTACCACGAAATAATTGATAGAAAATACAGGAATAGAAATAAGCCCACCCAATTAACCCCAAAATTCCCCACCAGCGGGGCGTAATGTGCTCTCCATTTTTTCCTCTATAAATTATAGCCAATATGATCAAAATTATAAATCCAATTGCTCGCAAACCGTATACAAGAATTTTATTTGATGTTCGATATACTTTCCAGATCATTATCACAGCGGCAAAAAATAAAATTGACCATAAGTTTATAGATATACCCATTGCCTGTTCATCATATCCTCCTTCAGCATTCACCATAAAAAAACCCAGTACCAATAAACCGAGCGTTCTAAAAAGAATATGCTGCCATAGCTGAATAAAACTACAGCCCTTTGCAAGTCGGCTGTTAATGGCAAAAGGAATTGACATACCAACAATAAATAAAAACGCAGGAAACACCACATCAACAAAACTCATCGCATCCGCATCCCGGGGCATGTGTCTCATCCATTGGGGAATATCGCCGATGCCCGCAAGCTCGTTCACAAATATCATCACCAGAATTGTAATACCCCGAAAGGTATCAATGGATAAAATTCTCTCATTGCTTAGTTGATTATATCGCATATGCGGGTAATCGAGGTAAATTGATGTAAAATAATTTATTAAATGTAAATTGATGTAAGATTTAATTCAGAATCGCTCACGAAAAGAAAAATGTGAACTATGAAAAAAGTCATTTACAATATGAGCTTTTTGTTTTGCAGTGCTGTACTGTTCATGTCGTCACAGGTCAGGAAACCAAAACCTGTTATCATTGCCTACGTCGGCGGCTACCGGGGATTGATAGGAACAGACTCCATCGATGTATGGCGGCTGTCGCATATTAATTATGCTTTTGTTGATATCAAAGACAACCGTGCCTGGCTGCACAATGAAGTGTGGGATACTATTAACCTGAGAAAGTTAAGTGAATTAAAAAAAATAAATCCTGATCTGAAAGTATTGATCTCAATCGGGGGCTGGAAATGGAGTAAAAATTTTTCTGATGCAGTTCTTACTGATACTTCGACACAAAATTTTACTTCGAGTGCTGTAGCAATTGTTTCCAAATATAATCTGGATGGTATTGATATAGACTGGGAATATCCCGGCATGATGGGAGATAGTAATGTATATCGCCCCGGGGACAAAGAGCATTATACCCTTCTTTTTAAAGACCTGAGACAGAACCTTGACAGTCTTAATCAAATCACACACATGAAATATTATGTAACGACAGCAGTTGGTAGCTGGCAGGCTTATATTGATCACACAGAGATGGAGAAAGTACAACAGTACGCCGATTACATAAATGTAATGAGCTACGATTATGCAGATGGCTCGGACAGTGTTTCCGGTCATCACACCAACTTATATATTTCTTCAAGTGACAGCAACCAATGGTCGGCTCACCGTTCGATACAGGCTTTTATAACAGCAGGTGTTCCGCCTTCTAAAATTGTTATGGGTATTGCTTTTTATGGCAAAGGCTGGCAAATGGCGTCGGCCGATAACAATGGCCTGTACAGAAAAACGGTTAAGCCGGCACGGGGAGGTGGTTTTACTTATTTAAAAGACAGTGTAGTTAATAAAAATGGTTATAACCAATATTGGGACGCCGTAGCCAGGGCCCCTTATCTTTTCAATTCAGAAAATAATATTTTTATATCGTATGATGACGAAAGATCAGTAAAAGAAAAATGCAAATACGTGAACAAATATCATCTGGCAGGGGCAATGTTTTGGGAATATAACAGTGATAAAAAAGGATATCTTCTTAAGATCATTGCCGATAAATTTAAATACAAAAAAAAGAATAAATGAGTTTTGTAAATCCGGGATACATTTTTCAATACGTGGCGGCGCCAACAACTGGACACATTGGCGCACAGGAATTGTAGATGCGCTGAAATCTATCGGCGATAGTTTTCATCAGCAATAATTTTTTTTAAAACTGCGGTTGCTTAAGGCGGTAATTCTTTGGCAGAATGGCCATATTTCCCAGCGAAAATTTTTTACCCGTATCTTTAAAAATAATTATGAAAAGAAATTTTTTTATAGCCGTTGAAGGTCTTGATGGTAGTGGAAAAAGTACACAGGTTAAACTTTTGGCGGAGAAGTTTAAGGCAAAGGGTATTAAAATCCATACAACCTCTGAGCCTACCAACAGTCGCATTGGTTTAATTATAAAGGATATTTTCAAACACAAAATGGAAGCGGATCATAGAACCATAGCGGCACTCTATGCTGCGGACAGGCTGGATCATCTTACAAATAAAACAGATGGCATTCTGAAGAAAATGGAAGAAGGCTACCATGTTATTACAGACCGGTATTATTTTTCTTCTTACGCCTATCATGGTGTGCATATGGATATGGATTGGGTGATACAGGCGAATTCTCTAAGCGCCGATCTGCTCAGGCCAGACTTAAATGTCTATATAGACACTTCTCCTGAAATAAGTATGAAGCGACTGAATAGAGGAAGAAACTCAATAGAACTTTATGAAACAATTGAAAATCTTAAACACGTAAGGGAGAAATACTTTGAAGCCTTTGAAATGCTCAGAGAAAAAGAAAGGGTCTTTATTACAGACGGGAATCGTTCTGCAGATGAAATTTCGAGTGATATCTGGCAGGAAGTTTCACGAATAGTTGAATTTGAAAACACATTACAATGATAAACAAATTAGCGGCTGAGATCAAAGGGAAGCTTGTTGACGAATATACACGTTGCGTCCATTACCATTCATTGCTTGATGTGATTGCGATAAAATTTAAATGCTGCGGTGAATACTATCCCTGTTATAGCTGTCACGAAGAAGAGTCTGACCATGAACATGAGGTCTGGAAGAAGAATGAATTCGATAAAAAAGCAATTCTCTGCGGCGTTTGTAACATTGAAATGACCATCCATGAATATTTAACCAGTGGTAATCACTGCCCTTTTTGCAATGCCCTTTTTAATCCCGAGTGTAATAAACATTATCATTTATATTTTGAAGTTTAAATAAATCAAATGTTGATTGAACAGAAATTATCTGAATTGAATTTATCGCTTCCTGTTCTCCCTGCTTCGAAAGGTATTTATAAGAAATGCCTGGTCATTGAGAATCTTTTGTATGTATCCGGACATGTTTCCGTTAAAACGGATGGAAGTTCGATTACCGGCAAACTTGGAAAAGACCTTTCAGACGAAGAAGGAAGGACTGCAGCCCGGCAATGTGGTTTAGCTATACTCAGTTCAATAAAAGAATACCTTGGAGATCTTGATAAAATAAAAAGAGTGATCAAAATCTTCGGAATGGTGAACAGCATATCTGAATATGAAAATCATCCTGCCATTATTAATGGCTGCAGTGAATTGTATGTTCAACTATGGGGCGAGGAAAATGGAAAAGGGGTTCGTAGTGCGGTTGGAATGGGTTCATTACCCGGAAATGTAGCTGTAGAAATAGAAGCAATTTTTGAATTGTATTGATCATGGCTTGATGGTTTAATGGTTAAATTGTTATTTTCAAAGTTTACTAGTAAATAATTCACCATCGAACCATTTAACAATTTAGCAATCAAACCATCTTGCCACAACTTTATATCATGAATCAGGATTGGTATTTAATAGATGATATTGAAAAAATCGATTCTCCTGCTCTTGTAATTTTCCCCCAAAGAGTAAAGGCAAATATTCAAACCGCTATCAGCATGGTTAGCGAGGTTGGCCGATTACGGCCCCATGTAAAAACAAATAAATCTGCTGAAGCCAGCCGGTTGATGGTGGATCGAGGGATCACAAAATTTAAATGTGCAACGATTGCTGAAGCTGAAATGCTGGGAAGCATTGGCGCACCGGATACGGTGTTAGCTTATCAACCATTGGGACCAAAACTCCGGCGATTTACTGAATTGATAAAAAAATTCCCGGCTACAAAATATTCCTGTCTCACCGATAATATTTCAGCTGCGAAAGAACAGGCCAATGAATTTGCGGCAAATGAAATGGAAGTATCCGTGTATATCGATCTGAATATTGGAATGAATCGAACGGGTATTATGCCTGATGACGCCCTCGAACTTTGCAAATTTTGTGCAACAACAAAGGGAATAAAATTTGCCGGTCTTCACGCCTATGATGGGCATATCCGAAATGCAGATATCAATATCCGGACAAAAGAATGTGATGAGGCGTTCTTCAATGTAGAGAAATTGACAGAAGAATTATCGAAAATCGGAATTTCAGTCCCCAGGATTATTGTTGGAGGTTCCCCAACTTTTCCCATTCACGCAAAACGAAAAAACGTAGAATGCAGTCCGGGGACATTTATCTATTGGGATAAAGGATATTTGAATCAATGCCCGGAGCAAAGGTTTCTTCCTGCTGCTGTATTGGTAACAAGAATTATTTCTTTGCCATCGTCAACAAAAGTCTGCACTGATTTAGGACATAAATCTGTTGCAGCCGAAAATGAGATCGGTAAAAGAATTTTTTTTCTGAATACGAGTGATCTGATTCCTGTTAGTCAAAGCGAAGAACATTTTGTATGTGAAACAGAAAAAGGTCATCATCACAATACAGGTGATATTTTATATGGTATACCTTATCATATTTGCCCAACTGTGGCTTTGTATGAACGAGCATATCTAGTTGAAGATGGAAAAATAACCGGCGAGTGGAAGAATATGGCGAGAGATAGAAGGTTAACCGTTTAACTCCTTATTCAATCTCGAAATTCGAATTTCGAAATTCGAAAATTTAATTTCAACGAAAATCATGTTTATAGTCGACGCCCATCTTGATCTCGCGATGAACGCTATGGAATGGAACCGTAATCTGCGGCACCCTCTTGATGAAATTCGTAAAAGAGAAACAGGAATGAATGATAAACCTGACCGCGGAAAAGGAACCGTTTCATTTGGTGAATTGAGGAAAGGAAATATTGGTTTAGTTGTTGCCACACAGATCGCAAGATATGTTGCACCCGGAAGTCCCTTCCCCGGTTGGAATTCACCTGAACAGGCATGGGCACAAACACAGGCGCAACTAGCCTGGTATAAAACAATGGAAGATGAGGGTGAGATAATGCAGGTAAAAGATCTTCGTTCGCTGGAAATACAATTGGCTTATTGGAATAGTGATGAAAAGAAAACGATTGGATATATTTTAAGTTTGGAAGGAGCCGATTCATTAATAAGAGTAGATTATTTAGAAAAAGCCTATGAATATGGACTGCGTGCGATAGGCCCCGCACATTATGGTCCCGGTCGCTATGCAAACGGAACAGATGCAACAGGGATGATGAATGAACAAGGTTTATCATTGCTGAAAGAAATCGAGCGGCTCAACATTATTCTTGATGTTACACATCTTTGTGATGACGCTTTCTGGCAGGCAATGGATCATTTTCAAGGTTATGTTTGGGCCAGTCATAATAATTGCCGGGCATTGGTAAATCATAACCGGCAGTTCAGTGACGAGCAGATAAGAGTTTTGATTGAAAGAGAGGCAGTGATCGGAGCTGCATTTGATGCCTGGATGCTTGTGCCCAACTGGGTTCGGAAACAATCAACACCAGTTGAAATGAATTGCGATCTTGAAAAAGTTATTGATAATATAGATCACATTTGTCAACTATCAGGCAATACGCATCATGTTGCAATTGGTTCCGATCTTGACGGAGCTTTTGGAAAAGAACAATGTCCTTATGATCTGGAATCCATTGCCGATCTCCAAAAGATTCCATTGTTGCTAAAAAAGAGAGATTATTCTGATGAAGACATCAATAATATTATGCATGGAAACTGGCTAAGATTTCTTCGAAAAGCATGGAGATAGATAATAACTAATAGATAATACATAAAAGTTGCAGATAGTTTCTTAATAAGTAACTGATGTTTTGTGAATAACAACTTACAGAACTTACTTTGTGTTCTTTGTCATATTCGTGCCCGTTGTGATCATATTGGTCACAAAGTCACAAACCAGCCTGCCGGCAGGGAACACAACGAATCACGAAGTTCACCCCCAACGTCCACTATTGAAGAATTACGCGTCAGACCGGGCCCAACGAAAGTTTCATTGTAATGATAGCCTGATTACTCAATTATTTTCCCTCTGACAATTCTTTCTCACCCATTTTCAAGAATGGCTTTAGCAGATCAATAGGAACCGGGAAGATAGTCGTTGAATTTTTTTCAGTGGCGATCTCTCTTAATGTTTGCAGATAACGCAGGGTGAGGGCACTTGCATTTTCACTTAGAATTTTCGCAGCATCAGACAAACGCTGTGAGGCCTGGAACTCCCCTTCAGCGGCAATTACTTTTGAACGACGTTCACGTTCTGCCTCTGCCTGCTTCGCCATGGCTCTCTGCATTTCCTGTGGCAGATCAATTTGTTTTACTTCCACATTTGAAACTTTCACTCCCCAGGGTTCTGTATTGGCATCAATGATCTGCTGCAATTTATGGTTGATCTTGTCACGCTGTGAAAGAAGATCATCAAGCTCAGATTGGCCGAGCACACTGCGCAGCGTAGTTTGAGAAATTTGTGAAGTGGCTGCCAGGAAATTTTCAACCTGCACAATGGCTTTCTCCGGCTCGATGACACGAAAATAAACAACCGCATTTACCTTGATGGAAACATTGTCCTGCGTAATGACATCCTGTGGGGGCACATCCAATACAACAGTGCGCAAGCTTACCCTGAGCATTTTATCAACGATCGGGATAAGCAAAATGATACCAGGGCCTTTAACGCGAATCAAACGGCCGAGGCGAAAGATGACACCCCGTTCATATTCTCTAAGAATCCGAATT
>Ga0137365_10004320_pt1 | contig 11403 bp, 7 predicted proteins | sample SagtaG_9_FD_104799 | JGI IMG/M metagenome (GOLD analysis project Ga0137365, IMG submission 104799) | Vadose zone soil microbial communities from Sagehorn Ranch, Mendocino, California, USA - Sage1_L_40_16 metaG | ecosystem: Environmental > Terrestrial > Soil > Vadose zone | place: USA: California... | reverse complement strand
TAGCAGTGATGGTGAAGCCGTGTCTTATAAGCTGGGACCCTATGCCATTTCGAAAATGGATATGATACGCAACCTTACCATAACGGATGGGGGGAATGCTTATATTTCCATAGTTGACATGGCCGTTTATAATGCGGCTACTGCTGCCACCAAGGCTGATAAAATAGATCTTGTGTACTTATATAGAAATATTACCACGAGTGCGTTTAATCATGCGTTGGTTTCTCCCGCAGCTGATACTGCATATCTGCCTGGAGTAACACTGCCCGCCGGAGTAAATAAGAGCACTAAAGAATTAAAAACTTTTAATCTCCAGGACCATAATCTGGCACCAACACTGGCGTATAATATTTACATAGATGATGTTGATTTTGAAAAAATCGATCTTTCAACTTCTCCGAATTTCGCAATTAACTTAAAAGCAGAGGCAGGTATCTGGGTGGAAACTGCAGATAAAAAATACAGAGCATATATTTTTATCAATTCAGTTAATAATACAGCAAAAAGCGCAGTAATAAGCATCAAGCGGTATGCGTTATAAAACAATTAGAATAGCAATAAAAAAATTTGCTGACATATTTTCTCGCTCAGTATTATAACCACTATAAACAGAATGAGTAGCTGTTCCAGGATAATTGCATTTTTTTACTTTACACTTTTTGCAGTCGGGATATCGTCAAAAGGTTCTGCACAGAAATTTATTCATCCCGGAATAAACCAGTCATCTGTTGACCTGGCATATATGAAACAGCTGGTATTGAAAGGTGAGCAGCCCTGGAAGGCGGCCTTTGATCGATTGAGAAATTTTACGGATACTTCAAATTTCATAGCTAAACCATATACGCATGTACTTCGCGGGCCCTATGGTAAACCAAATATTGGAGGAGAAGATTTATCAAAAAGTGCAGAAATGACTTATAACTATGCACTGCTTTGGTATATCACAAATGATAAAAAATATGCAAACAAAGCTATTGATGTACTAAATGCCTGGGCACTTGTTCTTTGGGATTTTGATTATAACGATGCAAAATTATTAGCGGCCTGGACAGGTCATCTTTTATGCAATGCTGCAGAAATTTTGCGATATACCCATTCGGGTTGGCAACAAAGAGATATTGAGAGCTTCAGTAACATGCTAATGAAAGTGTACTATCCTTTAATACGGTTTTATTATCCGCAGGCAAATGGTAATTGGGATGGAGCTATCATTCATTCCATAATGGCTATTGCTATATTCCTGGATAATCGGAAAATGTTTGATAACGCGGTGGATCATTTTTTACATGCACCTGTTAATGGAAGTATTTTTAAATATATCTATCCAAACGGTCAATGCCAGGAAAGTACAAGGGACCAGGGACATGTACAGTTAGGCTTGGGTGAGTTTGCAGGCGCTGCCGAGGTAGCATTTACTCAAGGTGTAGATCTCTTTTCAATTGCTAATAATAGAATTGCTTTAGGATATGAATACACGGCAAGCTTTGTCTTAGGTGAGCAGCCACACGCATATGGTGTTATTTCAGAAAGATCAAGAATACTTCGTGATGATTATGAATATATCTATCGTCATTATTCAGCAACAGGTGTGAAGGTGCCTTTTACAAAAAGAGCGGCTGATTCAATACGGTCGACTGCAAGCAGAAGTGTATTGACTTCTGTTCGCCTTAATTATGGTAAGAAACAGAATGGCGTTTTAACTGAACCAAGTTCTATAGGATATGTTGCTGGTGCCGATTTTCCAACTGCTAATAATTTTCCAACTAATGCAATAACGGTTGAGCCCGGGCAATCTTTACAGAAAGCATTGGATGATGCCTCAACCATGGGGGGTTGGGTAATAGCAAAAGCAGGTATACATACCTTATCAACAACAATTAAAATTCCGGCTAACATAACTCTTTGCGGTGAAGGATTAAAAACAATTCTGTTTTTAGATCCTGCTTCTGGTAATCGGGAGACAATCGTAAATGCGAGCAATGATCTGCATGATATTACTATTCGCGACCTTGTTATAGAATGTGCATTAAAAACAGAGACGCTATCTGACCCAAACAGTGCCCGTTCTTATCGAGGTGGATACAATCGTGGAGGTATATTGTTTCGATCAGATAAGGAAGGCGGAATGAAAAATATAAACCTGGTCAATCTGACAGTTCAGAATGCAACCTACCAGGGTGTCTCCATCAGCGGAGCATCTGGTATCACAATAAATCAATGTGATTTTAATGAAAATGGAGCAAGTGTTCCGCCCGGACAAAAGTTACTGCATAATCTCTTCTTGTCCCATTGCTCTAATGTGCAGATTACCGATAGCCGCTTAGTGACCTCTCCTTATGGAAGTGGAGTGGTTTTAGATCAGGTTAGCGATGCTTCAATTAGCAATTGTGAAATAGCACGCAATGGTTACTATGGCATTTTCATCACTGAAAGTAAAAACATTTTGATTAAAAAGAATCTTATAGAGGCAAATGATAGAAGTGGTATAATGGCCGAATACATAACGCAAGGCTCTCAAAATTTAAATATTGATGGCAATCTTATTCAGTATAATAATGGATTTGGTGTAGAGTCGTATGCAGTAATGAATAGCGGGGTTGAAAAAAATATATATGCTGGCAATGGAAATAGTGCAGCACAAGAAAAAATAAGTATCAAAAAAACCATTTTAATGGAATAAGCAGCAATTTTTTTATTGTAATTAACGAGAGTAAACAACCATGCTGAAATAAAATACCCGGAAAGTATTTTCACTATTACAACCCTTTACAAAACAATGAAAAAACAAAACAGGCCAAAAAATAATTCTATACAGGATATAGCAGAGGCACTCGATTTGTCCCCAGCCACTATTTCCCGTGTATTAAATAATCATCCCCATGTACATGAGTATACCCGTTCCAAAGTAATGAAGATGGTGCAAAGGGTAGGGTATAAGAGAAATATAATGGCATCCGGGCTTCGTACGAATAAGACAAAAACAATCGGCATGATTGTACCGCGTGTTTCAATGTTCATTCATGCTGAAGTAATAACGATTATTCAAAACGGCTTGCATAAGCATGGTTATAATTTGATTGTTTGTCAATCCAACGATTCATTCGAGATGGAAAAAGAATTGACTGAAACTTTATATGCCTCCCGTGTAGATGCGGTAATTGTTGCCTGTACTTTATTCACTACAGATTTTGATCATTTTGACATTCTAACGCAAAATAATATTCCTGTTATCTTTTACGACCGTGTACCGACGAAGCCTTATCCTGCCCGTATTGTAAAAGGAGACGATTTCAGAGGAGAGTATTTGGCAGCATCGCATTTAATTGAATTAGGATGTAAACGCCTTGCTTATATATGCGGCCCGATGTCCAGCAATTTATATATTGACAGGTACGATGGCTTTAAAAAAGCAATGGATCAGAATACTATTCCACTGATAAAAGACTATATTTTTTTTCATGAATTAAATGCGGTGAATGCCCGAAAGACTCTGCATCGGTTGTTTAGTAAAAAGCCATATCCGGATGGTATACTCACTGCAAATGACGTGACTGCATTAGAGGCACTTTCATTTGCAAAAGAAATCGGAATACAAGTGCCGGGGGAGTTGAAGATTGTTGGTTATTCTAATGATCCCCGCTCTTCTATCGTTTCCCCTTCTATTACTACCATTGAACAATTTCCTGCGCAAATCGGAAAGGCCGTTGCGGAAGAGGTTATGAGAATTTTAAAAAACGGTGTAGACGAAATAGCTGTGGATGCGGCACCAATTATTACGCCCGTACAGTTAATCAGGCGAATGTCTACTTAACTCTGACTAAAAATTGTAAATGCTAAATATGAAAGTTTTAAGGTTAGCCATTTCTTTTTGCTTTTTAGGTTTGTTTGGTTTCGGCCAAGACAACAAAAAACTTATGAAGCAATTGATAGACGATAATATGATGTTCGCCGCACAGCAATATAAGGTGTTGATGAAAAATGTGCCGCCTGACTCGATGCCGCGAAGTTATGATGCCGGCAAAGATAGATTGGTAACCAGCAATACTAAATGGTGGTGCAGCGGTTTCTATCCTGGTACTTTATGGATGATTTATAATGCCACGAAGGACCCTAGATTAAAAAAAGAAGCAGAAAACAGGTTGGCTATTTTAGAAAAAGAGAAAACATATACAGGTAATCATGATCTTGGCTTTATGATGTTTTGCAGTTTTGGAAATGCATATGCCATAACACATAAGCCAGAATACAAAGGGGTGATATTTACTGCTGCTTCCTCTCTCGCTACGCGTTACCGCCCTTCTATACAATCCATTCAATCGTGGGACTCGAGTAAAAATTTTAAATGCCCGGTAATCATTGATAACATGATGAATTTAGAATTGCTGGAGTGGGTGTCAAAAAATGGTGGCGATGCACGTTTTGATCAAATTGCTGTGAACCACGCGAACACCACATTAAAGAATCATTTTCGTGCAGATAATAGTTCCTATCATGTTTTAGATTACGATCTTAAGTCAGGAACGGTTGCACGTAAGGTAACGCACCAGGGTTATTCAAATGGATCGGCCTGGGCCAGGGGGCAGGCGTGGGGCTTGTATGGTTTTACCGTCATGTATCGATTTACAAAAGATAAAAATTATTTAGACCAGGCAAAAAAAATTGCTGCTTTCATTTTGAGTCATCCTAATCTCCCTGCTGACAAAATTCCTTATTGGGACTTTAATGCACCAGGCATTCCTAACGAACCGAGAGATGCATCGGCTGCCGCCATTACAGCTTCTGCTCTTTTAGAGCTGGCGCAATTTGCAAAGGGAAAAGAGAAGAAGGAATATATTTCTGTTGCGGAAATAATCATTCAATCTCTTTCATCATCCAATTACAGAGCTGCCGTGGGCACGGATGGAGGATTTTTATTGTTGCATAGTACCGGTCACAAACCCGGAGGCTCGGAAGTTGATGTACCTCTAACTTACGCTGATTATTATTTTATCGAAGCGTTGACCCGATATAAAAAATGGTATTTGTAAAGTGGGAAGCGTTTGGAATGCATACGCAACCATCCTTTGCTTCTGCAAGGGATGCTTTTAAAAAAATTTTAAGCGAATAATTTAGCGTCGAGTACATGAGCAGTGTGCTTACTGAATCATTTAATCTGGCATCTTAAACGATTTGGATGATTACGTTAATTGATTATTGAAAAAAGTAAATTAAAAGACTTTTTTATTATCGGAGGCTTTCCTGATTATACTATTCGATGTTGATTCCCTCTCTACCAGCGTAGACTTAAAAACAATGTTCTCTTGTTTTAATTTAAACATTTTTTTATCCAGGGCTTTAAACAATATTGATGCTGCTTCTTTACCGATATCAAAAGCAGGCTGTCTTATAGTGCTTAAAGGCGGATTTAAAAACGCCGCTGCCTGCAGATTAGAAAAGCTGATGAGTTTAATATCTTCAGGAATAGAAAGCTTAAGGCGATTACATACATCGTAGGATAAAATCGCATACCGTTCAACAGAAGCGAATACTCCATCCGGCCTTTTCGATCTAAATATTTTTTCCAGCAATTTATAATCCTGTTCATCATCATTAGTACAATGAACAATCATTTTTTCATCAAAAGGAAGTCCATTATCGTGTATTGCATCCACATAACCCTTCATTCGTTTATTACCGATCGACGTACTCTCGGCGAACATGAGGTGAGCGATGTTAGTACATCCCTTATCAATAAGATGCTGCGTCGCTTTATAACTGCTTTCATAATCATCTGTTGTAATACAGGCGGTGTTGAGGTGCTCATACACACGATCGAAAAATACAATTGGTAGACCTCTTTCCTGCAATTCTTTAATATGATCGTAGTCTTTAGTAGAACTTGATAGAGAAATGAGTACTCCATCTACTCGTCCATTATGCAAGTGCTTAATGAATGCAACTTCCTTTTCTGCATCTTCATGAGTTATATAAATCAGCACATGATACCCTTTTTCCTGCGCTATAGATTCAATTCCGTTAATGGCAAGCGTAAAAAAATTATTGGCAATTTCAGGAATAATAACTGCTATCGTTTTACTCTTGTGTCGGCGTAAACTGCTGGCGTGTGGGTTTGGCTGATAATTTAATTCATTGGCAAGAGCAATTACTCTTTCTTTAGTCTCTTTACTTATATCATAGCTGTCACGTAAAGCTTTTGATACAGTGGAAATAGATAGATTTAATAATCGTGCTAGTTTTTTCAGGTCGACAGACTCCATAACAAGCATTCTTCAAAAGAGCAAGCTAGTAACTAAAATTCATATTCCTGAAAAAACGATTCGAAGGCAATACAACGCATTATTTTTATTTGTCAAATTTGATAACTGCAGTTCTCCCCGCCATTTCAGCTTGAGGCAGGTCAACAGATATCGTACTTTCTTTTTTCTCTTTATTCCATGCCGAATGCCAATTAACACCAGAGACTATGACTGGAATATTTACGAATAATTGAAGCGAACTTAATTTTTCAGTAGGATCAGAAACGGAAATTTCGCTAATAGTTGTTCCTTTTAATTTAACCATTACCATGCAAGGATTACTGGTTGTAAGTATTATGTTGTTCCCCAGGTTAATATTTCCAGGTTGATAAAATACTACTTCGCTTATGTTTAGCTCTTTGCTTTGCACCGCTTGTATTTCTGGTGAATTTACAAGGATAATTATGTTTTTTGTTTTACTGTATTGCTGCATGGACGATGATGAAATTCCAGGTACTACTATATAAGCATAGCCTGCTGAAACAGGTTTTTCCCCATGATCCAACCACAATGTAAAAACATCTTTTTGTACCGGCTCATCGGTAGCCCTTGATTGATGGGTTATTTGTCGCCAGTTACCGGTTGCTGTAGTGTTTCTAATGTTTGCAGAAACTGGAGTGGGAAAAAAATAACCTATACTATCATGCAGCACCCAGGAAACATCTTTTAAATTATGCTCACCCTTACTCAGTATTTGCGAGCCGTCTGTTGTTTTGACAACAACATCTTTGTTTAGTAAACATTGATTCAATGTAGTTGCTACTGGATATTCGGCACTGGAACTAATGGCTGCACCAAGACATACGTATTCGTGATCAAAGAAAAACCAGGCTTTGCGGGCTTTAAGCGGATCGTGTGGACTTTTAAAATCAAAAGCTGCCGCACCAAATTCTCCATTTGAAACACCACCAACAAATTCGGACAATCCTTTTTTTGCGATCTGGTTCCAATGAGGAAGAGCAGGTTTTTGTACTACCGTAGTTCCCGGAATTTTCTGCCAATCCCATACAGGAAAAATATCAATATACTCTCTGCCCGTTCGTGATAAAAAATTTGAACCATCAGCTAAATGATGGTTTTTTAATCCTTCTTCATTATAAGGCTCCTCTACATTATTTTGCCGGGCAGAATGCATTCTCACCGAAGCAAAATAAGTTTTGCGTTGATGAACAAAATAGGACGACCACCAATAATATCGGTCCCAAGTTTTATCAGCTTTTTTCTCACTTCTTCTGATTGCTATAATCTCCTTTAATTCTTTTTTCCTGTAATCAGAAGACTTTAAAAGGTTTTCGGGAATATCTGTACCCGCAGGACCAAGATCGCCTTTCCTGCTAAGGTCACGATTCCTTGCACCAGGGTCTGGATAGATACCATATGCCATCGACTTGCAAATGCCATCCAGATAGTAATCAATTAACAACTTTAGCGCTTCGTCTGGTAATTGATATTTTGTTCCGGCTGTTTTTACCGTCCAATAAGCAAAGGAGCTGACGTAATTGGTACCATAGCTGTGAATTGATGTTACGTTATCAACCCGGTGATGAAAACTGAGGTCAGGCTTAATTCCCCTGTCCGTAGTAATTTTAATTTGATCAGTCATCACCTTCAAAGCTTTTTGTACAATTGAGTCGTTTCTTTTAAAAAGTCCTTGTTTAACTACCATACCCGCAATAGGAACAAAGTCGCCACCTGCCCTGGCACCGAACCCTGTAAGACTTGCCCGGCTTGCTATTCGAGCCCCGCCTGTTTTTTGTGTATCCGTTAAATCATCATCTAAAACCAGCATGGTATTGATCATCCAATTAGGAGTGCCCATTTCGTTCCACCACCAATTCTCACAAATAAAATCATGTGCAATCCAAAAATCAATCGCCGAAGAAACAGTTTTTTTTACTTCAGCATTTTGGTAAAACTTTGTTCCCTGTTTTTTATAAGCTCTTGCTAAGTCCAGCATATTTTCCAAATGAATGCTATGTTGAAATCCGGTCTTGGTTGTATCCTTATAATTTATTCCCGGCCAGCTTCCGTCAGAATTAATGGATTGAATAAGCCTCTGTATTTTTTGTTCGTTAATAGATGGCTCTAACAGGTCATCAATAATTCGTTTCCTGATTATCTCCAGATCGGGAGTGGATGAAGTTTCTTGTATTTTATCCGGAGAGCTATAACTAAATAAAAGGAAAATAAGAGAGGTAAAAACTAACCAAAAAGAATTTCGAAATAACCTGTTTTTCATTTCCAGCGTTTTAAAGATTGAATTTTTTTGGTTGCATTGCTTAAAGCTTTTTCCGGTATCAGTTTTACATTCCATTCCGTTTTTGTATGTGCAGGTACTGTAATTTCAAAGCCAACCATCGCCGTTCCCGGATTAGGCGCATCATAACTATTTGGTGGATCTGTTGACCAGGTTTTCATTACAATATTTGATGGTGCTTCAACCCGGAGTATTAGATTTTTGTCCCTTTGATTTAATTCTGCTGTATTCGTACCTGTAATTTTTACTGTTGCTGGCGTCAGCATAGTCCACCGTATCGTTGTGCTGCTGTCCAGTGTTTCAATTTCGTCACGAACCACGACATAACTTTTGTCTACAATGGCAATACCCCGGTTTGCTTTTGCAATCTGACCTTTATAGACTTCGGTTAAATCAGTAACCGCATTCGTAAAAGAAGGACTGGCGCCTGAACTGGTTATTGGGGCATAGCCTGTTACTTTTTGATGCTGGTTATTTATGGTAAGTGTATTATGCACAAGATTGGTATATCGAAAAACAGTCCAGCGTTGTGCATCCTGCGTTCTGCCAAAAAGTTGTATGCCTTTTGATTCAAGCGACTCATAATCCTGCATGCCAAAATCCATCGCCCAACGAACGCCATCGGCATCCATTACAAAAGAGCCAATGTCCAGATGTGCGTGGTTAACCGAAACAGAACCCCCTTTTATTGCTAGATAAACAGCATTTGTATCTGTCCATGATGTACGCATTAAAGCAACAGGATTTTTGCCATGGCCTACCCACATGGTTGATTTTGGCGGAATGATTTTATTTATATCAACACCATTACTCCATAACATAATTGCAGGCAGTAAACGGTCAGCGATATATTTCTGTGGGTCTTGATTTAAATAATTTTTTTCTACCCACAATAGGGACGGATCTTTTGTTTTAGCAGCAAACCAAAACATGGCAGGATGAAGTCCTCCATTAGCTCCCGCATCAGAGTAATTGAAAGGTTTGCCTGTCGTACCTGTCATGTTTTCAAGAAAGCGGGCAGTTTGCAAGAACCCGGGCATTTGGCTTAAACCAAAATCATTTCCAAAGAGTTTTTCAACTGCGCTGAGAAACATTACGTTAAAGCTGGTGCCATAGCCCCAATAACCATAACCTTCAGGATAGCCGCCATCCGGAGCATACTCTTTCATCGGCAATACAATTGCATCTATAGCACGATTAATGATTTGTTTTGCCAATACCGGTTCATCTTCATAAATGGCCATAGCGCCATAGGTCATACCAGCATTACATACTTGGTTCCAATTATGTTCTGCTCTTAACCAGCTATTGTATTCTGAATCCAATGAAGGCTCTAACCCTTTTTTCAAAATAGCTTCTTTAATGGCCGTTCTTGAAGTTGAAGATAGCTGATCATATAACCAATCATATCCTATTGCCATAGCCATTGTCATCTCTGCTACATCTAAAAAATGGGAAGGGTTCCAATCGCTGAATCCTGCAATCGTCAATAATTCTTTTTCTCCTCTTTCCGCATATTTCTGGTTTCCTGTAATGCGATAAGCATAAGAAAGAAAAAACATTCGGCGTAAAGCTTCTCTTGATTTATCCAGTAAACGTCGTCCTATTTGGATTCGTTGAATAGGGTCGGCTGTTATTAAATGATCGGATTCGTTCAATATAGCCTGCTGTACCCTGCTCCACGTAACATTGGCACTGACATTTTTCTTTAATGTATTTTCTTCACCTCTAAAAAGCAAAATCCTCGGATGGGCGGGAAGTTGAAACGAATTTCCTACATAATCTGTTTGAGCAGAAGCATATTCGTTAATGACGAAAAGGTTTAACAGGCTCAGCAAATAAAATTTTTTACGCATATGGCATCCGTTGACTTGTTAGATGAGAAGTTGAAAATTAATTATTCTTCGAAACAATCTCCCGTCTGAATTTTGTTATGTTCTTTGTTTTTACGAAAACGTTCTCGTAAATAGTTGCTTCAATCTGCACTGAATTTAGTTGTTTTAAAAATTGGACAACCTGTGAAAAATAAATAAAATGATAATGGCTTATTTTAAAAAATATTTACTCACTTCGGGAGTATTGTGTTTTATATCAACAGCCTTCTCCCAGCAGGGTTGGACATCGAAACATAAAAAAAATGGTTCGCTTGAATATCTGATCCATAATGAGCAGGAGTTTAATAGCATTAGCCAGCAAATAAAACCGGGTGATGATGTAATGATTGCGAATGGTACATATGCTCCGTGGTCGTTAATTATTAACAGCAAGGGCACAGCACAGAAACCCATAATCATCCAGGCTGAAACAACGGGCAAAGTAATATTTACTGGCGACGTCAGGCAACCTGCATTTAAATTTACCGGCAGTTATACAATTTTGCAGGGTATTAATTTTACAGCTTGCAACGTGATAAGAGATAGCATACGTGTGGGCATACTGGCAGAATTGAATAACACTAAACATTGCCGTTTGACGGAATGTGTTTTTAATCAAAATGTAGCCAAGGCACAGTTTATGCCAATCGTAGTAGTTTCCGGGCGCGGTGAATATAACCAGGTTGATCACTGCACATTTACAGGTAATATAGATAACCAGGAGTTGCAGATAAAAATTACAAGGAAGCTTGCCCGCTATATACGATTATAGAAAACAATTTATTCCAGGATAAAAATAAAGTGAGTTGGAAAGTCTTTAATGGCGGCGAATGTGTACAGGTGGGCCAGGACCCTATCTTGCTTGGAACTATTCAGTCTAAAACTACGGTGAGGGAAAATCGTTTTATCCGCTGCAGCGGCGAACCGGAAGTAATCAGCAATAAAAGCAGCAACAACACATATTTCAAAAATTACT
>Ga0137365_10004316_pt1 | contig 11407 bp, 8 predicted proteins | sample SagtaG_9_FD_104799 | JGI IMG/M metagenome (GOLD analysis project Ga0137365, IMG submission 104799) | Vadose zone soil microbial communities from Sagehorn Ranch, Mendocino, California, USA - Sage1_L_40_16 metaG | ecosystem: Environmental > Terrestrial > Soil > Vadose zone | place: USA: California... | reverse complement strand
GAAAACAATTAGCTACGCTTTCGAATCTTTTAATCGCTTCAATCAAACTCGACGCAGACTGTTCTGTAAAGAATAAACCTGTAACCCCGTCGATGACGGTTTCCAATGCGCCGCCCGCTTTGTAAGCGATGACAGGACATCCTGCGGCTTGAGCTTCGACCATCGCGATCCCGAAATCTTCCTCTGCCGCGCAGATAAAGCCGCGTGCGTGGCTAAGAAGCTGAACAACTGATGCCTCTGACTGAAACCCAAGAAATTCAATATTTGAGGCGGCGCGCTTTTGTAGTCTTTCTCGTTCAGGGCCTTCACCGATGATTTTTAGCGGCAATTTGAGTCGTGAAAATGCTTCGATAACCAGATCAATCCGTTTGTGCGCGACAAGCCGTGACAAAGTCACAAAATAGTTCCCGCGCTTCCTATTTGGATGAAATCGTTCGGTCTCGACAGGCGGATAGATCACACGCGCTTCACGCTGATAAGCGGACTGAATGCGATCTGCAATGCCTTGTGAGATGGCGGCAAACTCATCGACGCGGGATGCGGCAGCTTTATCCCATGCCCGAAATTGATCCATCAGGAGATTCATCATCAGATTTTTATGTGAGCGTGTGCCGTCAATATTGATATCGCTCCAAGCGTAGCGCATAGGAGTGTACGTGTATGAAATGTGGCGCGTCCCATTGTTGACGCGCACTCCATGCGCAACGGCATAACTGAACGAGACAACAATGTCATAGCTACACAAATCGAATCGCTCAATCGCGGAAGGCATCAATGGCAGGAGCAAGCGATGATGTGTTTGAGCAAACGGGATTTTGTCCAGGTAGGAAGTGAAAATCTCTTTGTTCGCAATGGGAGTATTTGCAAAGGCATTTTTGTTGTAGACAAGTGTGAACAGTTCTGCCTGCGGGAAAACTTCTAGTGCAGCGAAAAGGGTTTTCTCTCCACCGCCAATTGCAGGGAGAGCATCGAGGACGAATGCAATTCGTGGCTTAGAGTTCATTGAGATTCCTCCAAACCAAATCAGCGGTCGTTTGCCACGAAAACTTCTTTGCCCGCGCTATTCCTTTTTGTTTCAACGTTGAACGAAGCTCAGCATTGCTCAGACATTCTTTCAGTGAGTTAGTTAATCCATCAGGATTCGATGAACAGAAAATCAAACCGGACTCGTCCACGACTTCGGGCAATGCGCCGCCATCTGAAACGATCACAGGCGTTCCGCTTGCCATCGCTTCGAGTGCGGGCAACCCGAAGCCCTCATCTTTTGAAGGGAGGACAAACAGGGTGGCGTCTGCATACAATCCTGCCAATGTCTCATCTTCGACATAACCCAGAAAACGGACGCGTTCCAGATCATGCGATAGATTTACAGGCTTGAATATATTTCTGCTCACACCAACAACGATCAGCAATGTTTCCTTGAAATCATCTTTGATTTCATCCCACGCTTGGAGTAAGAGATTTAGGTTCTTGCGCGGTTCAAGCGATCCAACAAACAAAACATAACATGCAGGCAAATCCAACCGAGTCTGTTTTGCATCAGGATGAAAGACAGAATGGTCGACACCGTTTGGCGTTACAGTCACATTCTTGATTCCAAACCGCTTTATCACTTTCTGCTTCACATACTCTGACGGCGTGAATACTTTGCGAACGTGCCGCGCCAACAAAGGTAGAAACAAACGATACCAACTCGCGAAACTCCCTCGGAACCATTCTGGATGTTCCAGTGGACTTAAGTCATGGATGGTGAGTACCTGATTGCGAATCATTAAAGGTCCAGTGTTCGCGGGTGACCATAAGAGAGAATGCCAATTTAGCTTTGTCGGAAGAATAAACTGCTCCCACGCGTGGCCCATCCAGCCTTGTCTGCGCGTCTCTTCGACCCGATAGCTGCTCCCGATACATCGGAGGATCTCGCGCCCATAACGTTCCACGCCCGTGACGCGGCGCGCGAGAAACCGTCCATTGACCACCACCTGAGAAGCAGTATCACGCGTCATGACTGATTCCTTGCCCTATGAATAGACCAACCACAAGTCCAAGCATGAGGCGGCCCGGAGCGAGGGTCCAAAGATAATGGTCGAAGAGACTGATGACTCCAAGCCCTGTTAGAGTCGCGCCTACGAGGATCGCGTTTGGATTTTGCGTTTTGAACAAACGAACTACAAATGAAGTTGATAACGCTATGACCAGCAGCAAGCCAGGGATTCCAAGTTCCGCGCCAGCCAGCAGAGGAATATTGTGAACAGGCTCAATAACATAACCTTCGCCTGCACGCCTCGCGAGCTCGATAATAAACGACCCAATCCCAACTCCTGTCAGCGGATATTCACGAATCATTTGGATTGCTTCCGCGCTCAACCAGGCACGCCCAATGAATGAGAATTCCTCTGAATGTGAACTGGTATTTGTGGTGCGTGCTTCCACTAATTGACGATAAGGCAAAAGTGTAATGACAAAACTTAACGCAATGATGAATAAAAGAACAGCAAGGCGTTTGCGTTCAAAGTATTTTGATTTCCATATCAAAACGAGACTAAAGATAACGAGTGCTAACCAGGCCGAGCGCGAGAAGGTCAGCGCGAGCAAGGATATGCCAGGGATGAGCAAAAGCAGGGCAAGGTTATTTGGCTTTTCTTTGCGTATGAAAAAAGAGATTGGACCAAGCAAAAAAATCAATGCAAATCCGCCGAGGATGTTGGGATGCGGCAATGTGCCATAGGCACGCAGAAATGATTCGCCGCTTGGCAATTGCACAATCACTGCACCACGTATAGAGGGATCGAGTGGTCCCGGCCAATGTAAGTGAAGTGGAGCAAGAAAAGCAGTAGATTGCTTGATAAATTCAACGACTCCTGTAATGAACTGAAAACTTAATGCCGCGCAGAAACCGAGCAAAACAGATTTCCATGCGGATGGCCAATCGCACAAGGAAAGGATAAAGAGCAAGATCAGCAGTATCTGGAGAGAAATGTATAACGAAGTGCGCCAGTCTCTTGACCAAAGAACACTGAGGAAAGTCAAGATGCAGAATGCAGAAGGCAGCAGGACAAAAGAGGAAAGAGGAAAACCATTTTTGACTTTCACGGTTAACCATAGAATCACGGCAAATAATGCAAGTCCATCAGCAAGGAAGAAGAGCGCATTGGTGTATATAAAGTAAACACGAGCATGAGGAAATTCGCTGATGGTTCTGTAATACCAAAAACATAAGCCGACGGGAATTAGACCAATAGTGAATGCATAAATACCGCGTAAGACTTTTTCTGATTGCACGGGCCAAACGCGAAGGGAGCTAAGCGATAAGCTGGTAATCAGTGAAAGGATAGGAAGTGTTCCCCATGAGAAAGATGCTAGTGCATTTACAGGTGGTATTTGAGTTACGAGTGGAAGGATAGCCTTCGGATTTTCCCAAACCTGAACGCCACCCTTTAATGTTTTAGTCTCTATCCAGCCATTTCTTTCTAAAACGGGAATATATTTCGCCACATTCACAAACCCCCAGCGGACTCCATGCTCGCCGGCTTTTTGCAAAATTGGGTCAAGGGCCGAGAGTCCATAGGGAAGCCAGAAAGCGGTATCGATCTGGCCGATGCCACTCGTGCGGAGTTCGGGGAGAGTCCGCGCGGTGTGGTAGCTGCCGTCTATAGTGGTGGCAGTGGTCAGCGTGGAAAGAAGCGCAAGCTGGTCGCCGAATCCAAACGTCACATAGCGCCAACGTGAATGATCATCCTGCGCCAGGAAATTCACAATCTGACTCATATCCACTGCGCCGGGTTGAAGAGGCAAAAACACGGTACCAAGGCCAACAAGAAGAGATGCTCCCTCGAGGATGAGAAAAAATTTTGTCCGGATGCTTCTTGAACGCTGGCGCCGAAGCAGAATCATAATCATCCCAAAAAACGGCAGAAGCACGAGCGATGCCCAAAATGCGAAGCGATCGTAGGTCAGCCATTCCCAACCTTTGCCGAAGAAAAGGCGCGGTAATGGAGTGGTGTCACCGAGACCGAGGAGAAAAAGCATACAGAACGCAAAGCCGAGGCCAAGAAGTTCGCGTTTGCGTGCCCAAAAAAGCGCGGTAGGAATAATAAACATCAAGGGTCCGTACATCGGCAGAAAGAAGAGCAAGGGTGCCATAGGATCTTTGAAGAAGTTATGACGCGAAGCATGATCAATGGGCACTTGAATGGATTGTGTGCGACCCCATTCCCAGAAGGGCCAGATCACGATGAGCATTCCAAGCGTGGAAAAGATTCCAAAAATAAGGAGTCGGATTGCGAGGGTTTGCCATTTGATTTGTTTCGTGATGAGCAAGTGTGACACGATTGCTAGTACAAGCCAAGGCAAAAGCAAAAGCGTGGCATGATGAAAAGCCATGACTGTCGACAGGAGAGAAACCGCAAGCACTCCATTGAGTCTGCTTCCATCGCACAGATATTGATTCAACATGGCCATACCGAAAAGAGCAGTCACGGTTGCCGCAAGTGTTGGGAGTTGGCCGAAGATGTGCGCCGTGAGATACACGGATGGTAGAAACGCCGCGCCAAGTGCCGCGTAGCCTGAAGTGGCTTTGCCCACAAAGATGCGCGTGAAAGAATAAACTGCTAGCGGAAGAAGCGTCACGGTGATCCAAAGAATGACTGCAAATGCTGCGTCGATCCCAACGAGATGACTAAATGCACCAATCAGTTGGTGTACAAGCGGTGGATATGAAGTGACGAAGAATCCCGTGTACCAGCGCGTGTCCCATAAAGACCACCAATCCATGCGATAGTGATCGCCGAAGAACATATGAGTATACGCGTCATAGCTCAAACGGTAACGTGCCGCGAGAATCAATATTCCATGAAAGATAAAAGAAAAAAGGGTGGCAAGGCGCGCGTTGCGCGGTATCAAGCGGACTCCATCAGTGGGATGCGTTTTGTGCTTTGTCGTTTTTCAAGCGCGCGATTGAATGCTTGAATGTAGCGATGGCAAGTGACTTTCGGACGAAGATGTTGGATTGAGTTGAAGTTGTGCTGGGCTTGTGCACGTCGAAGTAATGACGAGTTGAGTAATAGGCGAATCGAATTGCAAAGACTTTCCAGGTTGTTGTTTTCAAAGAACTCCACCTGTAGATTGTTTTCGAGGGTCAATTTGCGAATCTCGCTCAAATCAGATGCGATCACTGCGCGTCCCCAGGTGGCGGCTTGATATAACACACTGGAAGAACCTGTCGAGGCTGCGTAAGGTAAAACCACAATCTGAGCGCGCCGGAACAAATCCTTTACCTCATCTTCTGAAACTTGTCCCAGCCACCGAATACTTTGTGTGCCATCGAAGCGAGTCTTCAGCTCATGCGCATAATTTGGAAAACGCGTATGAGCTGTACCTGCAATGGTCAAACGCAAATGTGGGAATTCGGCGCGCAATCGAGTAAAGGCTTCGATTAATAAATCCAACCCTTTGTACGGTGCGAGCGTGGTAAAGAATAATAACTCACAGGTTTCAGCTTCATGCAGTAATTCAGGTTCATGGTATGCGCCAATGGGAATATGTGTGCAGTCCACGCCGCGCGCGGAAAGCCAATCCGCATAATGGCGCATGGTCAAACACACTACATCTGCTTGAGTTGCAATGTGGGTCAATAAATGTGCACCCCATGGCGCAAATACTCCGCCGGGAGCATTCAATGCGCGCAGGTCTGCGAGTTCAACTAACTCATGCAATGTCACAACCGTTGGGAACCTGCGCATCACATTCATGGGAGTGAACAAACCAGATAGATTGGATAGCGGAGATTTACCGAAGATGCTTGCTCCCAGATTGAACCAAATCAAGTCTGGATTCAATCGCTTCACGCGGGACAAAATGGTCTGCCGCGCGTTGAATGAATCTGGTTGCCAGCAATAGTCAACTTCCGTTAGACCCAGATGATTTGGATGACTCCCGTTCGGCGCCGACCCCGCAAGGACTGTAAGGCGTGAAAATAACCCTGAATTTGCCAGGGCGCGTGTCACATGATAACCATATTGTCCAATACCTGTGATTGATGGAGGAAATGGACTGACAATGACGAGATGCATAGAGATAATTTGACAGAACCTTTTACACGCTGTATAGTTCACTAATTAATACGTACAGTTCATTGGACTGGATTTCTTGTCCACGGGACTGCTGCGCTTGTCCATAGGACGGTTTCGCTTGTCCACAGGATTGCTTCGCTGATGTTAGACGTCTCTTCTGAGAATCTCTTGCGTTCCATTTTTCACACACTTGCTTATGCAGATGTGTTTGATTATCCATTGACCTCGCAGGAAGTATACCGTTATCTCACTTCGATGAAAGCCGCATTTGAAGAGGTTATTCAAGCACTTAGTGAGGAAACTCTTTTTTCAAAAACAGAGCAATATTTCACTTTACGTGGTCGAGAAGAAATCATCGAAACAAGAAAGCGACGCGCTGAAATTGCTGCTGGATTGTGGCCCAAAGCCGCGCGTTACGGACAAATGATTGCTTCGCTTCCGTTCGTGAGGATGGTAGCAGTGACTGGTTCGCTGGCGATGAACAATACTGATGAAGGCAAAGATATTGACTATATGATTGTCACCGCGCCGAATCATCTTTGGACTTGCCGGGCGTTATCTCTTCTGCTCGCACGCTTTGCGAAAATCGAAGGTGTAAACCTTTGTCCGAATTATCTTGTCACAACCAATATGTTAGAGTTGAAAGAGCATTCCTTGTACGTTGCACATGAACTGGCGCAAATGATTCCACTTTCTGGTATGGAAATTTATCGTGAACTGCGTCGTCTAAATGCTTGGATGGCTCATTATCTACCGAATGCATTAACGGCGCCTGAGATGCCACAGGATGTGAAGCAAGCAAAAAACCATTCCACAATTCAAAGAATCTTAGAAATTCTATTTCGTGTTGCTTTTGCAGATTGGTTTGAGAAATGGGAAATGAATCGAAAAATCGCACGACTCACTCGTGAGCAATCTTCCAGTTTTGAATCTTACTTCTCTGCAGATGTATGTAAAGGCCACATCGATCGGCACGGCGAAAATGTAGTGACGGCTTTAGCCGTCCGTTTGCAAAAAGCGACTGAAGTCGCTACTACAAAAAGAATATGACACAAATCCTTCTTGGTCAGTCCTACTTCCTACGTTTTGATCCCAAGCTTTGGGAGGCAATGCAACCCTATCCGCCGCTGGGCACGTTATATGCCGCGAGTTATTTGCGTCAACATGGGTACGAGGTCGCTTTGTTTGATGCAATGCTGGCTGAGTCTGAAGATGAATGGGGAAAGGCACTGGATGAGCATCAACCGCAGTATGTGATTCTTTACGAAGACAATTTCAACTACCTTTCCAAGATGTGTTTATTGAGAATGCGTGACGCCGCGTTTAAGATGATCCGCATGGCAAAGTCACGCGGATATATCGTGATCCTTTGTGGAGCAGATGCGACTGATCACTACACAACCTATCTTGAAAAAGGCGCGGATTATGTCTTGATCGGTGAAGGGGAAGAAACGCTGATCGAATTGCTGAATCAATTATCTGCGGGGAATGAGGGGAAAGATATTATTGGTCTGGCAACGCGCCACACATCTCGTGTCACACGTAGACCCGATATATCCAATCTCGATTCCCTTCCTTTCCCCGCCTGGGATTTGGTGGATGTCGAAAAGTATCGGGCCCTCTGGCTAAAGCGGCATGGATATTTTTCGATGAACATGGTCACGACGCGCGGTTGTCCATTTCACTGCAACTGGTGTGCCAAACCAATTTGGGGACAGCGCTATCACTCGCGCTCGCCTGAAAATGTTGCCGAGGAGATGAAGTGGTTGAAGGAGACTTATCATCCTGATCACATTTGGTTTGCAGATGATATTTTGGGACTCAAGCCTGGCTGGTTGCCGCGCTTTGCGGATGCGCTTCATGCAAAGGGAAGTCTGATCCCGTTTAAGTGCCTCAGCCGCGCGGACTTGTTGACCCGTGAGGGTGAAGTGGACGCATTAGCGCGTGCCGGCGCGCAAACCATCTGGATGGGAGCAGAGTCTGGCTCGCAAATGATTCTGGATGCAATGGATAAGGGAACGCGCGTGGAACAAATCCATGAGGCTACGAGGCGCTTGAAACAGGTTGGAATTCGTGTTGGATTCTTTTTGCAGTTTGGTTATCCTGGCGAGACGCGCGAAGATATTGAAAAAACCATTCAACTCGTGCGTGACGCTGACCCTGATGACATCGGCATTTCAGTTTCATATGCCATGCCTGGCACAAAATTTTATGAAGCGGTACGTGAGCAATTGGGCGAAAAACAAAATTGGCAGGACTCAAATGATCTTGCGATGTTGTATCATGGTCCATTCTCGACGGAGTTTTATCGCAAATTATATAGCGTGATTCACAAGGAATTTCGAGCGCGTAAAGCATGGAAGTCATTGAGGAACGCGCGCGATGTTACGCGGCTAAGTTACAACCTGCTTACTTTGCCAATCGCTCGAATGCAACTGAATAGGCTGGCTTCATCACAGAATGGTGGATTAACTGTGCCGCACATGCCTCACGAAGCTGCCGCGACTCCGACACCCCAAGAAGAGCGACGATGAGCCAGCCTCCGCTCGATACAATTGCCGAAGCCTTTTCGCGCACCGCGGAGAAATATGACTCGTTTGCGGAGGATCACCCGCATCTCACGCGGATGAGAAACAAAGTCTATTCACATGTGATGCGATATGTCCCGTCTGGTGCGCGCATTCTCGAACTCAACGCAGGCACAGGCACAGACGCGGTGCAACTGGCACAACGTGGCTATTTTGTTCATGCGACGGACATCGCGCCTGGAATGTTGAATCGTCTGCGAGAAAAAGTGGACACATTGGGATTGCAAGACCGGGTGACAATGGAAGAGCGATCATTTCTTTCATTAGAAAATATTCAAGGCGCGCCGTTTGATGCTATCTTCTCTGATTTAGGTGGACTCAATTGCATCCCTGATTTAACTCCTGTGGTTCAACAGTTATCAAAAGCCCTAAAAGTGGGTGGCATCGTGACCTGGGTCCTCATGCCGCATGTCTGCTTGTGGGAGATGGCTGAAGTTTTTCGTGGGAATTTCTCGCTTGCGTTTCGGCGCTTCTCTCATGGCAGTGTGCGTGCCAATCTCGAAGGTTTGAATTTTGATGTCTATTACTTTTCACCACGACAAGCTATTCAATGGTTTGGGGATGATTTTGAATTGCTTGCTCTGGAAGGATTATCAGTAATCACGCCAACTGCCGAAAGCAAGAACTTTGCCAAATGGCATCCACGTTTGTATCGAACACTAAGCTGGCTGGATGATAAGCTATCACCACACTGGCCTTGGTATGGTTGGGGAGATTTTTATATACTGACTATGAGACAGAAGTAGTGACGACTTCAGTCGTCGTATCAAACGACTGAAGTCGTCACTACAGGAGAAAATTTTGAGTTTCCCCAATTATCCTGACAAACACAATCTCGCGTCATTGCTAACTGCGGATGAACTTGTTGCATATCGGGCGCGTCTTCGGAGAATGCCGAAGGTGAAACCGGAAGGTGTGTTATTTTGTCTGGAACGTGGATTGCCTCATCGCATGCGCTGGCGAATTCCTGTGGAACGCGCGGGCGCGATGAATGCAGATGTGTATTCAGTGAAGAAAGCAAAGGGCAAAGTAGCGGTGCTAACCAGCTTTGGCGGCGGCTCGCCAATGGTGATGGAATTGGCGGAAGAATTAGCAGCAATGGGTGCAAAGAAAATGATTTTGATGACCTGGGGTGGAATACTTCAAAATAATATTAAGCCTGGTGATATTGTTGTGTGCAATCGTGCCATCCGCGACGAAGGCGCGTCGCATCATTATTTGCCTTCCCAAAAATATATTAACGCAAATGAGCCGTTAGTGAATGAACTTGTGGATGCGATTCGTGCACGCGGTATGCCATGCATTGTCGGCACAACCTGGACGACCGATGCACCTTATCGTGAGACGCGTGAAGAAGTGATGCAATATCAAGCTGAAGGTATAAAGACTGTCGAGATGGAATCCGCAGGATTGTTCACAGTTGGTCAGGTGCGCGCGGTACAGACCGCTTCCGTGGTCATTGGTATGGACAGTCTCGCGACACTTCAATGGCAAACTCCTGAACGACTCGATAACATTATGCATTCGCTCGAAATCGTCTATGCTGCGGCAATTGATGTGCTGAGCCGGGCATGAGACAAGATCTCTTCGTCTGCCCGCGCTGCCAGACTGCGCTCGAACGGAGCACACCTGACAGGGCCACTTGTCCGCAGGATGGGTTGGAATTCCAGAAAGTGGATGGCATCTGGCGTTTCCTTCTGCCTGAAAGCGAAGCCCATTATGCTCGCTTCATCGCAGACTATGAGTCTGTTCGCCGCTCAGAGGAACGCGGCAGCACCTCCGCGAACTATTATCGTGCCCTGCCTTTCAAGGATCTAAACGGTCACTACCAAGCCGACTGGGCTATCCGCGCTCACAGTTTCAACGTTCTCGTGAAAAATGTGCTTACCCGGCTTCAAAACCCTCTTGAGCGTTCTTTGAAGATCCTCGACTTGGGCGCGGGCAACGGCTGGCTCTCCAACCGACTATCGGCGCAAGGCGACCGGGTCATTGCTGTAGATTTGTTGGTCAATGAACAGGATGGGCTGGGGGCGTGGAAGTATTATGAACATACTTTTATCCCTATACAGGCAGAATTCAATCATTTGCCGATCATGGGTCACTTTGCCGACGCAGTCATCTTCAATGCCTCCTTCCATTACTCCGAAGATTATTCAAAGACCCTTAGAGAAGCATTGCGAGTACTTTCTACAGAAGGCCTGATCGTGATTATGGATTCACCTTTATATCGCAATCCCATATCAGGAGAAAGGATGGTGGAGGAGCGTGAAACGCAATTCAAAAAGAAATATGGTTTCGCGTCGAATAATCTGCAAAGTGAGAATTACCTGACTTATACACGGTTGAACGAGTTAGCGCATGAATTAAGCCTCACTTGGAAAATCATTACCCCTTTCTATGGTTTGCGCTGGATGTTGCATCCTTTCGTTGCAAAGCTATTGCGCAGACGGGAACCCGCTAAATTTCACCTGATTGTTGGAAGAAAAAATTTTAATGCTGACTAGTTCAAAGAAAATGATGTCTTCTTGCCAGATACAAGCCATATTGTTGCGATGGGTTTTGGTTTGTTTTCGATTTTGAAACTCGACGAATTTACAATGCATTTGCCTTATTTCTTTGTTGAAATTTCAAGTCATCGGGTGTAAGATTTATTTAGGAGCCTGAGATTCAAAAGGTTCATTTTTTTGGGAGAAACTAACTTGGATATTTCTGCGAAATATTGTCCTATCTGCAAGAATAAAAATGATCGTG
>Ga0137365_10004315_pt1 | contig 11409 bp, 9 predicted proteins | sample SagtaG_9_FD_104799 | JGI IMG/M metagenome (GOLD analysis project Ga0137365, IMG submission 104799) | Vadose zone soil microbial communities from Sagehorn Ranch, Mendocino, California, USA - Sage1_L_40_16 metaG | ecosystem: Environmental > Terrestrial > Soil > Vadose zone | place: USA: California... | reverse complement strand
TTCCCTTCGGGCTGGCCGGCCATCCGAGCCACCAGGTGATCCAGGTTCTGGCTGCCGTCGCGCACGTGCCGCGGCGGCTGCCACGCGGGCCGCTCGGGCTGCGGGGCCACCACGGCGCGGACGGCGCTGAAATCGACCGTTGCCGTGCTCGCCTGGCGCTGCACGACCACGTATGGCTTGCCACCCACGGTGGAGTGCGGGGCCACCACGTAGCCGCCGGCGGCCCGGAAATCGAGGTTCCTGCTGGCGATCGTCGCGGAGCGCTGATCGGTCCCGGCGTAGTAGGCGTGCATGCCGTCGCCGGGCGTCCGGACGATCGCCATGGGACCGTCCACCAGGCCCTCGCGCTTGGCGCGGTTCCATGCGGCGAACCCGTTCCCGGCCTTGCCGTGGTTGTCGACGTCCACGACGTCCGGGCCCGGCCAGCCGGTAGCTATGCCGATGTTGCGGTCTGGGTTGTGCTTCCACCAGGCGCGGATCTGGGCCGCGTCGGTGGTCGCGTCTTTGAACCCGCGCGATGTGACCGGGACCTTCTCGCCCGGCGCGACCGGGAACACCGGCCACCCGTGCCGGGCGTAGGCGAGTGCCTGGGCGAGCTGCGGGCTGTCAGCCACGGCGGCCACCTCCCGGCGTCGGCCGGTGCGTGGCGTGCTGGCCGTACTTGCACTCCGCCAGCTCGGCCTGCAGCAGGGCCGTGATCTCCCGGCCGAAGCGGACGTAAAGCTCCGCCTGGTTATGCACGACGCCCCAGCCGCGTTTGGTGCCGTGGTACAGCGCGCCGTGCATCTGGCTCAGCACGTCCAGGAGCACCACGCACACCGGGTGGGCCTCCCAGCACGGGGCGGTGTCCGCGGCCCGCGGGAACTGTTCGCGGTACACCGCGTCGACCCATTCGCGGATCCGGGTCACGACCTCGGCGCGGCCGTCCTCGTCCAGCTCGTGCCAGCGCATCTGCGGCGCGAACTCGTACCCGGGCTCGCGGGCCTCCGGTTCCTCGCCGGCGTCTTCCAGGTGCTTGAGGCGGGCAGCCACGCTGGCCAGCTCGCCGTCCAGCTTGTGCGCCAGGACGACCGCGGCGGGCACGCCCGCCAGGTCGGCGGACCACGAGCGCACCTCGGCCTGAAGGTCGGCCAGCTGGCGCTCCAAGCGGGCCAGGTCCTCCTGCGGGTCAGAGGGCATCGTGGTCACCCCCGGCCGGTGCGTGCCCGTGTCCGTTGCCGTTGCCGCTGGAGACCCACGGCGGGACCAGTGCTGGCTGCGCGTCCTGCGGATCCTGGATGGCGGGCCACGGGGCGAGGCCGACCGGGCGGGCCGGGACCGGCGCCGCTGCCGCCACCGGCCGCACGTCCGCCACGGCCCGGCCGGTGAACTTCGCGCGGCGGTAACGCAGGTCCCGCCAAGCGACCGGCACATGGGCGATGACAGGCGAGCAGTCCGCCCGGACGAACAGGGCGTAGATCCGCGGCAGCCGCCGGATCATCGCGGCCGTCATGACCGCGTGCTGGGTCAGGTGCGACTGCCCGGCCTCGCCGCGGCGGCCCTGCTGGTCGTAAGAGGTGTCACCGCACAGCCGGGAAAAAGCCTCAAGCGTGGCGGTGTCCGCGACCCCGCCGAAGATCGCCTTGACCCCGGAACAGTCCACGAGGGTCTGGGCGCCGTCGCGGCCCCACCGCTCGCGCAGCCGCGCCTCACCCTGGGCAACGGTGATGATCTGGATGCCCTTGCCGCCAGAGTCCGCCACCCACGACGGGATGGGGCACGGGCAGATCTGAGTTGCCTCATCCAGCGCCATCAGGAGCGGCGGGTCCAGCCGGCCGTGCCGGCCCATCGACCCGAGCAGGGCCGCCTGGAAACGGATCTCCGCGGCCAGGGCGGCGAACAGGGCCGCCACCGGCGCCTCGTCCCCGCCCGCGGACTCAGCGATCAGGAAAATCGTCCCGCACTGGCGGAGGAACGCGGCGATATCAAGGCCCGCGCCCGGGCCGGGCAGGACGCTCTGGGCGAGCTTGGGGTCCGCGAGGAACTGCAGTGCCCGGGACATCGACATCTTGACCGTCGCCGCGGTCTTCCGCGCGTCACTGCCCATCTGGGCAAGCACGCCCGCCCAGTCCGGCTTGCCAGCGTCCGCGAGGATCTGCGCCGGCTCGGCCACACTGTCGCCCTGCACCCATGCGTAGACACGGCGCATGTCGTATTCGCCGAGCGCGGCCGCCATGAACAGGGCCCGCAGGCAGTCAGAGCACTTCTGCGACCAGAACGAGCCCTCCTCGACGCCCTTTTGGCTGACCGTGGCGGCGAACGCATCGGCGCGGCGGATCGCCACCGCCTCGGCGTCGGCGCCGTCCAGCGGCGACCAGGCGAACGTTGACGGCACCCCGCCGAACCCCTGCGGGTTGAACACGTGCACCGGCCGGCCGCCGCCCGCGCGCAGGCCCGAGGTCAGAGCGAACAGGTCCGGCTTGGTGGATGTGACCACCGCCGGGCCGCCGAACCGCTGCAGCATCTTGCCCAGCAGCGCCGTCTTGTAGGACCGGGGCGGGGCGATCAGGAGCATGTGCTCCTCGAACGGCACCAGCAGGCGATGCCACCCGTACGCCCAGCCCACCAGGTGGCAATGCTCAGAGACCCGCAGGTACCGGCGCAGCCGGGGCAGCGACGGCCGGGTCACCTTGGACCGGCGCCAAGCCGCGAACCGGCCCCAGCGCGACACAAGCTCGGCCCAGTTGGCGTGATCGGCGCCGGGCTTGACGCCCAGCCGCAGCCGCCACCGCATCACCCGCGGCCGGTTGCGCGGCAGCGCCCGGCCCTGCCAGGCCAGCCAGCGCAGCGGCCACAGCGCCAGGACCGCGACCAGGCCACCGGCGAGGACGCCGGCGGCCTGGTGGTGAGCGAAACCCGCGAGCGCGAAACGGGCCGCGCCGGCGGCCACCATCAGCAGGAACAGCACGGCGATCATGACGCGCTCCCGCCCTGGTGCCCGCGCGCAGCGGAGATGTCGGCCCCGGCCTCGTAGGCCTCCCGGGTGATGCCGGCGCCGGTCAGCCGGGCCTGGTAGCCCGCGCTCAGCGATGCCCAGTCACGACCAGGCCCGCGGCGGCCGCCGCCGCGGCTCCGCGGCCGCCGCGGCGTGGAAGTGGCCGCGCTGCCCGGCGACGGGGCAGCAGCCAGCGCGGCCACGCTCGGGGCGGGCAGCACGCGGCGGCCCGGGGCCACGGGAACGTCCTCGATTACCCACCGGCGGAATCCGGCGAGAGTGGACCAGGGGGCCAGCGCCAAGCGCAGCAGCCACAGGCACAGCGCGCCGAGGATCGCCGCCGGGCTCAGCTGATCGTCGGCCAGCGCCTCGTCCAGCTCGCGCTGCCGCGCGATCGCCTGCGCGCGGACAACCAAGATCAGGGTGTCGCTGGCCAAGGCGTACAGCACGGCCGGCATCACCCACACCGCGAGCGAGCGCGGCCCCGGGGCGGCGGCTATGGCGTTCATCGCCACCGAGATCCCGACGCACAGCAGGTTGAGCGCCCGGGCGCGCAGCGCCCGCTTCCCGTGCAGCGCCAGGGCGATCCCGAGCGCGGCGAACACGAGCGCCCCGGCGTCGGGGATGCCGGCCTGCAGCGCGGCGATAGCGGCGGCCGCGGTGGTCTTGACCGCGCGCACCAGCTGGTACTGCGCCGCGTAGCTCACCGTCGCGGTCGCGGCCGCCAGCAAGGCCAGCGCCGCCATGGCCACGCGCAGCCACGTCCCGGCCCGGTCGCGGCCGCCCTTCGGCTTGCCGAACGTCAGATTGAGGACACGGGGGCCAGCGGCCTTGCCTGCCGCCGGGCCGGTCCCGTTGTCCCACTCCTCAGCCGGGACGCCGAACGGCTCCCAGCCCCGCTCTGTGCCTGCGCTCACGAGATCTCTCTCCCTGTGTCAGAATAGTTTTGAATAAGACTGACTCGCACAGATTAGGATGTCAAGCGCTGAGGTTGACCACCGCTCGTGAGCTGCTGCAACATGCTGGATGAAGGTGAATCAAACTGACTCACCAGGAAGAGGGAAACGGCATGGACTCCGTGCGGATCACCAGGAAGCTCGCCGGCACCTGCGACGACGACAACTGCCCCACCGTCTGGGAGACGACCGACCCCGGCCTGATCGCCGTCACCGGCGACGACATCGGGGGCGGCGGGGAGCGGACCGTCCTCATCCCTCGCCCGCTGTGGGAGGGGCCGGCCCGGGGGGATGGATGACCACCCTCGCTGAATGTTTCGATCAGTTCACCGCCACGGCGCGGAAGCTGGAAACTCGCCGCGCCTACCTTGAGCCGAGCGAGGCGGCCCGGCTGGAGGCGTTCCGCCAGCACCAGCCGCGGCCGGAGCGATCCGTCCGGACTTCGCCGTGGCTGGCCCGGGTGGCGGCCACGACGCTAGCCGGGAAGTCGTGGGAGCGGATCAAAGTAGTGGGCCGGCCACTCAGCGAATACCAGCGTTATTCGCTCCTGGGCCTGGTTGAAAGCCAGGCCGCCGGGGAGCAGGTAAGGATCGCGGACAACTCCCGGGCTCCCGCCCTGCTCGCGCTCCGTGACCTGTGGCTATTCGACGCTGGCACCGACCACGCCCGCCTGGCGCTCATGCGGTTCCGGGAAGATGGCACATCCGCTGGTGCGGAAATCACCACGGACCCAGCCAAGATCGCCGAGGCCGTGGCGGCGTGGGAACTGGCAGCGCGGCATTCCGTCCCGCTGGCGAACTACCTCGCCGACCGGGAAAGGGAAGCCGAAGCAGCATGAGCAGCCCGGCACAGCCCCGCGTGCCCCACATCCAGCGCGCCAGCCTCGGCCGGGAACTGCGCCGGTTGCGGGTGCGCGCGGGGCTGTCCGGAAAGGAACTAGCCGAGAAGATCGGCCTCAGTCAGCCCAGCGTCTCCCGCATCGAGCGCGGCACCGCCACGGCGTCTTTGCCCGAGGTGATGGCCTGGGCCGACGCCACCGGCGGCAAGGCGGAGAAAGCCGCGCTGGCGAAGCTGACGGAGGCGGCCGTCAATGAGGTGATCCCCTTCGGTGATCTCCTCCAGGGTGGCCTTGCCGCCGCGCAGGAACAGGTGCGCGGGCAGGAAGCGACCGCCCGGACATTGCGGAACTTCCAGCCCGGCATCATCCCAGGCCTGCTTCACACCCCGGCCTACGCCCGGGCCATCTTCACCCTCGGCGGCCGCGCCCTCGGTGCCCACGACCTGGAGCAGGCGGTCACTTGGCGGCTGCGGCGGCAGGAAGCTCTCCATGAGCCGTCCCGGCTTTTCGAGTTCATCCTGACCGAGGCCGCGCTTCGGTTTCGCCCAGGCCCGCCCGATATGCTCGCGGCGCAGCTCTACCACCTGGCCGACGTTGCCAGCACAGTGGAGACAGTGACCCTCGGCGTCATCCCCGCCGGCGCGCAGATGTACGCGACGCCATTCCCGTTCGTCATCTACGAGGACCGCACCGAGGACTTGCCGCCGTTCGTTTTCGTGGAGGCCCCCCACGCTGGCCTGTATTTCAGCAGCCCGGACGACGTGGGCACTTACCGCGCCAAGCTAGAGCAGCTCCGCCGCTCGGCTGTCTTCGGGGATGACGCCCTGGCGCTCGTACGGGCGATCGCTCACCCTTGACTGGGCCGCTCCACCCGGCCGCGCATGTTGATCCAAGGCCAGCCCAGGCGCCGCCGCGGCTTTCCAGTGTCAGCTGCCGGGAGCGCCGCTTGCTCCTGACTGCGGGTGGTGGCCACGCGGGCGGGCTGGGCCAGTGCGATATCTGCGCGGGTAAGAATGCTCAGGTCCAGTGCCCATGTGTGGGCCGACCGCTGCGCCCACAGGATGAACGCAGCGCGGATGTGCTGCTGGGCCTCGGTCGCGGACATGCCCGTGACCTTCGCTAGGTGCGCAGCGGCCTCCTGGTCCACGCCGCGGATCTGGGCCAGGCCAAAGTGTGTGGCGGTGTGGCAGTCGGTACACAGGCAGACCAGCCGGCGCAGGACCTGGACCCGGCCGGACGGGCATTCGAGAAACTCCCACCGTTCGTGCGCTTCCAGCCAGAGCTGCCGGTCCCGGTTCTCGCCTTGCCGGCAACCTTCCGCCTCGCAGCGGCGCCCAGCGCGGCCGACGACTAGGCGCCGCACGCGCTCCCAGTCCTGCTGAGCGATGCACGACCGTGCGTTGGTGAACCAGCACGACTGCGGCACAAGATCCACAAACAGGCCTGTGCCAAAAGACCGGTCCTCGCCGGGCAGTAATGCCGGCAGGTCAGGCCGGGCGGCCCACCGGGCCAGCTCGGCCATGCGGGGCCGGGGTGCGTACCAGCGCCGCGCCGGCTGATCCCACCGGGCGCCGGCGGCTTTCGCCTGGTCCTTCTCGGCGAATGGCACGTCTAGCCATTCACGGGTCATGATGCTGGCCTGTCTTTCCACCGGAGCTCGAGCTGGCCGCTGGGGGCCGCGGTGATGTGGGCCTGCGGGGCCCGGCCCTCCCCCGCGGCGATCTCGTCGCGAAGTTCCGCCAGTTTCCGGATGACTTCCTCCAGGTCCCCCGGGCCTAGCGTGGCCAGGACCCCGTGACATGACCTGCAGGGAATCGCGACGACCATTTGGCTAAGGTCCGGCAAGGGCGCGGAGGCCGGGCAGTGGCAGAAACGCTGGCGGCGGCGCAGCCTCATGGCCATCTCGCAATCCCGGCGGCCGGGAGCACCGCCGTTAGGCGCATTATGCGCCCGGGGTCCGTCAGCCGCCGGCTTCCATTTCGGGCTCGGGTTCCACCGGGTGCGCTGTCTCGTATTCCCAGGTGCGCTCAAGTGTCTGCTCGGCGGGCTCGACAGTGACCGCCGGCGGCCGGATAACGGCGTCGCGCTCGCGCTTGACCTCGGCCGACCAGGCCGGCCCGATGTCCTCGTAGTCGGGGTCTTCGTCGGGGACCTGCTGGCTCAGCCGCTCGTCTATCTCGTCCTGGGCCTCTCGCGCGGCGCGGGCGGCCTCTTCCACGGCGCCGGGGATCCGGTCCTCTGCGCCGGGGGTGAGGCCCAGCCGCTCCATGCCGGCCTTGTCGCGGCCGGCCTGGCTGGCCTCGTCCAGCTCGGGCTCATCACCGGCCTGCGGGTCGGCGGCCAGCCGGTCATCTTCGGCGATCCGCTCGCGGCGGCGCAGGTCCATGTCCGCGGCCCGGCCGACGCGGCGGGTGGATTCGGTGATCGCATTCCACCGCCGGCGGGTCTCGTGTGCGGGCTCCAGGGCCTCCCGGATCCGGGCGGCGCGGTCTGCGACGGCCTCATGCCGCGCGCTGGTCTCGCGGCATGAGGCGGCGCGCTCGGCCTCGCCGGCGCGCTCGGCGGCTTCGGCGTCCATGCGGAACCGGGCCGCCTCGATGCGTGCCCCGATCTCGGCTTTGCGGGCCAGGCGCAGGTCTCCGGCGACCTCGGGTGGCTGCCAGGCCACCTCCCGCTGGTAGGCCTGCCGGCGGGCGAACAGTTGGCCGTCGCTGAGCCCGCGCAGGTCCACGCCGTCGACCTTCGGCATGACCTCCTGGGCGGCATCCCACTCCGCCCGGCGCTCAGGATGCGTGGTCGGCGGCCGCGGGCCGATCGCGTCGCCCGGGTGGTCCCAGCCGAACCGCTCACGGTAGGCGCCGAGGATGCCGGCGGCCCGCTCCCACCCGGCCCGCTCGGCCGCCTGCTCCTCGCCCGGTACGGGGCCGAGGGCCTGCGTGGCCCACACCTCGCTGGCGCCCGCGTGGTGCTTGCCCAGGCGGTCCTGCCGGGCGTCCATGGCGCGGCCGACCTCGCGCACAAACTCGTCGATCTCGGCGCCCTGGCCGGTCGCGAATGCTCGCGACTCCCACGAGCCCCGGGCCGCCGCGGGCAGGTGCTCGGTGGCGTCCCTTACCCGGCGGGCCAGCACCGCGGCGACGGACCGGGCGTCATCCAGCGAGCCGGCCGCCACCGCGGCGGCCAGGACCTCGGCGCCGTCCTTGCCGGCTAGCTCGGCGTGCCGCAGCGCCCGGTACAGGTCGTCGGTGCTGTGGCGCAGGACGTTGTCCGCGTGGTGCGCGGGCAGGACCTGCTGCACCGCTGTGGCGAACCGGGTTGCGGAGGTGCGGCGCTGCAGGTCATCCCACACTCCGTGCAGATAGGCCAGGTGGTCCGCCTGCTCGTGCAGGTGCCTGCCGGTCTCGGTGGCGAGCAGTTGCGGGTCATGCCGGGAGACCACCGGGCCGAGGATCGCCACCGGGTCGCAGGTGTCCAGGCCCGCCTGCGTGGCGCCAGCGGCGGCCTCGCGCTCGAGGGCGGCCTGCCGGGCCAGCTCCGGATCGCCGCCCGCCTCATGGGCGTCCTGGTCCTCCCGTCCGGGGTGGGCGTAGGCGTGGTTCTCCTCGCGGCCGCGGGTGATGGACTCATACAGGCCGCGCAGCCAGCGTGTGGAGCTGACGAGGCTGATGCCAACGTCGACGTCGCGGCCCTGGGCCGTTAGCCAGGTGATCGCATACCCCAGCCGGCCGTGCCGGGCGAGATAGCTTTGCGGCACCCGGAACTGCGGGCCCCATACCGGCTCGTGCCTGTCGGTGTCCCAGCCGTCCTGCCGCCGCACCGTCACGTCGTTGCCCTGGCGGCCCTCGACCAGGAGCATGTTGCCGTTGATCATCTGCGAGGCGTCGCGGCCGCCTGCTTTGATCTTCGTGTTTTTCCCGGCGAGGATCCAGTCCCCCGGGTGGGCCTGCGCGCCGTATGCCAGGGCCACGCTCTCGTGCGGGTCGATCTTCCCCCAGGCGGCCAGCGACTCCTGGATGCGCCGGTTGAGTTCGGCGCACTCCGCGTGGGACTGCGCGGTCAAGATGACCTGGCGGCCGGCCAGGAACTCGCGCAGGAAGTGCCGGGTGGCGTGCTCGTGCGCCTCTTCGCGGGTGCTGCCGTGCAGCCGTCCATGGTCGTCGTATTCGCGCAGTGCCTCGATCGCGCCAGGGCCGCCGGCCCGCAGCTGCAGCGAGGCCTCCGATTCCCATTCCGGGTCACGCTCGTCCGGGTGCAGGAGCCGCTGGGCCAGGTTCAGCTGCGTCTCCCCGTACTGGCGGGCGATCGCCCCGAACAGGCCCCCGGCGGCCGGCGCGCCCAGCTGCCTGTGGTCCCCGCTGCCGATGCCCCGGCCGCCCGCGGCGGTGGTGCGGGCGATGATTGATGCGAAGTCCGGCGTGCCTGGCATCGTCGCCTCGTCCACGATGACCAGGGCGCCCGGCTCGATCGCCGGCGCGGGTGCCGCTTCCCGTTCCTCCTTCGTGTGGCCGAGGAACTGGGCGCAGTTGTACGCCCGGATGTGCGGGCTGGCCTGGCGCAGCTGGTCGCGTGCGTTGGAGGTGAGCGCCACGCCGTACACCGGGCCCATGCCGGCTTCGGTCCATACGTCGGCCATCACCCCGGCGACGAACGTCTTACCGGTGCCCGCTGGGCCGGTGATGACTCCGAACCGGTTCTCATCGGTCAGCGCGCGATAGGCGGCCACGGCCTGGTCCATGCGCAGGCCGCGGGCGGTGCGCGCATCGCGGGCCGGGCAGCCCTGCGCAATGTAGGCGTCCAGGATTTCGCGTGTCGTCCCCAGGAGCTTGGCGCACAAGGCGCGGTTAAGCGCCGGGACCACCGTGCGCGCCGGCTTGCCCGCCTGGCGCAGCGCCATCTGCTCCAGTGACATGTGCGCAACGGTGGAGTACACCTCGCCGCCGTGCCGCCGGTAGATCGACTGCCCGTCACAGGCGCGCCGCAAGGCCTTGGGGAACACCGGCCAGTTGGGGTTCTGGCAGGCCACGTGCTCGCCGCCCTCGCCCCGCAGGGCCCGGCTCGTCAGGGCGGCCAGGTACTCCCGGGCGTGGCCGGGGTCGGCGGGCATGGCGTGATCGGGGAGCTTGTCAGCGATCGACCGCAGCAGGTCGTGCCGGGTCCAGACGTTCTGCTCCTCCTGGACCGCGGCGAGCCCAGCGGCCAGCACCTGCCGCTCCTGCCCAGCCGTCAGCGGCTCCAGGCGCTGCGCACCCGGCCGGGCGCGCCCCCAGACCGACTGCGCTAGCGCGGCCAGCGAGCCAAGTTCTGCGCGGCGCGCATGCGCGTCCCACTGGCGCAGCATCTGCGCGCCATCGGGTGCGCGCTCGGGTTTCGGTTTGCGCGTCTCGCGCGCAACCGCCTGGCGCATCGTCCACAGTGCGCGCTGGTTCGGCTCCTTGCCATACATTGCGCGGTACGCCTCGATCGCCGGTGCCATCGCGGCCTTGATCTGCTCACGGCGCGAGGAGAACGCGGCGATCGCCTTGTCCGGCGTCCCGGCGAGCACGCGGGCTTTCGACTCCGGCCGGTACACCCACTCAAAGCCCGCCCGGGCCCTGAGGCCCGCCTCCAGCCGCAGCGCCCCTACCGCCGTCGCTGCCGTCTCGGCCGCGAATGTCTCCCTGGCATCGAAGGCCTGCCAGACCAGATCCCGGACCCGCTGCACCTTGTTGAGCATCAGCGCGTGAATGTGCAGGTGAGGCTCACCTTCGCGGCTGGTGTGGTGCCGGAAGAACGCGCAGGGGATCTCGCGCGCTTCCTCCACCCGGCCTCGGTCCACGCCGTCGCGCCTGCCGTGATGCCCGGTCTGCACATACCGGGACTCGGCCTGCAGGTATGCCATCGCCTCCCGGGCGCCCGCCTCGATCTCCTCCCAGATCACGTCCGCCTGGCCCTGCCAGAACCCCGCCCCGGCCAGGTCCCCGGCCTCCCGGGCCTCATCCGCCCTGGCCAGGGCGGCCGCATGGGCCAGGCTGACGGTCTTGTCCACGGCAAACGTGTAGTCAAAGAACCGCACGCCGCGGCGGTCGTACCCGACCTCCGCCCGGGCCTGATTCCACAGCCGCCGCCGGTCTTCCCTGCTCAGCTCGGCGGTCGTGCGGCCGTCCTGCTCCCTCAGCTCGCGGTACTTCTCCCGGAGCTGGACCGAATCCCGCGGCGGTGCCCCCAGGTGCTCGTCTTCCGTCCCGGGCACCCGGAACTCCCCATACAGGGCCATGAGGTCGTCTTTCTGCACCTCATCGCCGTCATGGATGCCAAATTCCGCCAGCGCCTCGCCTACCCACGTGCCGGACGGCTCGTGCCCCTGCTCGGCCGAGGACAGGTAATAGCTGGCCCCGCCCTCCCGGCCGCGGGCAGGCCCGCAGCCCTGGGTGCGCTCCAGGTAGTACTCCGGGCCCTGGCGGATCTTCGCCAGGCCGCCATGAGCACCCACCCGGCCCGCCTCCCTTCCTCGCCTGCCGCCGTTCAAGATCACCAGAGGCGAGTCGCGGTAGGGACCGCCCTTGCGGGCGGCCCCCCGCACAGATCCCAGCGTGCGGGATTACCGCACTGGGCTCTTACCTTGGGTGCGTGGCGGCGAAGCGCGCCTCCGGGAATGGGTGCAC
>Ga0137365_10004314_pt1 | contig 11409 bp, 8 predicted proteins | sample SagtaG_9_FD_104799 | JGI IMG/M metagenome (GOLD analysis project Ga0137365, IMG submission 104799) | Vadose zone soil microbial communities from Sagehorn Ranch, Mendocino, California, USA - Sage1_L_40_16 metaG | ecosystem: Environmental > Terrestrial > Soil > Vadose zone | place: USA: California... | reverse complement strand
TAGGCGCGGGATAACCGGCAATCCCGGCCATCCCGGCCGGTCACCGACTGGGGCGGCGGGGCACAACGGGGCCGCTCCGCCGCCCCACCGCCAGCCGACGCACGGACCGGGCAGCCGCAAGGCAGCGATCGCGACCACGCTGTTCAGCGACAAGATCGTGCAGCTCAAGTCATAACGACGCGAGCGTCTCCCCCGCCGCGTCCGAGGTCCGGCCTCGCCCGTCGCTGTCGTTTTGGCCGGTCCGGCCGGGGTAATGCGGGGTCATGCCCGCACAGGACACCGGTGACCAGCACATGGCCGGCGGCTACCGGCCCAGCGAGACCGGGGCCGAACGCGACGACCGGAACCTGGCCGAACTGCTCCAGGAACTGCGGGTGGCCGGGCTCGGCATCCAGATAATCTTCGGCTTCCTGCTCTCGATCCCCTTCACCACCAAGTTCTCCGCGCTCGGGCCGGGCCAGCGCACGCTCTACATCGTGACGCTCCTGCTCGCCGCCGTCGCCACGGCACTGCTGATTGGCCCGGTCGCCTACCACCGGCTGGTGTTCCGCCGCCATCTGAAACGGCACCTGGTCGGGGCCGCCAACGTGATGGCCATCCTGGGGCTGGCCACCGTGGGCCTGACCGTCTCCGCCGCCGTGCTACTGGTGGTCAGCTACGTCGCGCGCGGCGCACCCGCTGTCATCATCGGGGTCTTCGTCGTCGGCCTGTTCGCCGGGCTGTGGTTCGTCTACCCGCTCACCCGTCACCGGGACAGCCAGCCGGAACCGCCCGGCACGCCGCCTGACCGGCCTGGTGCCGCCTGACCGGCGTGCCGCCCGGCGTGGCCCTGGTCATCACCAGCCCGGCAGCATCAACCGGACGGGCCGCACCGGACCATTAAGGTAGGACGATGACCGATCAGCCCGTGCCCGCTGATCCGCGGCGGCTCCGGGCCGCCGACACCGACCGCGACCAGACCGCCGAGGTGCTCCGTCGGGCGGCGGCCGAGGGCAGGATCAGCTTCGAGGAGCTCGACGAGCGGATCGGCCGGGCCTACGCCGCCAAGACGTTCGCCGACCTGGAGGCGCTGACCAGCGACCTGCCGGGCCCTGGTGTTCGCGCCCCCGTACCGGCCGCGCCGCGCTATCAGCCGCCCGAGGTTCCCACGGGCACCCCGGCGCCCTCGTTCTCGGTCGCGGTCTTGAGCGGCGCCCAGCGGGCGGGGCCCTGGCTCGTGCCGCCTTCCTACACCGCGGTGGCCATCATGGGCGGCGTCGAGCTCGACCTCCGGCACGCCAGGTTCACCGCGGCCGAGGTCACGATCCGGACGTTCTGCCTGATGGGGGGCGTCAGCATCACCGTGCCCGAGGACATGGACGTGGACGTCTCCGGCATCGGCTTCATGGGCGCCTTCGACCACAAAGCGAGCGGCCCGGGCGCGCCCGGCGCCCCGCGCCTCCGCGTCGTCGGTTTCGCCATGATGGGAGGCGTCGAGGTCAAGCGCAGGCCGGCCGACCCGGCCAGGCCAGGCGGGCCGGGCAGGCCGGAACTTCCCGGCGCCTGACGGTACCGGCCGCCGGCCGGCGCTCTCACACGCCGGTCAGCCGAGCTGAGCCAGGCCGCTCACGCCCCGCGGTCAGCCAGGCCGGTCACTCCCGCGGTCAGCCGAGGCGCTCACGCCCGGAGGGCGTGTCCCAGTCGGCGAGCCGCGGCTCGACCTTGATCCGCCACGAGCCATCGTTGAGAAAACTCGGCTTGGGCCCACGGGTAAGGCCGCCGAACGACGTGAAGTCAGTGGTGTCGCGGAAGGCCGGGCGCTGGTAGAGGTCACGGGCGTAGGCCCACAGGTTCGGGAAATCGGTCAGGCGGCGCTCGCTGACCCCGGCCATCGGGTTGTAGCCGGTGTCGAAGCGGGCCAGGGTCGGCCACAGCCGGATATCAGCCTCGGTGATCTGGCTGCCGAACAGCAGCCTGCGGCCGGCCAGGCGCCGGTCGAGCTCGTCCAGCGTCGCGATCATGGCCTGCCGCAGCCGCTCATAGTCGGCCTGGGTAGCCGCCCCAGCGACCCGGTAGGGACCGTCGTTGACGCTCTGGTAGACGCGCTCGTTCAGCTCGTCGATCTCCGCCCGCAGCGGCTCCGGGTACAGCTCCACCGACCTGTCCGCCCACCCCCCGAATGCGCTGCCGAGGTCGATCGTGATGTCGGGGAAGTTGTTGCTGACGACCTTGCCGGTCACACGATCCCACAGCACCGGCACCGAGACGTGGCCGTCGTAGCCGGGCTCGGTCGCCTCGTACGCCTGCGCGAGGAACGTGAACCCGTTGACCGGGTCGGGCCCGCGCCGCTCACGGAACGCCCAGCCGCGGGCGTCCCGGACATCGTCCACGTAGGACAGCGAGACCACGTCATCCAGGCGCATCAGCTTGCGCACGATCGCGGTCCGCTGGGCCCACGGGCAGCCCCAGGAGATGTAGAGGTGGTAGCGCCCGGGTTCGGCCGGGAACCCGCTTGATCCGTCCGCCGTGACCCGGCCCTGGAACCGGTAGCGCGGGCGGTGGAACCCCTGCCCGCGGTCGAAGCCGCGGCCGGGCCCGTACGGGCCGTAGGTGTCGTAGTCGACCGGGCTCGCGTACTGCGGGGCCACCCCCGGCGTGCCGGCCACCGTCATGTCATTCCTCCGCTCTCAGCCCGGTCTCACGACCACGGTAACCGACACAGCGGAGGGCTCCGCCGCGACATGTCACGGATCTTCGCCATGATCATGTCCGTCTTGTCATGGTTCTGGTAATTAAACCCGTGACAAGAGCCGCGGGGGTGTCCAGCATGTGGACACCCCCGCCGGACGACCGAGCGTCAGCTGGCCGGGCCGCCGAGGGTGGCGGGGGCGCCGTAGGGGCGGAGCACCTCGGGCACGGTGACCGTGCCGCCCTCGTCCTGGAAGTTCTCCATGATCGCGAGCAGGGCCCGCGCGGTGGCCCCGGTCCCGTTGAGCGTGTGCACGAACTCGAGCTGCCCGTCGCGGCGGAACCGGATATTCAGCCGGCGGGCCTGGTAGTCGGTGGTGTTCGAGCACGACGTGATCTCGCGGTAGCGCTGCTGGGCCGGGAACCACGCCTCGATGTCGTACTTCTTGGCCGCCGGGCCGCCGAGGTCGCCGACCGCGATGTTCTGCACCCGGTAGGGCAGGCCCAGTGCCTGGGTGATCTCCTCCTCGTGCGCGAGCAATTGGTCGTGGATCTCCCGGGACCGCTCGGGCGCGCAGTAGACGTACATCTCCACCTTGTCGAACTGGTGGACGCGGAACATGCCCCGGGTGTCCTTGCCCGCCGCCCCGGCCTCGCGCCGGAAGTTGGTGCTGAACGCGGTGTACCGGGCGGGCAGCTGCGACTCCTCCAGCCGCTCGTCCATGTGGATGCCGGCCAGCGCCACCTCGGACGTGCCGGTCAGGTACAGGTCGTCCTTTTCCAGGTGGTACAGGTTGGATGCATCGGTCGGCAGGAAGCCGGTCCCGTACATGGCCCGCTCACCGACCATCACCGGCCCCAGCACCGGCAGGAACCCCTTCCCGGCCAGCCGGTCCAGGACGAACCGGTACAGCGCCATCTCGGCCAGGGCGACGTCCCCGAACCGGTAGGCGAACCGGGACCCGGACAGCCGCGCGCCCCTGGCCATGTCGATCCACCCGCGGGGGGACGACAGGTCGGTCGCGTCGCGGGGGGTGAACCCGAACGACGGCCGCTCGCCCCAGGTGCGCAACGTCTGCGCATCCTCCTCGGCCATGCCATCGGCGGCGGTCGGGTCGGGCAGGTTGGGGATCCGGTCCAGCAGCGCCTGCCGCTCGTGGTCGGCCTGCGCCAGTTCGGCCTGCGCCTTGGTGAGCTCGTCGGCGAGCCGGCGCAGCTCGGCCAGCTGGTCGGGCCCCGGTGGCCCCGCCCTGGACGACTTTTTCTGCTCGGCGCGCAGGGACTCGGATCGCTCGGTCAGCTCACGCCACCGGGCGTCGGCGGCGAGCAGGGCGTCGAAATCCTCCGCCGCACCGCGGCGGGCCAGCGCGGCCCGGTAGCGGTCCGGCTCCTGACGGGCAGCCTTGAGATCGATCACCGCCGTGATTCTAGCGGAGAGCGGCCCCGCGGACCGACTCGTCCGCTGGTGCCAGCCCGGCCGGTGGGGGGGACGGCCGGCTGGGCCGGGTCGCCAGCACCGAGCCGGCCAGGATCAGCACGAACGCGGCCACGATCCCAGCGGTCAGCGGCTCGCCCAGCACCGCCACCCCGAGGGCGACGGCCACCGCCGGGTTGACGTAGGTGATCACGACCGCCCGCGCTGGGCCGACCTCGGCGATGAGCTTGAAGAACAGCACGAACGCGAGGGCGGTGCAGATGACGCCCAGGGCCGCGAGCGAGGCGAGCACCTGCGCCGACGGAACCGTGGCCGGCCAGGTCAGGGCGGCGGCCGGGGCGTAGACGATAGCGGCGAAGCTCAGGCAGAAGGCGTTGACGCCCAGGCCCGGAAGCTCACCGAGCTTGCGGTTGACTATGAGCGGGCCGGTCGCATAGCACACGGCGACGAGCATGACCTCGGCCACCGACCAGGCGTCGCCGCCGAGCGCGTCGCGTCCGGCGAGCACGGCCACCCCGGCCAGCCCGATCAGCAGGCCCGCCCAGCGGACCACGGTGAGGCGCTCGGTGCCGCCGGTCAGCCGGGCGAGAACCACCCCGATGATCGGCACCGACGCGACGAGCAGGCCGGTCATCGAGCTCGACAGGTGCCGCTCGGCGTCGGACAGCAGCGCCCACGGAATGATCATCTCGACGGTGGCGAAGACCACCAGCCACCGCCAGTGCCGCCACAGCCCCGCGATCTGGCGGCGGCGGATCGCGAGCGGCAGCAGCAGCGCCGCGGCGACCGCCAGCCTCGTGAACACCAGCACGGGCACCGAGACCCCGCCGTCCGCCACCTTGATGAACAGGTAGGGCATCCCCCAGATGACGCTCATGAGCGCGAACAGCACCCAGCCACGGCGGCTCACCGCAGCCTCCTCTCACTAAGGCACCAGTTCACTCAGGCACCAATGACGGGCATCAAGGCGCCGCTGAAGGGCCCGGCCTCCCGAAGGTCAGCCAGCGGCCGCCCCGCGGCATTCCCGCCCGCCGGCGATTCGCCCGCCGGCGGTGCCGGTTCCGGCCCAGCCTGGACGGGGGCGGCGAGAGCCCGGTTACCCTCACAAGCAGCGGTATGTGCCCAAAGGCAGGCGGGAGGAACGGTGACGGTGACCGGCGGCGCGGGCGGTGAGGGCGCGGGCGGTGAGGGCGCGGGCGGCGTGCCCGCCGGCGCGGAGCCTCAGCCCGGGACCCTCGCCCCGCCTGGGCCCGAGCCGGTGACCATGGCCAGCCGGGAACCAGGGCCGGCGGCCCCGGCCGCCGAGGCCGGGGCGGCAACCCTGCCCGCCCCGGAGCCCGCGCCACACACCCCGGCCAGGCCGTCCGTCCCCGGCCCGCGTGGCCCGGCTGTCGCCGCGAGCCTGCGCCTGCCCTGGGCGCTGGCCGTCGCGCTGACCGGCGGACTGGCCCTGACGGCCGCCTTCCCGCCGATCGGGCTCTGGCCGCTCGCCCCGGCCGGCCCGGCCCTGCTGGCCGTGGCGCTGTGGCGGCGCGGCCTGCGCGCCTCGCTGCTGGCCGGGCTGGTGTTCGGGCTGGCCTTCTTCGTCCCGCTACTGTCCTGGCTGCTCAACGTGGCGTGGTACGCATGGTTCGCGCTCGCGGTCGCCGAGGCGGTGATCTTCGCGGTGCTCGCCGTGGGCCAGCGGTTGCTGCTCGACCTGCGCGCCTGGCCGCTGGCGGTGGCGGGCTGGTGGGTCTGCGCCGAGGCGCTGCGCAGCCGGTGGCCGTACGCGTTCCCGTGGGGCAGGCTGGCGATGAGCCAGGCGGGCACGCCGGCCGCGCCGTGGGCCGCGGTCGGCGGGGCGCCGCTGCTGAGTTTCCTGGTGGCGCTGGCCGGCGCCACCCTGGCCTGGGCCCTGCTCGTCCCCGGGCGGCGCGCCGGGCCGCGCCGGCGGGCGCTGCCGCTGCTGGCGTTCGCGGGCGCCGCCGGCCTGGCGCTGGTGGGCGCCCTGCTCCCGGTCGACCAGCAGCCGCCCGGCACCCCGACGGCCGTCGTGGCCGCCGTCCAGGGGAACGTGCCGCACGCGCGGAGCCTGCCCGGTCTGCTGCGGGCCTCCACCGTCACGCTCAACCACGCGGCCGCCACCGAGCGCCTGGCGACACGCGTCCGCGCGGGCGCCCGGCCCGCGCCCGCCCTGGTGATCTGGCCGGAGAACTCGACCGATCTCGACCCCAGGTACCACCCGCAGGTGTACGCCACGATCGCCGGGGCGGTGAACTCGATCCACCGACCGGTGCTCGTCGGCACCCTGCTGGCCAACCCGGTGCGCAACGCCGGCGTGCTGTGGCTGCCGGGCCGCGGGCCGGGCCAGACCTACGTCAAGCGCCAGCTGGTGCCGTTCGGCGAGTACATCCCGTTCCGCGGGCTGCTCAAGCACATCACCTCACTGGTGAACCTGCAGCCGCAGAACTTCACGGCGGGCCACCGCGCGGTGGTTTTCCGCGCCGGGAAGATCAGGCTCGGGGACGTCATCTGCTACGAGGTCGGCTTCGACGGCCTGGTGTCCTCCGAGGTCAACGGGGGGGCGAACCTGCTGACCGTGCAGACCAACGACGCCACCTTCGAGGTGGACGGCCAGCGCGGCGAGACGCTCCAGCAGCTGGCGATGGCACGCATCCGCGCGGTCGAGTCCAACCGGGCGGTCGTGGTCGCCTCCACCACCGGCGTCAGCGCCATCATCGCCCCGGACGGGCGGCTGATCGCGCACAGCGGCACCTGGCAGCGGGCCGTCCTGGAGGCCCGGGTGCCGCTGGTGAGCCAGCGCACCCTCGCCGACCGGATCGGCGCCTGGCCCCAGGCCGTGATCGTGGGGCTCACCCTCGCCGCGCTGGCCTGGGCCACCGCCGCCGCGCTCCGGCGCCGCCGCACGGCGGCCAGGTGACGGCGGCAACGCGCCTGACCCGTCATGCCCGCCTCCCGGAATCCCGCCATTCCCGGGCGGAATCCCGCCGGTCCCGTGCAGAATCCGGCCGGTCCCGTGCAGAATCCGGCCGGTCCCCACGTGGGTAATCCCGCCGACGCCATTACGTAATGATTTCTTAATTTTCTGGCGGAGGTCCGTATGTCACGGCCCCGGGTAGGGGCGGGGCGGGTCGGCGATGGAACGGCCACCGCACAACGGCCCCCCGGGGAGCGCAAGAATGGGTCCATGGCGGTGTGGCGTGCCCTGACCCAGCCGGCCAGGTATGCGGCCCTGGTGGCGGGCGCCCTGCCCGTGCTGGCCTTTCCCGCGCCCAACCTCGAGTTCCTGGCCTGGTTCGCGCTCGTGCCCGGCCTGCTCCTCATGCGCGCGTCGCCGTCCGCGCGGGAGGGCGGGGTGCGTGGCTGGTGGTTCGGCGCCGGGTTCATCTTCGCCGCCCACTACTGGCTGCTGCCGAACATCGGCCCCGCCCTGCTGCTGGTGGCCGTCGTCATGGGCGCGCTGTGGATCCCGGTCGCGGTCAGCACCTGGATACTGCTGCGGCCGCCGGTTACCGCCGCCCGCGGCCTGGCCGCGCTGGTGGTGGTGCCCAGCTACTGGCTGGTGATCGAGTGGATCCGCTCCTGGCAGGGATTCGGCGGGCCATGGGCGCTGCTGGGCGCCAGCCAGTGGCAGCATCCGGCGGTGCTCGGGCTGGCCGCGGTGGGCGGGGTGTGGCTGGTCAGCTTCGCCATCGTGGCGGCCAACACCGGCATCGTGATCCTGCTGACCGCCGGGCGCACCCTGGTCCGGGCCGTGGGCGCGGCCGCCGCCGCGATTGTGATCGTGGCCGGGCCGGCCGCGTTCGCGCTCACCCCGCCCCCGCAGCCGGCGCGATTCGTGACGCTGACGCTGGTCCAGCCCGGGATCCAGCACAACCCGCGGATCGGGGTGAACGCCAGCGAACGGCTCTCGGCCGGCCTGGGCCGGCTTCATCCCGACCTGGTCGTGTGGGGGGAGAGCAGCATCGCCAACGACCTGCGCAAGGACCCGCGGCTGCTGGCCCGGCTGGAAGCGCTCTCGGCGGCGGACGGGGCGCAGATCCTGGTCAACCAGGACTCCCAGACGCCCGTGGGCAAGACCAAGGTCGCGGTGCTGGTCGGCCCACGCGGGATCGTGGCGACCTATACGAAGACCCGGCTTGTCCCGTTCGGCGAGTACATCCCGTTCCGCCAGCAGCTCGGCTGGCTGGCGAAGATCAGCCGGGCGGCCCCGGCCAACATGATCCCCGGGTCGGGGGCCAAGGTGATACGGATGACGGCGCGGAGCGGCCAGCGCATCCCGATCGGCGTGCTGATCTGCTTCGAATCCGCCTTCCCCGACATGTCGCGGGTCGATGCGCGGCGGGGCGCCCAGCTGATCGTGTACCAGACCTCCGACTCCACGTTCCAGGGCAGCTGGGCCCCGGCGCAGCACGCCTCGCTCGGTGCGCTGCGGGCCGCGGAGACCGGGCGCCCGGTCGTGCAGGCGGCGCTGACCGGGGTCTCGGCCGCCTACGACGCGCAGGGGCGCGTGCTCGCCTCGATGAGCACCGCGCAGCGGGGGCAGCTGACCGTGCGCCTCGGCCTGGAACCCGGGACGGCCCTCACACCGTTTGACAGGTACGGCGACGTGGTTCCGTGGACGGCTATCGGGATCGCCCTGCTGGCCGCCGCCGTCCAGTTCCGCACATGGCGGCGGCGCCGGCGGGTACGGATAATGTTGGAAGTGAACCCTGGGGGTAGTGAATCCGTCTTTCTACTGGGAACTTCGCGCGAGCCCGCGGCCGGATCCGAATCCGCCGGATCGGGCGAAGGTTCGGCATCTTCTCAGCAAACGGGCCGGTAAGCCTCAGGCGGCACCACAAGCCTGGTTCAACGGCCATTGGGCGTTGGCATCAGCACAACAGGAGGACAAGGGTGCTGGAGAGCGACCTCACTCGGACCGGGCAGCGCAGCCTGCCCACCAGCCGCCGGGTCAGGCTGGGCGTTATGGCGGTATTCGGGATCGTTTCCCTGTTCGCGGCGGCCTGCACCAGCTCGGCTGGTTCCAAGGCGGGCGGCGCGGCCGGAACAGCGGCTGGCTCCCCGTCCGCCTCTCCTCCCGCCCAGGTGACCATCACCCCGGCCAACGGCACCGGCAACGCCAAGCCGAACAAGGGCATCTCGATCACCGCCACTTCGGGCAAGATCACCAACGTCACGGTCACCACGGGCCACCAGGAGGTCGGCGGCGTCCTCGCCACGGACGCGACGTCCTGGCACACCAACTGGTCGCTGCACACCGGCGCCCACTACAAGGTGACCGTCAGCGCGATCAACGCGGATAACAAGATCACCACCACGACCAGCTCGTTCCGCACCCTCGCCGCGGGCGCGACGTTCTCGGCCACCACGGTCGAGGGCCTCAACCAGACCTACGGCGTCGGCATGCCGATCATGATCAGCTTCAGCTCGCCGGTCACCCGCAAGGCGGCGGTGGAGAAGGCCATCCAGATCAAGACCTCCAAACCGGTCGCGGGCGCCTGGGTGTGGAACGACGACGAGGACCTGGCCTTCCGGCCCCAGACCTACTGGCCGGAGCACACCAAGGTGAGCTTCACGGGGCACTTCAACGGGCTGGCGATCGCTCCGGGGGTGTACGGGACCTCCAACCTGAGCCAGTCGTTCCGGATCGGCAGCTCGCTGATCGGTGTGACGAGCACCGTGACGCACAAGACGCGGATCTACTGGAAGGGCAAGCTGCACGCGACCTGGCCGGACTCCAGCGGCATGCCGGGCCGCGACACCTCCAACGGCACCTACCTGACCATCGAGAAGGGCAACCCGGTCCTGATGACCGGGCCCGGCTACAAGAACCTCCCGGTGTTCTGGTCGGTCCGGTTCACCTGGAGCGGCGACTACTACCACTCCGCGCCCTGGTCGGTGGGGGAGCAGGGGTTCGTCAACGTCAGCCACGGCTGCGTGAACCTGGCTCCCGCGAATGCCCAGTGGTACTACGAGCGGGCGGTTCCCGGTGACCCGATCACCGTCATCGGCAGCCCGGTCGCCGGCGTGCAGGGCGACGGGTACACCGAGTGGTTCTACACGTGGAAGCAGCTGCTGAACCACAGTGTCACCCACATGGCCGTGCAGACCGGCCCGACGGGCAGCACCATGGTCGACCCGTCCACGCTGCCGGCCCCGGCGCCGGCCACGTACCTGACCGGGTCGAAGCCGCACAACTTCCGCGCGAAGTGATCAGCGCTGGCCGGCCCGGACCCCGGGCCGGCCAGTCACGCTGCCGATGACGGCAGCGGGCCGGGGACCGGATGACCGCCCTCGGACCCGTTCCGCAAACAGCCCCGCCGTTCGCTGCACCAGGCCGGCGCTCCAGGCGGACGGGCGCGGCTGGGCGCCATCCACCAGGCCGTTCCAGTAGAGCGACCACGTGCCTGCCAGAAGCCGGCGCACCCCGGGCGCGGTCAGCAGCCGGATGCCCGCCGATGCGACCCGTGGCCGCCGCAGCAGGGCGGTCTGCAGCGCCGCCGCCCCAGGCATATAGCCGCCGAATGCGGCGGCCAGCGCCTCGGTGTAGGCGGGGCCGGGGTCCGCCGGGTGAGCGAGCACGGCATCGGCGGCCAGCCGGGCGCTGACCATCCCCGGTGCGATCCCCTCGCCCTGCAGCGGGTTGATCAGGCCCGCCGCATCGCCCGCCAGCAGCACGTTCCCGGCCGCCGCGGGGGTCCCGGTGCCGCCCATCCGCAGCCAGCCGCCGGTGACCGGTCCCGGCCGGACGCCCTGCCCGATGTCGCCGCGCCCAGCAAGCAGCATGCAGAACCGGGCCAGGTCATCGCGCAGCGCCACCTGCCGGCGGGTGGTGCCCATGCCGACCCCGATGCCCACATTCGCCTGCCCGTCCGCTCCGGGGAAAAGCCAGCCGTAACCGGGGTAGATGCGCCATGGCCTGGCATCCAGCAGGACGAGCAGCGGCAGCGGCACCTCGGCCGGCAGGTAGGCGCGGATCGCGAACCCCCACAACGCCGTGCCCGGATCAAGCATCCCGGCGAGGCGGGCGACCGGGCTCAGGGCCCCGTCGGCGCCGATGACGACGTCGGCGGCCAGGCGCCGGCCGTCGCCCGCGATGACGGCGCGGACCTTCCCGGCGCCGTCGGCGTCCACCCCCGTGACCCTGGCCTGGACCGGGACCGCCCCCGCGGCCACCGCCGCCTCGCGCAGGGCGCTGTCGAAGACGAGCCGCGGCACCACCACCCCGTGACCGGCGTAGTCACGCCCCGGGAAGGCAGGAAGTCTGCTAGCCCGCCCGGACGGGCCGACCGCGAGCAGAT
>Ga0137365_10004311_pt1 | contig 11421 bp, 12 predicted proteins | sample SagtaG_9_FD_104799 | JGI IMG/M metagenome (GOLD analysis project Ga0137365, IMG submission 104799) | Vadose zone soil microbial communities from Sagehorn Ranch, Mendocino, California, USA - Sage1_L_40_16 metaG | ecosystem: Environmental > Terrestrial > Soil > Vadose zone | place: USA... | reverse complement strand
CTATGAGTGAAGTATATAGATCTTTTGGATAAGCAAAACTGAGGCTTTGTTGGTGCCAAGAGGGAAATGTTTCTATACTTCGATATTGCATTTGACATTCCGCTAGCAATAGATAAATTTTGGACACTCAGGAGCGTTTCTCTTTCTTAAATACTATTGATATGTGTAGTGTTTTTACTATCATGTACTGCATTCTGCGAGGTATTCAAGTAACCTTGTAACAAGGCTTATGCAGCTTCCAGAAATTGCTCCTCGCTGATACCAGCTTGCCGCAAAATACTTCTGAGAATGCCAGCCTTCACTTCTTTATGATGGGGGACAACACACGTCCTTCGCTTTTCCTCGTGCCACCAGATTTCATGAGAGCCGCCGGTTGCGCGCCGGAAGACAAACCCGTATTTTCGGAGGATTTTGATAACCTTGCGGTAGGGAAGGGGTTGGATCTGCGACATGCTAGCTGGAAGAGACAATAACAGGAAAGCTGACCGTGAATTCTTTCGGCTGCTTTGTGCTCGTACTCTTCAGGGTGAGGGGAATGGGCATGTCTTCTTCTTGGTACAATTCAATGAGGGACGAAGCCACTGTGGACATTTCGGTGATAACTTCTTCAATTGTGTCTGCCTGCGCATAACAATCTGACCACAGAGGACAGGTGGCAACAAACCCCTCGTCTTCTTCATGAATAACAATGGGAAGTTCATACTCTTGAATAGTGATTGATTTATTTTTCATAGGTGAGGGTAGTATAGCACATACTGTTCGCTTCCCACAGTTCTTAGCCCCCATGAACAACATATTTATAAAACGTCGTCCGGCTTTTGAACCCGGTCATCCGCATAATCTCGGCAACGGTATTCTGTTTTGCCGCAAACAGTTCTTTGGCCCGATTGATATCCTTTGGGTTCATCTTCTCAACAACCTTTCGTCTGCCGCCGAGTCTCCCCCGGGCGCGCGCAGCATCCAGCCCTGCTTGCGTGCGTTCTTTAATAATATCCCGTTCAAATTCTGCCATGGCTCCGACAATATGAAACATCAGTTTGCCAGTGGGGGTCGTGGTATCAATTTGTTCTTTGATGCTTCGCAGTTCAATGCCGCGGTCTTTGAGAGTAGTGACGGTTTCAATGAGTTGTTTGAGTGACCTACCTAAGCGATCCAGTCGCCATACAACAATAATGTCACCGGGCCTCGCCATATCAAGCATCGCGAGGAATTGGGGCCGGTCAAACCGGGTGCCGGTCAGCTTATCCGTAAACACGCGCTCACACTGTTCCTTCGCCATGGCGTCTTCTTGAAGGAGGGTCGTTTGCTTATCCCGGGACACGCGGATGTAGCCAATTTTCATAGGCGTTTCTCCGTATATATAATAGTATACCGCTGCATGAGGTAATCGTACAACAACTCATGTTTGTTTGCAAGTTTTGGACGTTGTTTTTTGGACAGGGAAATTGGACACATGGGTTACGCGTGACAGGGGGGCAGAAGTGGGGAGGAATGGATCAGTCCAACAAACGGTCGTTTATTGGACAGAAGATTTACCGAATTTCGCCAAGCGACGCGGAAACGACGAGAGGACGAAACAGTGAGCAGGGAAACAACTGTGATTTGTCTCAATTCTCGTCCTCTCGTCTGGACCATAAATTGTCCAGTGGCTGGCTTCTTTCCTTGCTTCATAGCAAACGAGCAGTATAAGAGAATCCTGGGTTTTGACGCATATCCGCGTTGGAAGCACAGAGCAAAAGCGAAGGGTGTAGACGAAAGACGCTTTTTCTCTTGTCTTTCCAACGGCTTGAAGAGCACCTTTGCAAAGATGTCGTATCTTTTCGTCAGTTATCTCGACGTCGATTTTGTGATGTCAACAGAGTAAACGATGTATGATTTTGATACGTCCTGAACGTTAACGTTTAAGCGTTTCTGTAACGTTCGTTTGGCTCTATAAGCGACGTTAAACGTTACGTCGTTTACGTTATAGAACGTTCTGCGTGACGTGAGACCCCTTCCTGCCTGACTCTATAGTAGTACGGTCGAGATAACGTCAGAGAAACACTGATAGGCCAAGTGTACCCGAAGTGGGGAGGGAAAGGGGAGTAGGGACGCCGTGTTTTAGCAGTCTTGTAGACCTCTGATTTTACAATTTCCTTGCAATGAGTAAAGTAGCTTGGGTAGAATCATTGTTGTATAACTGTGTCAGCTGAGGGGTACAGGATGGAAACAACTCATCAACCAAAGGAGTAAAGCAGTATTATCCGGGAACACCAAAGGTAGGATATATTGCCCCTTGGGAACAGATGGCCTCCTGGGAGCAGGAGAGTGCGATGGTAGTCTTTGAGCAGGTGCGGCAGTTTGTTCTGCTGTCGGGTGGGAAAACGACACGTCTGAGTCGAGAGCAGAAGGGCCGCTTTGTGGCTATTTGTTGGATCGCTCAGATTTACAAATACTTTGCTCAGCCCAAAGCGAGTTATGTGGATGATTGGGAAAAATTGCCTGACTGGCAAAGAGAAACTGACGCTGCTATTTTTGAGGCAGTGGAGCAAACTGTCATGGCAGAAGTGATCGCGGCCTGAGAAATTCTTCACTCAGTGAGAGAATGGAGGAGGAAATGCAACACAACGACACTACTATTTATATTGTCCGGCATGGGCAGTCAGAAGGGAGCATAAGCGATGTCTATGGAACAGACCCTGATTTGACGAAGAAAGGAGTGCAACAGGCTGAAGAGACTGCGGATCTGTTCGCGTCAATTCATCTTGATAGAGTGTTTGCTTCAAAACTGAAGCGTGCCCAGCATATGGCTGCCATTATCGCGGCTAGGCACGCTCTGCCGGTAGAAACATTCGAGGACTTGCGTGAACCATATTATGGCAAGCTGGAGGGAAGAAACCGGAAAGAGGTGAAAGAACAGTATAAGGAGAGGTTTCAACAGCGTAAAGCCCTAACCGAGCAAGAAAGGATGCGATTTAAGATTGTTGAAGATATGGAGAGTGACGAAGAGGCATTGATGCGCTTTTTCGGTGCATCAAACCGATTGGCAGAAGCAAACCCTCGTAAAACGCTTCTGGTCATCAGCCATGTACCTCTGATGAAACTCCTGTTAATGCATCTCGGATTTGCTACGCGCAAGCAACTGGATGGAGAGTCCATTGAAAATGGGGGGTATATAAAAATAGCCTCAAATGGCAAAGAGGTCAGAATTCTTGACACGAAAGGAGTGCATGCCAAGGATTAATACGAGATGGACCGTTGTAAATGCTCTCATAAGAGTGGCTCTCCCCCTTATAAAGTGGGGATACAGATCACAAAACCAGGGCGCGTTATACGTCTGCCCATACGTTATTCCGTGAATTCTGGTCGCATCCCCGGGAACGTACCCCCGGTAGGGACGGATAAGTGTCTGTAAAAGAACCTCTCCTGTGTTCGTGATTATGGCAATCTCCACGACCTCATCCGTGTGTGAAAGTCCTGTCGTCTCTGTATCGAGAAGTACCCAATCATTCTCCCGCAACCGTTGCCTCGCCCAGGCAACTATCTGTTGTTTGGTAGGAAGTGCTGCCAGTCTTTGATAGGGGCTTCTGAATCTGTGTGGCTTTCTGCCCATCGTTGATCTCCTCTCGTGTTGTCCCTGTCCTCGTACCGCAGCCAGGGACTGGTAGCCAGCACACGCAGTATTACAAGCGGGCAGGAAAAAGTCAACAAAGCACTCAGAGGGGAAGGCTGGATACGTGTGCAATACGTGGGGTCTGGATGCAGCAGGGTTCCAAGGTGCACGATTACAAAAGAGAAATGCGTGCAGGAGACGAGGGGAGTGCTAGAGCAGATTGTTCTCCGGCAGTGATTAGTGGACTCGGATATTGTCGGTGGCTACTTGGGTTGTTGGATCAGTTGTATCAGATGCGCCTGGTTGAGAGTCGTATACAACATTTCCAGAAGCATCCTTAATCTGGAACCGGATTAAGTCATTGCCGCCGACAACGCTGCCGTCAATGCCTGTTGCCAGGAATGTATAGGTACCTGAACCGTTGAGTGTCCCACTGCCTGTGAGGTATGCCTTTCCATTTGATGTAGCCAACGATTGCAAAGACGTTGAGGCGAAATCGATGTTAGCAGCTTTGAAGCTCCATTTGACACTACCTATTAATGTGTTGCTATTTGAATATTTTGAACTTATGCCAAACGATACCTTCCCAGAAGTGCTCGGTGAGGCGCTCGCAGGGTTATCATAACTTCTTCCGCCGGCAAACGAGGTATTGGAGTCGTAGACAGCCACATACTGGAAAGTAGATGTGCCAGCCCCACCATCTTTATCTGTCACGGTCAGGGTTATGGTATACACGCCTGTTGCGGTATAGGTATGACTATTTGACACTGAACCTGAGCCATTGCTTTCAGTGAGGGTTCCTGTTGTTGCGTTCCCATCTCCCCAATTCCATGATGCTGTATGAGTATCTAATACTCCTGGATCAGTAAAGCTTGCTGATGCTGTGATTGCCGTATTGACGAGTGTTGGGCTTGAAGGAGCGGTTATTGTTCCAACTAATGGTGCTACATTATGTACGGTAGCTGATGTGGTTCCGGTTCCGTAATCACCAAAGTTATTAGTGACTTTAACTGTAATTGTATAGGTTCCGTTATCTTTATACTGATGACTCAAAGAGAAGTTGGTTCCAGAGAGTGTAAGACTTTGAGTCCCTGATCCGTCACCATAATCAACAGTTGCTGTCCAGGAAGTTGCATTAGGGGTATCATCAGTGAATGATCCACTTGTAGAATAGGTATCTCCTTCATTCAGTGTGGCGTTGGAATTAGAAATTGACACAATAGGTGCAGTTGTATACACTTTCGCAGAAGAAAGGTAGTTTGATCCATCGCTCCCTTCGGCAATCAGAACATTGCCATTTGCAAGTGGGATAGTAAGATATGCGCCTCTTGAACCATTGAGGCTTGGTCCATTCGTCCACGTATTTGTCGCAGGGTTATAGACTACTGATGAGGCTACTGTTGAGACGTTATCTGAACCACCAAACACCATGATATTTCCATTATCAAGCAGAATTCCAGTAGCGCAGCGGGGTTGAGGCATAGAAGCAGTAGCAGTCCAGCTGTTTGTTGTGGGATCGTAGATAGCAGAATTGGCAATACACCCGCTACCATTGCTGCCACCAGCTTCAAAAACTCGCCCATCAGGAAGCAACGTCATGTCTCCGCCGAAGGCGTAAGGTAGTGTGCCCGCTGATGACCATGTGTTTGTGGTTGGATCGAAAATCTCAGCCGTATTGGAATAATAAGTATTATAACCTGATGAAACTGAGGTTCCACCTGCTACTAGAACGCGGCCATCTTGCAGTTTAACTATACCTGCTTGATTTCGTGCAGTTGACAAGTTCCCAGCATAGCTCCATGAGCCGATTGCTGGATCATAGGTTTCGCTACTTAATACATCACCCCCACCATAAGCATGTCCACCTGCTACTAGTACGCGGCCATCATTGAGCACTATTGATGCTCCATCGCTGTGAACGGCATTCATAGATCCTGTTTGAGACCATGTTCCTGTTGCTGGATCGTATAACTCAGCTGCAACTATCGATCCGGCTTCGGTTTCCCCTCCTTCTACCAGCACTTTTCCATTTTGTAATGTTTGTATATTTGGGACGTCAGTATGACGTGCTTGCAGAAGACTGCCTGTTTGGCTCCATGTTTTCGTTGTGGGATCATAAAGTTCCACTTGACTACTGAGCGGAGAGCTGGAGTTACTAACCATTCCTTCAGCAACTAGAACGCGACCATCTTGCAGCAGAGTTCCGGCAGAGTTCAACCCATAATGGTAAATTAAACTCCCCACAACATCCCATTGCCCATCATTCGGTGCTGCTGCGAATGTCTTTGCATAGAAGAAGAGAAGAAGTGCAAGAGAAAGAGGAACAGGAGCTAATAGCCTAGCACACGTTTGAGTAAGTTTTTTTACTTTGCCCATTATTAGATATAGCATAATGCTTTTTTTTGGATAGTGTCAACGGACAAAATGGGGCGAGTTACCTATTTCAATCTTGCTATAAATTCGATGTTATCTCCTAAATAATGCGCATACGCATACTCTTTTATGGGAGAAAAGAGCGTATAAAGTATTTTATTTGCTATCTTTTTCGGGAGGGTAGTACTGGGAACAAACCATTGGGTAAACGTGTCCGTTTTCAGTGAAAGTATTTCAAAGCCATTGTTTTCTAGTATCAGCTTCAAGCTTTGGGGACTAAACAGGACATTATGCCCACCCGGCCCAAATGCGTGCCATTTTGTTCGTAGTATTCTCCCTGAAACACCCACCAGATTTGGTGTCGTAAACATAACCACCCCGTTCTTTTTCAATGTGGCTTTTACCTCTCGGACAAACAATTGGGGATCTATCGTATGCTCGATAACATCAAATGCGGTCGCGGCATCAAAGCTCTTCTCTGGTATCTTGCTCAGTTTTGTATACCCCTGGATGCCAATTTTCTTCATATGTTCTATAATCTTGGGGGCAATATCCATCGCAACTGGCGTATGCCCCGCTCTTGCAATTGCCTGGAGAAAGATACCATTTCCACACCCCACATCGAGAATTTTGCTTTTCTTTGGAATGTACTGAGCAAGCGCATCTAATCGCTGTGTGTGAATTACATCAATTCTTCCAACGTCCGTATCAAAGATAATGTCTGCATATTCATCACTATCTGCTTGTATTGCTTCTAACGACGGATTGTGTTCTAAAAAAAGGCTTTGACAGATTTTACATCTGGTATATTCGCCAAATTTTACTTTTTTACCTTCTTTTTCACATACGGGACATTTCATACTTTATTGAGTTATCACTATTGTATCATATATAATTCACCTATAATTTATTATGTCTATACCCAAAAAATTAGTGACCGTTAAACCTAGGTCCTTGTTGCTAATAATAGTGCTAATTACAATTTGTATTTTTCTCCTCCATCTGCAACTATCGGAAAAGTCGCGATCCTCCTCTGCGAGCAACAAATTATCTCCGACGCCAGCAAACATCTATCAAGCTGGATATGGTTCATTTAAGGGTACATGTCCAAAATATAGTTTTGTTAAGCGTGGTGTTATGCAACCTGATGGAAGTTTTCTTAATGAATTGAATGCAGAGATCACGAACATAGTTAATGGTGGTTGGGCTATAAGCACGCCAGTTGAGCACACGACACTTGTTCCAGATAAAAACACTGTTTACCCTGGAAAAAAGACATTTCAAGTTGGAGACTGCGTAACAATTACCTATATAAGTAACTACTCAGGTACCCTACAGAGAGTTTTTGAGCTCAAAAATGTTGTATATTGACGAGTTAGTAGCCGTTTGGAGGCAAAAAACAGGCATTTTGTATGCATTTGTCGAGCTTATTGCTACTACATATAGTGGCAACAGGTTCTATGCAATCAAAATATGGTCCTGAGTAGTTACCTATATAATAACAAAGCCAGGCAAAATCATCGTTATGCAAATTGTTGCTCAGTAGAGGGTCTGCGGAGTGATGTTGCTGTCGGAGGCACAAATACGCCCTAACCATGAAGGTAGGGCGCTCATATGATCCTCGATTAGTTGGTACACGTATAATCTCCTGAAGGTCTTCGTCAGGGATCTCAAGCTTTGTTTCTACAAAACCTTCTTTACTGTAGTACTTTGTCGGATAAACGTCGCGCAAATGTATTGCCATACTAAAAGGGTAGATATCCGTCAAGTCCCCCTGTTAGACTGACAGGGGGAGAAAGTTACAACGAAACGTTATTCGTTCCTCCGGTCTGTTTTGGTGCTGTGTCGTCGGTTTCCTGTTTCCAGCCTTTATCAATACTATATACATCGACCACAAACGCAATGTCTTCCCACAATCCGTTCTCACAATACAGATCTTCCAGCTTCGAGGCAATTGCGCGCATGTCCTCGTCAGAGAGATTGTATACCTGCTCCTGTGAGCATCCTGCGGATAACAAATCAGCTCTGGTGATACTGGTGACGGGAAACTCCTGTTGTAAAAAGTGCTGGCCGGGTGCTTCATCGCTTTCTTTCACACACACCTCCTTTCTGGCATGGTATGTCTTCACGGTACAACGAGAAAGACATGCTTATCCCGCTTACAGTGTAGGAAAGGACTATGAGCACTCATGTACCAATTGAGTAAGAGGTGGGGACTCGCTTTTCGGGCGAACATGCCAGCCGTACTTCTGCTTGCTTGCTAGACATTCTGTGGCAGTAGGCTATACTCATCCTTATCCGTTCCTATTTCCTTCTGCCTGCGCTCTTCCCTGCTGGAAAGTGCGTGGTTCCAGCCATTGAGTAGCGCAGCAAATAAACCAAAGGAGACAGGAATGGAACAGGACGAGGTATTTTACCTGGCGGCTCGATTCAAGGGGGATACGGAGTCAAAGCAGGTGTATTCCCATATTCAGGATATTATTCATACGACGGACTGTGATCTCTCGGCGTACCGCTTTATGGAAAATACGTTAGAATTGCCCTGGGTGGTGGTAGTCCTGGGAGAGAAACCGCACGAGGCGTTGCATGCTCGCCTCGTATCAGCCCTGCAAAGCGGGACCGAGACCGTGCTTGATGAGGATCTCGTTACGATGCTTGTCCTGCGCCGGTTGGAGCAGATACAAAAAGGACCATGGGTCGAGCAGCACACGCCCGTTCGGCTGAGGAGAAAGCAGAAAAACACCAAATCCCGGCGCGATCCGCGCCACCGGGGGAGAAAGAAATAATCCCTCTGATGCCGGGGAGATCCCTTACCCGGCATCATTTTTTTGGTTGACTTTGTCAAAGCTATATGATGACTGGCTTGCAACCACTGAAATGTACCTCAACCTCTCACCGGAAGAGGTGATCCGTGAGTTTCAGAATAAGTGGTAGACTACGTGGCCTTCTGTGACAGAAGCAACGTTGTAACTGGGCCTTATGAGTATTTTACGAATGATCTTAGTCCGCTTCTGTAGCTAATGTATTTTCAAGAATTAGCTTAGGTATACTTCTAACACTGGTCTGTTCCTCCACTGTTTTTATCTCTTCTTCTGTCAAGCCGTAAAGTTTGTAAACAATTTGATCGATCTGCTTTTCGTATTCTTTAACTTGACTTTGCTTTTGAGAATTCTTCAGGAAATCCTCTGATATTGTGATAGAAAGGATTTTATCAACAACTTCAAGAAACTGTGTTTGGATTGAAGATGGTAGTTCACGTATAGGGATTTCTGATAAATATTCTCTTGATAAGTTAACCGTTAGTTTTGATTCGTTAGTAAAACTGTTATTATAAAACCAATTCATCAAAGAAGAATTTAATAATCCTAATATATATTTATATTCTTTTTCATCATTGTTTTTAAGAATGAGATTAATAATAGACTCCTTATCATAAAAGTTATTAGTATCATATGCAGCTTTGAGCGGTTGGCTTCCTCCTGTAATGCGTTGAATTAAAATTTTTTTCGTCTCGAAGACATCTGGGGTTCGGCTTCGATGGAGAAGATTTTTTCTGTAATTAAGGTACCTACCTTCGTAGTTAATCACATAACTACCAATTTCGCTTCCTTCTAGAAAGGGCTTCCATTCTTTATCAGGCTTGTAATTACTTACAATTTCATCATGGTTCTTAGTAATGACAACACCGAATCTTATATATTTAGCCAATGTTCCAAGAGGTATAGAACCACTTTTTAACTTACTAATTATTTTTCTATTTTTGTCAGAGGCAAAAATGTTAAAGATATACCCCTTTCCATTAAAATCACTTTGTTTCAAGATGTTTGTTGTTCTCGTATCTACCCCTTTCTTTATAAGAATCTCATTATTTAGGGCTGGAATCTTATTTCGTAAGGTTAAGATTATTGTAGATGCGGTTACATTTTCAAATATGCCAACATCGAGATCTACAACCTCACGAATCTCAGTATTTTTTATTAAAAATTCCCTGATATTACTGTATGAAGTAACTCTTAGCATAGTATTGGGTAGGATATATGTTAGGTAAGCATCCTGCTTTAGTAAATGGCATCCTTTTTCGACAAATATTGAAAATAGATTAATTTTTTTAGTTCCGGAAGCATACATTTTTTTAAACAGTTCTTTATCGTGAACAGTGATACCTGAGTTCCCTCCAAAAACCCATGGTGGATTCGCAATAACAATGTCAAAACCATCTCCTATTCCAAACATCCATTCAGTATCAAACCATGAGGCTGATTTGTGGCTGAATGGGTCCCAGGTTGATAGTTTTGTCGTTAAGTCTGCATGGCCCCTTCTTCCTTCACTGATCAATCGTTGGAACATCCTATTTTGTGCTTGAACAAACTGGAGTTTTAACTGTTCTCGCTCAGTTCCAGTAGCATTGAAAAACATATCCCGAAGTTCTTTAAGCTCCATGATTCCGGCATCATCTTCAAACAAACCTATTTGACTATTCATCTGAGTTCCGGGAAGACCGATAAGGGCATTTGCCGTTACAAACTTAAAATCAAGGTTCGGCAGAGGTTCAATGCCTCTATTTTCTTCAGCTTCTTGTATACGCTCATCAACTACGAGAGTTAAGAAACAACGCAGTCTTGAGATTTCTGTGGCAATCGGCTGTATATCCACACCATAAATATTTTCCCTGATAATTCCGAGTTTCCTGATGTAGTCAAAATTTTTATGGGCAAACTCACGTTCAATCACTCTTCTAATCTCTGGAGAAGTATTTTTAATTTGTTTTTTGAACCATAATTGTCCTATTGGATCAGCTTGTTGGAGAATGAACACAATTTTTTGTAATGCGCCAATTGGGAAGGCTCCTGATCCGCAGGCGGGATCAAGGATTTTTACCCGTTCTAAGGCGCTTATAATGCGCTCTCTCTCATCCTCAATAAGTGGGTTTTCCTCATCATCATGCAAATCATAACTGATTACTGCCCTCAGTTTTTCCTCACTAATTTGTGTATGTTGTTTCAGATACAGAAGCAAACTCTCATCAACCATGTAATCCACGATCACTCGAGGTGTATAATAGCTCCCTGTATTTTTACGGGCTGATTCGCCCGTTTCAGGGTTAATCTCGGCTAAGAGATTTTCAAAGATCCGCCCAAGCATTTCCGGGTCAATCGAAAGCTCCTCATCAAAACCAGTGTTTTCGTCGATCGTGAAGTTGTAGGTTTCCAACACTCCAAAAAACTCACGCAGCCACTCATCGGGAATTACCACCATATTGTGGTTGACAGCCTGCTTACCCTCGTTGTAGCTGAAAAAGTCATCTTCATGGGGAGAAAAAAGACCTCCGTTCAGATACGGGATGGAAGAGAACGGTTCCTGAGCATAGCTATCTTTTCTTGACCTAACAGGTTTATTTAACACCTCAAAGAAAATTGGTTCCAGTATTTTATGGTAGTAATCAGGATTATTCTTAG
>Ga0137365_10004307_pt1 | contig 11432 bp, 15 predicted proteins | sample SagtaG_9_FD_104799 | JGI IMG/M metagenome (GOLD analysis project Ga0137365, IMG submission 104799) | Vadose zone soil microbial communities from Sagehorn Ranch, Mendocino, California, USA - Sage1_L_40_16 metaG | ecosystem: Environmental > Terrestrial > Soil > Vadose zone | place: USA... | reverse complement strand
GGCCACGGCGTGCACCTGATCGAGGTGAAGACGTACCGCCGAAAAGGGCACGCCGAGCACGACGATCAGCACTACGTTCCCAAGGACGAGCTCGACTGGTGGGCGAAGGAGAACGACCCCGTCGACCGCTACGCGAAGCGGCTGCGGCAGAGCGCATGGGTCGAGGAGCGCGAGTTGCAGGCGATCGACGGGCAGGCGAAGGCGGAGATCGACCAGGCGACGGACGCGTGCGTCGACGAGCCTCTGCCGCCCGGCGCCTCGGCCCTGGCGGGTGTGTACGCCGATCCGCCCGCGCTGCCGCCGCACTGGTACCGGAGCCTGTGATGGCCGAGGTCACCTACCTGGAGGCGCTGCGCCAGGGCTTGTGGGAGGAGATGGAGCGCGATCCCAGCGTTTTCATCCTGGGGGAGGACGTCGGCGCCTACGGTGGCGCCTTCAAGGTCACCGAGGGATTCACCAAACGGTTCGGCGAGGAGCGAGTGATCGACACGCCGATCTCGGAAGCGGCGATCGTGGGTGCGGCGGCGGGCGCCGCCCATATGGGCATGCGGCCGGTCGCGGAGATGCAGTTCATCGACTTCATCTCGTGCGCGTACGACATGCTGACCAACTACGTGGCGACCGCGCGCTATCGCGCCGGGCTCGCGACCCCCATCGTGGTGCGGGGTCCGTGTGGCGGCTACGTGCGGGGCGGCCCGTTCCACTCGCAGAACCCCGAGGCCGCGTTCTTCCACACGCCGGGCCTGAAAATCGTCTACCCCGCCACCGCCCGCGATGCGAAGGGGCTCATCAAGGCGTCCATTCGCGACGACGACCCCGTCATTTATCTCGAGCATAAGTGGCTCTACCGGCGCATCAAGGAGCAGCTCCCCGAGGGCGAGGACCTGCTCACGCCGATCGGCGAGGCGCGCGTCGCTCGTGAGGGGAAGGATCTGTCGATCGTCACGTACGGCGCGACGGTGTGGAAGTCGCTCGAGGCGGCGGAACAGCTGGCGACGGACGACGGGCTGTCGGTAGAAGTGCTCGACCTGCGGACCCTGTTGCCGATGGACGACACGGCGATCATGCGGACAGTCGAGAAGACGAACAAGGTGTTGATCGTGCACGAAGACACCCGCACCGGGGGCGTGGCCGGCGAGATCGCGGCGCGCATCAACGAGCAGGCGTTCGCGTGGCTCGACGGGCCGATCATGCGCGTCACGGCGCACGATGTGCCCCTGCCGTATGCGCCGACGCTCGAGGACTTCGTGCTGCCGCAGACGGAGGATATCGTCAAGGCGGCGCGCTGGTTGGCGGCGTATTGAGGAGACCGCATGGCTCGTATTGACGTGTTGATGCCGCAGATGGGCGAGTCGATCGCCGAGGGCACCCTCAGCAAGTGGCTCAAAAAGCTCGGCGACGCGGTGAAGCGCGACGAGCCGCTGTTCGAGATCTCCACCGACAAGGTGGACGCGGAGATTCCCGCGCCCACGGCCGGCGTGCTTGCCGAGATCAAGGTGCAAGAAGGGCAGACGGTCCCGGTGCAGACCCTTGTCGCCGTGATTGAAACCGACAAGGCCGCTGCGGCGGCCTCGCCCGCGGCGCCCCCGGTCGCAGCAGCCCAGCGGGCACCCGCTGCTCCCGGGGGCACCGCGGTCTCGCCGCAGCAACCGACCGCCCCTTCCCGCCCTCTACCGCCCTCTACCGCCCCGGTGGTGGGGAAGGGGGACGGGGCCGTGGAGACCGCCGAGGAGCGTCTGCGCCGCAAGTCCACGCCGCTCGTCCGCAAGATCGCGGCCGACCATCAGGTGGACATCGCCACGATCCCGGGGACGGGCTTCGCCGGCCGGGTGACGAAGCAGGACATCCTGGGCTACATCGAGCGGGCACCGACTGCCGTGGTGGTCCCGGCAGCCCCGACCCCTGGTCCCCAGCCCCTCGCCCCCGCCGTCGAGCCCTGGCCGGGCGATCGGGTCGAGCCGTTCTCCAAGATCCGCAAGATCACGGCCGACCACATGATCATGTCGCGACGCGTGTCGGCGCACGTGACGAGCTTCTTCGAGGTCGATTACAGCCGCGTCGCCGAGCTGCGCAGGAAGTACAAGGCGGCCAGTGCGGAGGGCGGCGTGAATCTCACCTATCTGGTCTTCATCGCGAAGGCGTGCGCCGAGAACCTGCGGAAACACCCCGTCGTGAACGCGGCGGTCTCGGGCGACAGCATCATCTACCGCCAGGACGTGAACATCGGGATCGCGGTGGCGCTCGACTGGGGGCTGATCGTCCCGGTGGTGAAGCGCGCGGACGAGCTGTCGCTGTCCGGGCTCGCGCGCGCGATCAACGATCTGGGTGAGCGGGCACGCACCAAGAAGCTGTCGCCCGACGAGATCCAGCGCGGCACCTTCACCATTACCAATCCCGGCGTGTTTGGATCGTACGCCGGGGCGCCCATCATCAATCAGCCCCAGGTCGCCATCCTCGGGGTGGGCGCCATCGAGAAACGTCCCAAGGTCATCACGCTGGCCGACGGCACCGACACGATCGCGATCCGCACCATGGGAATGGTGTCCATGTCCTACGACCACCGGGTCGTGGACGGCGCCGACGCGGATCGGTTCCTCGCCGACGTGAAGCGGACGCTCGAGAACTTCCCCGACGGAGCGATCTAGCATGCCCAAGGTGCTCACGGCGGCGCGCGTGCGCGTGGCGCCGACCAACGAGGCGGACTACCTCGCCACCTTGCGCGAGCTGTGTCAGTTCGCCGAGGCCCGCGGCCAGCGCATCTGGCTGTTCCGCAACGCCAAGGATCCGCAGCTGTTCACGGAGTTCTCCGAGAGCCAGACGGAGATGTCGCACCGGGCCCAGGCGTCCCGGCTCCCTGAAGAGATCAAGCTCGAGAAGCGCCTGCAGGGGCTCGGCACGTACGCCGCCGACGCCTGGGAGCTCTGGACCGAAGTGTCGCTCGTGGCCGGGGCGGAAGCGTAGGCGCGGGCGATGGCACGGGGCCAGGTCGTCATAGACGGCGGCACGTGGGAGGTGTATCCGTCGGGGCGGGTCACCGTGTACGGCCGCGACCAGTTCGGGATCGTGTTCCAGCAGGGCACGGGCCCGGAACGGCGCCGCCGCTTCACCCGCTTCGCGCCCGTCGGCAGCCGCAGCCCCGACGCGGCGCTCGCCGAGCTGTCCGAGCGCGACCTGGTCCAGCTGTTCCACCAGTCGCAGCCGGCGTGGACGGCGCCGGAGAGTGCCTACGGCGCACGTTGATCTGCACTGTCATTCCACGGCGTCGGACGGGGAGTACCCGCCGGCCGAGGTTGCGCAGCGCGCCCACGTCGCTGGCCTCGCCGCCATCGCCCTGACCGATCACGACACGACCGGCGGCGTTCCCGAAGCCGCGCGTGCCGGCGCGGCGCTGGGCGTGCGCGTCGTCTCGGGATGCGAGTTCAGCGTGAAGGCGCCCTGGGGCGAGCTGCACCTGCTCGGCTACTTCCTGCCGCCCGGGCACGAGCGGCTGGAGGCGTTTCTCGCCACCACCCGCGCCGCGCGCCAGCGCCGTGCCGAGCAGATCGTCGCGCACCTGCGCCGGCTCGGCGTGGCCATCGAGCTGGCGGACGTGCTGGCGGCGGCGGACGGCGGCGCGCTCGGCCGCCCCCATGTGGCCCGCGTCCTGGTCGAGCGTGGCGTGAGCAGCGACATCAACGACGCGTTCGGCCGCTACCTCGGCCGGGGGCGTCCGGCGTATGTGGAGAAGCCCCTGCCCACCCTGCGCCAGGTGACCGACCTGGTGCACGCGGTGGGCGGCGTCGCCGTCGCGGCGCATCTGGGCGACCGTGGCAGCGAGGGTCAGATCCGGCAGTTTCAAGCCGACGGCCTCGATGGGCTCGAGGTGCGCCACCCCAGCCATTCCGAGGCGATCGAGCGGCGGCTGGCCGCGCTCGCCGAGCGCCTGGGGCTCGTCATCAGCGGCGGGTCGGACTGGCATGGGGACATCGAGCTCGGCGATTCGCACGCCGGGCTGGGCGAGATGGACGTGCCCCTCGAATGGCTCGAGAAGCTCGAAGAGCGTCACGGAAAGACGTCACGAGGAATCGTCGCGGAGACCCGTAAGGAGTCCCCACCATGAGCGAACCGCTGAGCGTCGGCAGCAAGGCACCCGCGTTCGCCGCGACTGCCTCCGACGGCAAGACCTACACGCTGGCGGACGTGCTGAAGATGCAACACGTCGCGCTCGTCTTCTATCCGGGAAACAACACGCCCGGCTGAAACCGCCAACTCTCCGCCGTGCGCGACGAGATGGCCAAGTTCCAGGCAGCCGCGATCCAGCCATTCGGCGTGAACCCCGCCGGGGTGGAGAGTCACGCCGGTTACGTCCGGAAGCTGGGCTTCAATTTTCCGCTGCTCTCCGATCCGGACCGCGCGATCGCGCGCGCCTACCACGCGCTCAAAGACGATGGCAAGGGGATTCAGCGCACCGTGTACGTCGTGAGCCGGGACGGGAGGATCGCATTCGCGCAGCGCGGCGCACCGCCGGTCGACGAGATCGTCGCCAGTGCCTCCTGACCTGCGGGGCAAGGTCGCGCTCGTCACCGGTGTCGGGCGGGTGGGGCAGATCGGTTACGCCGTCGCCACCGGCGTCGCCCGGGCCGGCGCGCAGCTCGTCATCGCCGACCGGAACGCGACCGCCGTTGCCGAGCGCGCGCGGGAGCTCGCGTCTCAGGGGTTCGCGGTCCAGGCCGCGGGGGGCGACCTGACGACGCCCGAGGCGGCGCGCCGCGCCGTGGCCACCGCCCGGGAGCGCTTCGGAGGGCTCGATATCGTGGTGAACGTCGCGGGCGGGCTCGTCAACTACGGGCCGGCGGTCGAGCTCGGGCCCGAGCAGGTCGAGCGCGAGCTGGCCGTCAACATCAAGACGACGTTCTTCGTGTCGCAGGCGGCCATCCCGCTGCTGCGGGAGCGGGGCGGCGGCGCTATCGTGAACTTTGCCTCGATCGCCGTGCTCAAACCCCAGAGTCAGATGGCCGTCTACATCGCGGCCAAGGCTGCCGTGGCCGGGCTCACACGCGCCCTGGCGCGCGAGCTGTCGGCCGACCGGATCCGCGTGAACGCGGTGGCGCCCGGCACCATGCGCACCACCGACAATCTCGCGCAGCTGAAAGACGCGAAAGTGCGCTGGGTGGAGCTCGACGACCTGGTGGCCGCGGTACTGTACCTCGCGAGCGACGAGGCGCGGGCGGTGAGCGGCGAGATCCTCCCGGTGGCCGGAGGCGACGTCTGAGCGATCCCGTCGTGATGCGGGATGTCATCGTGGTCGGGGGCGGCTGCTACGGCAGCTTCTACGCCGCCCAGCTCGCCAAAGCCAAAGCGCGGGGTCGGGCCCGGTTTCGGCGCGTCGTGGTGGTAGATCGGGAGCCCGAGTGCCGCGCCCGCCGCGAGCTGGGTGACGCACCGGACCGTACGTTCGTGGCGCGCGACTGGAGCGGCTTCTTTCGTGAGTTCCTGGGTGCGGCGGCCCCCGCGCCCGCCGGCGAGGCGGAAGACTACATCGTGCCGTCGCCGCTCATGCCGCATCTCATGTTCGAGTGGGTGCTCGAGCGTGCCCGCGCGCGCTGGCCCGGGCGCGCGGTCGACGTCGCCCCGGTCCCCGACAGCCTCGGCACGCCGTACGATCGCACCGCCCCCGCACCGGACCATACGCGCTACGTGTCGTTCGCGGACTGGATCTGCCCCACCCACTGCATCGAGCCCGCCATCTGTCCGGCGATCGACGCCACCCGGAGTTGGGAGATGGGTGACGCCGTGCGGGCGCTCGCAGCGCGGCTCCAGGCGGCCGGTGAACCGGTCCACGGGCCAGCGTTGTTCACGTGCCGCCATCACGTGTTCGGCGTCGGCACCTTCGCCGTGCAGGCGGTGCTGGCCGGAGACGCGATCGTACGGGCGGCCGGCGAGAACGGGGCCGCGGCGGCGGTGCTGGTGGGGACGATCTCGAGCTGTCACGGAGCGGTGAACCTGCTGAAACTGGGGCGGTGGAAGGCGGTGGAGGGCGGGGAAGGGCGGGCGAAGGCAGACGCGCAGGCCCACCCTCGTCCATGAGGCGCTGGAAACCGTGTGGTGTTCTATTATTAGCGACGGTGGACTGGAGCAGATGGAGGACGAGGTTCGATGACTCCCAACGGTCCCAACGGATACGATGTGATCATCGTCGGTGCGGGTCCTGCGGGTTTGTGCGCCGCTATGTATGCCGGGCGGGGCATGCTCAAGACGCTCACGATCGAGCGGGGCGCGCCCGGCGGTGAGCTCCTCAACACGGACCTGATCGAGGACTACATCGGGTTCGAGAGCATCAAGGGCTGGGAGCTGGCCCAGAAGATGACCGAGCACGCCAAGAAGTTCGGCGCGGAGATCGTCACCGACACCGTGGAGCGGATCCGGCGGGGCGCGGACGGCTGGTTCGACGTCGCGACCGCGCGGGGCACGACGTATCGCGCGCCCGCCGTGATCCTCACCGCCGGGGGAACCCCCGTGAAGCTCGGGGTGCCGGGGGAGATGGAGCATGCCGGCAAGGGCGTCTCGTACTGCGCGGTGTGCGACGGCGCGTTCTTCAAGGGTGAAGTGCTGGCCGTCGTGGGCGGCGGCGACGCCGCCGTCGAGGAGGCCGACTATCTCACACGCTACGCGACCAAAGTGTACATCGTGCACCGGCGCGACCAGCTGCGCGCCTCGAAGATCATCCAGGAGCGCGCCTTCGCGAACCCCAAGATCGAGCTCGTCTGGAACAAGCGCGTCGTCGAGATCAAGGGCACCGAGCGCGGCACCGATCACCTCGTCCTCGAGGACACCGCGACCGGCGGGCACGTCACGCTGGCGGTCGGAGGCGTATTCATCTTCGTCGGGTTCAAGCCCAACTCGGGCCTCATCGAGGGGCACGCCGAGCACGACGGCGGCGGTTACTTCATCACCGACGAGCGGATGATGACCTCGATCCCGGGCCTGTTCGCGGCGGGCGACGTCCGCAGCCAGCTCACGCGCCAGATCACCACGGCAGTGGGCGACGCGACCACGGCCGCGATCGCGGTGGAGAAGTATCTCGCGGCCTTGCGGGAGCGGGAGAAAGCGGGCATCGCCTCATGAAGGTCGTGCCGATCCCGAACGGCCGGTTCGTCGAAAACTGCTATCTCGTCATCGATGAAGCCGGCGGCGAATGCGCGGTCATCGACCCGGGCGAGGAGGCGAGCCTGATCGCCCACAAGATCGCGGATGCGGGCGTGAAACCCGTGGCGATCTGGCTGACCCATGCCCACATCGACCACGTGCTCGGCGTTCCCCGGCTCAAGGCCGACACCGGCGCGCCGGTATACCTCCACCCCGGCGACCGGCTGCTGTACGACCACGTGCCGGAGCAGGCGAGTGCCTTCGGCATGCGGGCCACGCCGCTCCCGGCGCCCGATCGCGCGCTCGCCCACGGCGACCTGTTGCGGGTGGGCTCGCTCGAGTTCCGCGTGCGCCACGCCCCGGGCCACTCGCCGGGCAGCGTTGTGTTCGAGGGACACGGCACGGCGTTCGCCGGAGACGTGCTGTTCCAGGGCTCGATCGGGCGAACCGACCTGCCCGGCGGCGACTTCGAGACGTTGCTGAAGAGCATCGAGCGCGAGTTGCTTACGCTCGCGGATTCGACCATCGTGTACTGCGGGCATGGACCGGAAACCACCGTGGGACGCGAGCGCCGAGCCAACCCCTTCCTCACCGGCGCCCATCGGCTCGGCTAGAACGCCGCTGCCGACCTGCCTGCGGTGCGGCACGCAGGTCCGGCCCCGGCTGTGGGGCTGCCGCAATCCGTGCCCCAACTGCGGCTTCAACTACCCGCTGGGCGACTGCTCCGACTGAGCGGGGTGCATGATCAATCACCTGCTGGCGCTGGCCCTGCTGGGTGTGGACTGCGTCGCTCGCGCCTGGCGGATCCAGCTCGCGACCTGGACGGCGGGTGGCCGGCTGTCGTTCAGCCACGCGTTCCGCCTGAACCTGTACGGCGAAGCCGCGTCGCAGCTCACTCCCAACCGGCTGGGAGGCGAGCCGGCGCGATTCCTCGGCCTCAACGAAGCGCGCTTGCGACCCGTCACCGGCATCGTGGCGATCGGCGTCGAGGTGGCGTGTGAATGGCCGGTGTTCCTGCTGGTGGGTGCGGCGCTGTTCGGCTATTACGTGCCCGACTGGCGGGACGCCGCCCGAACCTGGCTGCATCGCCACCGGGCCGGTGAGCTCCTCACCGTCGAGATCATCGCGCTCGTGGTTCTCGTCACCGTGTACTTGCTGCAGCGGCTGGCGCGGGCGGGGTTCATCCGCCACCGCGTGCGGCGCCAGTGGCGCGTCGCGTGGGCGCACGTGCGCCGCGCGCCGCGCTGGGCGCTTGGCGCCGGCGCCCTCCTCACCGTGGTGAGCATCGTCGCGCGCGCGCTCGTTTTGCCGGCGCTCGCCTGGGGTATGCCGGGCCGGCCCCCATTCGCGCAGATGTTCTACGGCGCCCTGGCGCTGCTGCACGCGCCGCTCGTGGTGCCGCTCCCGTCCGGCGGCGGGGGCCTCGAGGTCGCCTTTCTCAATGGCTTCGCCGGAGACTTCGGTACGCGCCAGGTGACGATGTTGTTGCTGTGGCGGTTTTACACGGCCATCCTCTTGACCGGGCTCGGCGTCTACGCGCTGGTGCGCTCCATCGGCTATCGGGCAGCGGTCGAGGTGTTCAAGATCGGCTGGGGCAAGCGCAGGGAGGTAGCATGACCGATCCACGGATCACGCCGCTCACGCCGGACCAGGCCGCACCCGAGGTCCGGCCCATCTTCGACACCTACCTGCGGGAGCGCGGCAACATTCCGAACATGTTCCGCACGGTGGCGCTGCGTCCGGCACACCTGCGCACCATGATCGCGCACTTCCGGACGGTCATGAACGAAGGCACCGTGCCGCCCCTGCTCAAGGAGCTCCTGTGGGTGCGGATCTCGCACTTCAACCGCTGCCGCTACTGACTCAACTCCCACACTGTCTTGGCAAGACAGCGGGGAGCGAGCGACGCCCTGGTGGAGGCCGTGCAGGACCGGGGCGGCCGCGAGCCGATCGCGGCGCTCGAGGCGGGATGGCAGGCGGCGCTGGAATACGCCGACGTGGTCCACCGCTCGGGGCACGAGGTCACGGACGAGCTGTACGCGCGGCTGCGGGCGGCGTGGGACGAGGGCCAGATCGTCGAGATCACCCTGGTGATCGGGATGACGGAGTACTTCAACCGGTTCAATGACAGTCTCAGGGTTGAGCCGACCAAGTAACTCCGCATTCCGCACTCCGCATTCCGCATTAGAATTCGTGCGTCCCTGAGCGAGTCCTGGTGCGAGACCGAGGCGATGAGCGCGACCCGTATCGAGCGTGATCCGCTGGGCGAGCTGCCGGTGCCGGCCGACGCGCTGTACGGCATCCAGACCGAGCGCGCCCGCCACAACTTTCCCATCTCCCAGCTGGCGCCCCTGGCCCCGTTCATCGACGCCGTCATCCGCATCAAGAAGGCCGCCGCGCTGACGCACAAGGAGACCAAGCGTCTCGATCCGAAGCTCGCCGACGCGATCGTGCGGGCGGCGGACGAGGTCCTCGCCGGACAGCACCGCGACCAGTTCGTCGTGGACCCCTACCAGGCGGGAGCCGGCACGTCGCACAACATGAACTGTAACGAGGTGCTCGCCAACCGCGCGAACGAGCTGCTCGGCGGCGCGCGCGGCGCGTACACCCCGGTGCATCCCAACGATCACGTCAATATGGCCCAGTCGACGAACGACGTGATCCCGACCGCCATCCGGCTGGCGGCGCTGGCCGAGCTGCCGGCGCTGCTGGACGCCCTGGGCCGGCTCGCCGCCGCCTTCCTCGCGAAGGGCCGGGCCTTCGATCAGATCCTCAAGTCCGGCCGGACCCACCTGCAGGACGCCACGCCGATCCGGCTCGGTCAGGAATTCACGGCCTATGGACACACCGTCGAGCGCAACCGCGAGCGCGTGGCGCAGGCAGCGGACGCCCTGCGCGACCTCGGGATCGGCGGCACCGCCGTCGGCACGGGACTGAACGCTGAGCCCGCGTATCCAGGCCTGATGCTGAAGCACCTCCGGGCGATCACGGGGCTCGAGCTGCGCGAGGGGAAAGACCGCGTGCAGCTGATGCAGTCGATGGGGGATGCGGCGGGGTTCTCCGGGGCACTGCGCACCTACGCGATGGACCTGGGCAAGATCGCGAACGACCTGCGGCTACTTGTGTCCGGACCGCGGACCGGGCTCGCCGAGATCGCGCTGCCGCCGGTGCAGCCCGGGTCGAGCATCATGCCGGGCAAGGTCAACCCGTCCATCCCCGAAATGGTGAACATGGTGTGTTATCAGGTGCTCGGGAACGACGTGACCGTCGCGACCGCGGCGGAGGCGGGCCAGCTCGAGCTCAACGTCATGATGCCCGTGATCGCTCACAACCTGCTCTTCTCGATGCGGATCCTCACGAGCGCGTCGGGGGTCCTGGCCGAGCGCTGTGTGGCCGGGATCGAGGCCGACCGCGCGCAGTGCGAGCACTGGCTCGAGCGCAGCCCCGCGCTCGTGACGGCCCTCGCTCCGAAAATTGGCTATGCCGAGGCCGCCAAGCTCGCCAAGGAGGCGGTGGCGAAGAACGTCACGGTGCGCCAGCTGGTGATGGAGAAGGGCGTGCTCAAGGGCAAAGACCTGGACGAGGTGCTCGATCTCCTCGCCATGACCGAGCTGGGAGTGCCGGGGCAGCGCAAATGACTCTATTCTCGGAGGCGCACGTATGCATTGGATCGTCGCGGGGCTGATCGCCGGCGTCGGCGCGTTCTTCGCAGACTACGTGATGTGGGGGAAGGTCTTCACCGGTCCGGACATGCACGCGTTCGGCACCACGCCGCCCACGCCCGCGGAGCAACAAAAACTGATGGCGGCGAACCTGCCGAAGTCGGCGCTGCTGGCACTGATCTTTGGTGTGCTGCTGGCGTGGTTTTATCATCAGCTCAAGGCCGGGCTGTGGGCCAAGGGCGGCGGCCCCCTCGCGGGGATGAGTTCGCGACGATGCTCTGGCTGTGCACCATCGCGCTCTCGACCGTCGGCAGCGGCGTTTGGTACGACAAAGTGCGCCCGCTCCTCAAGGCGACGTTCTGGTCGTGGCTCGTGCGCATGAACGTCGCCGGGATCATCGTCGGTTTGCTCGTCCGGTAAGCGCCGTCACGCGGGGGGTCGTGATTCGAGTCACCGAATCCGACCCGTTTGGTGGTTATCCGTAACCATATGCGTCCGACACTCGTGGTTGCGGCGGCCATCTCGCTGTCAGGCATTTCATCCGCGCAGGCCCAGCGCCCGTTTCGGCTCGGCGCCACCTATTCGTCTCCCAGCCTGCAGGATCTCTCCGGCGCGACCCACAGCTTCTCTTCCCTCGGCGGCTCG
>Ga0137365_10004304_pt1 | contig 11434 bp, 6 predicted proteins | sample SagtaG_9_FD_104799 | JGI IMG/M metagenome (GOLD analysis project Ga0137365, IMG submission 104799) | Vadose zone soil microbial communities from Sagehorn Ranch, Mendocino, California, USA - Sage1_L_40_16 metaG | ecosystem: Environmental > Terrestrial > Soil > Vadose zone | place: USA: California... | reverse complement strand
TGGAAGTGGGCACGCCCAAGGTCGGCGCTGCGCTTATCGGGCTCATTTGCATAAAGGACATCAGCACGGCGGCGGTAAAAGAGTCCCAGGCAATACAGCGTCTTTCCTCTTTCCCAGGGAAGATCGAGCTCTTCACTTTTGCGTAGAGATTGTTTCAGGTCCTCCTCGGCTGTCTCCCAGTTGTGTTGTTCCAGATGCATCCTGCCACGGGCGCGCAGGGCAATTCCCAGGCTTCTACGCCCACCGGATTGCTCAGCGACAGTGACCGCTCGCTCACAGTTTACCTCCTGTATCTCTACATTTTCACCCGTGATTACAAGAAGTTCAGCCAATGATGCCAGCATGTTAGGAGAAGGAAATGGCTCATTTTTTTGCAGTTTCTCTTGATATGCTGCCGTTGCGCGTGCCCAATCTTCACGCGCAAGATAAATATACGCCATATAGGTTGTACTTTCTGTCTGAGAGCAGTATTGATCCAGCACTCGTTTGTACTGGCGCGTATAGTGATCGCCTTCTTCCTGCTGCCCAGTACGGTATGCAATGACCGCCAGAGACTGGAGAGCATCTATCTGCCATTGTTCATTGTGCTGGTATTGTTCGACCATTTGTAATACGCTCTGCGCCGCTTCCTGTGACTCGCTCCAGCGATTCCAGCGGTGCCAGACATACATACGCCCAATCATACAGTTCAATAGCAAAGTAGGGCTTTCCATCGTCTGGGCAATACTCCAGGCCTGACCAAACCACCTGGCTGCTGTAGGATAATCACACACGGCTTCATGTACCCAGCCCAGTGAGTAATAGAGATCGAAGAGCTCTTCCCGGCTCTTTATCTGGTCGGCTAAAGTCAGGCGATAATGTTGGGCTTTATGTGCCTCGTGATATTTATGTTGCCAGCGGTAGATATAGCCCAGTGCGTCCAATGCGAGCCAGAGTGCCCTGCTATCGTTCAGTTCCTCGGCAATGCGCTGCGCCTCCTGTCCACTTTGCAGCGCCAGCTCGGCAAACCGGGCCTTCTGCTGCGTATCTGGCGAGTGTAATTGCTGAAAGACATACCAGAACGCCTGGTAGGTGAGAAATGCAGCATCCTGGCGGCTTACCGGCCGTCCATCTAGCAATTTCCGGCCTGCATCGATGTAGGTACGTACCTCTTGCATATCAGGATTACTGTTGAACAGTCCGATCCAGCGTGATCCCAGCTCTGACAGGTGGTTGTAGAGGTAAATCAAGCGATCACTTTCTACTCCTGGCTCTGCTAGCAAGAGTTGAAGAGCGCGGCGGTATTCTTGCCAGGCATCGTCAAGATTTCCACGCTGCGTATAAGCATGCCCCAGTTTTTCGTGCATCTCGGCCAGCGTCAGAGGGCCGGCATTACTATCGATCAATAAATCCAATGCTTCGCTGTATGCCTGGATGGCACGAATGGTGAAATAGCTATGCAGCGCCTGGTCACCCGCCATTGTTATATAGGTGATTGCACGGCGGCGTAACTCAGGTCGCGTCAAACGTGCAGGAGGAAGAGTTGGTTCAGGTAAACTGTTGCTGGTAACAGCAGGACCTGGCACAAAACCCGTCGACCAGGTAGTTAATGCTTGTTGATAGTGATAGGCCAGCAGTTCAACAAACGGCTCTCTATCGCCTGCTGTCTTTTCTTCTAACCAGTGAGCCAGCTGGGCGTGTTCCTGTGAGCGACGAATACGCGGTATGTTGTTGTAGACTACATCGCGTATTAAAACATGCTTAAAGGCAAACTCGCGGTCATGCTCTACCGGATTACGTGCCTGTTTTTCTGTCTCGACAATAAAGTCGCGTTTGATGAGCGAGTCAATTGTCTCGAGAAGGACAGGGGGAGTGAGGTTGGCGGCCAGTTCAAAGAGGGCTGAAAGCCAGAAAGTGCGACCAATAATGGAGGCATGCTGAAGAACAAGCTTCTCCGTCTGACTGAGCAGATCGATACGCGCTGCAAGCACTCCTTGAATGGTATCAGGTACACGTGGGAGCGGAAAGACATAGTGCAGGTCGATCAACGTATCGTCAGGAGGTGCGGCAGGAGTTGCTAACTCGTTGAGGATATCTTCATTTTGCTCACCGGTACGCCAGCAACCATCTTCGTTGATAAGCACTTTCTGGTCGATAAGCATGCGCACAATCTCTTCAACAAAGAAGGGATTCCCCTCTGCCCGAGTGAGAATAGTGTATCGCAGCACGCCAGGAAGCTCTTCTGTCTTAAGCAAGGCATCCACCAGTTCGCTACTTTCCTCATTAGAAAGTGATTCCAAGGCCAGTGTCGTAAAGTTGCGGCGTCCACCTCCCCAATCGCGTCGTCGCTCGAAAAAGTCTGGACGAGCAGGGCAAAGGAAAAGAATAGGCACATTAGCGATGCGGTCCGTTAGATATTCTAAGAGGTCAAGGAGCGCTTCATCTGCCCATTGGAGATCGTCGATCACAATAATGAGTGGTTGCTGCAGCGCTAATGCCTCCAGGAAGACCCGCCAGGCACGCATCAAGGCCAGATGAATAGTGACCTGTTCTGTATTTTTACCCAGCACAGTAGTACTGCGACGATCTCTCCCCTCGGCGTGAGTCCGTATCTGCGGAAGATTTGTTTCGTCGGTTCTCCTGCCTATACTGCGGATAATGGCATTAGCCACCTCCGTAGCATCCTCGCTGCTCCTGGCATTGTTCAGGATCTGGCGTACAAACTCAATAAAGCGCTCCTGCACGGTTTCGTAGTTTTCATCTTCTTGTACCTGGAGCAAGGAATTCAGAACCTCGACCAATGGCCGGTACGTAATTCCTTCGCCATAGGGTGGGCATCGTCCTTGTAGCACTTTAGGAAGAATAAGTTTATCAACAGCTGAAGCGCTTTTAACTTTCTCTTGCTCCCGGGCAATGAATTCGCGTACCAGGCGTGACTTACCGATACCTGGCGCACCAAGCAGGGTAATCAGATGTGGACGTTTTTCCGCCTGGACCCGTGCATAGGTTGCATGCATCAACTCAAGTTCCAGTTGGCGTCCAATGAAACAGGCTTGCAGGCCCTCGATACCCCGGGGATGCTGGGTGATGGTAGATGTGTCATTGTGCAACCCGAGTACAACCCACGCGGATATGGGTTCTGCTTTCCCTTTGAGGCGCAAAGGGGCTAATGGCTGGACATCAAATACTCCCCGTGTTGCCAGGTAAGTCCGTTCTACCAAGAGAATTGTATCGGGCATGGCAGCTGCTTGTAGCCGGGAGGCAACATTGACCGCGTCACCCGTGATGAGAAAGTCGCGCCTGATAAAGTGTGAGTTACTCGGAGCGGGAGCGGCAACCTCGCCTGTGTTAATGCCGATGCGCATCTGCAAGCGTGTTGCTTGCGGATCTTGCGCCTGTCGCTGCTCATTAAATTGAGCAAGTGCAGCCTGCATATCCAGCGCGGCACGAATAGCACGATCAGGGTCATCTTCATGGGCTATGGGAGCCCCGAATACGGCCATCACAGCATCGCCAATATATTTCTCAACCGTACCGTCATGTTTGTGTATCTGCTCCGTCATCAGATTGAAGTAACCGATGAGTATGGCCCGCATATCTTCGGGGTCCAGGTGGTCTGCTAACGGCGTCGAACCTGTAATATCGGCAAACATGATAGTTACAACACGCCGTTCTTCGCGAGGGGTGAGGATTTCAGGAAGGGGTTGTGTTTGTCCATTCCCGCTGTGCTGCGTCGACTGGTGTGGCTTCTCGCTTGTTACCAAAGGCAACAGGGCTGTACCACATTCGATACAGAATTTAGCCGTGGGTGGGTTGACCGTGCCGCAATTCGGGCAGACACCAAAACGCTTGCCGCATTCAAGACAAAACTTTGCTGTTGGTGGATTCTCGGTTTGACAGTAAGGACAACGCATTTTTGGTTACCTGATATTATATCTGTAGGAAATGTAGGATGCCCCTGTGGTACCCACTCCTATCCTTTACCCTATTGTACAACACGATAATGGTAAAAGAGAGAGGTTCCAATCGTTTTTTTTCTCTAGGAAGTCCATGGAAGGGCTTGTGTAGGCAGCCCAGTATGGGTTATATACCTGGCAATCGCTATGGGACTATTTATTGCCACTCTTGACGGCATCGGCGAATTTGCGTACTATGTGGTCTGACGGAAGGGAGAATAATCATGCAATCAGACTTTCGAGTGGAGAGTCGCAGTTACGATCAGCTAGTGCGTGGATCGTGGCAGGCCTATCGACTACATGAGAAAACGCAGCTAAGCGATGAATTGTTGGCAGAAGTATCGGGTGATTGTATACAACTCTGGTTGCCTGCCGGTACACTCATGCACTGGTCGACCAGAACATATCCGCTAGCCTATAATTGCTTACAATTTTACTGGCCACAGCGCTGGTATACGCTCAGTGCTTTTTATGAAGATCGTATCCTGAAGCATACGTATGCTTCTATTATTCAACCTCCCAGCATTGGAATAGGCGGCCTATCCTATGTGGACCTGGATTTAAGCATTCTTGTCAAGCCAGATCAAACATATGAAATCCTCACTCAAGCAGAGTTTGAGCAAATGGCCGATCTCTTGCACTATAGTGAAGAGACGCGCATTGGAGCATTAATGGCTATGCGCAGCATAACAAGCTCTATCCAGCTCAGCCTCGGTCTCTTTGCGACTATTCCACACCTGCTTCTTCAAACAGATTTTCACCTCTCAAAGTGCGAAAAGAACTAGCGCAAAGGCGGAACGGAGTAGCTTGATATGCCCAGGCGCATTGACCACGTTGCCATCATCGTACGCAATATCGAGCAAGCACTGGTATTTTACCGCGATACGCTGGGTATCACTCCAAGCGAAATAAAAGAAGTACCCACGGAGGAAGTGCGTATCGCTTTTCTCCCCATGGGTGGTCCTGGCGGGAGTGAGATCGAATTGATTGAGCCAACCACCCCCGACTCCAGCCTGACCAGGTTTTTAGAGAAGCGCGGTGAAGGTCTGCATCACATCTGCCTGGAAGTAGCCGATATCGATGCCGCTCTGGCAGAAATGCAAGAAAAAGGTGTCCCCGTACTCGATAAACAGCCGCGTATCGCGGCCGAAGGACGCGCTATCTTTCTCCACCCCAGGGGAACTAACGGAGTCCTGCTGGAATTGCTAGAGCGGGATTCGTAGGTTGTGGCAGGCAGAGGCAGAGCCTCTGCCTGCATTTCTTTTACAGTTTTTGGTCGCCTTCGGCGATCATTCCCAGGGAGCAGCCTGCCTGGTTGAACGAAAGTATTGTCCCCGCGGAAACGGCAAAGGGTAGGTACGATCTAAACCGTACCTACCCTTTCCGTTAGCACGAGAGAGAAGAAGGAAGGGTATCTGCTGTACTTACTTTTACTTTGACCGAAGTGTCTTTCTGTCTGACACCTAGATTATACTTTACGGATATGAAAGATTTGTAAGGTAAAATTCAAGATTTGCTCAAGATTTGTGAGAGGGTTGCCAATTGATGCGTAGAAGCATCTTCTGGCTACGAAGTTATGATACTATTTAGTACAAATAAAATGCTGTATGTTCCGGAGTACTGCATATGTCTCAAAAAATCCTTATTATTGAAGATGAAGAGGGTATTATCCACCTGCTCAATCTCTATTTAAAGGACGCAGGTTATGACGTGGTAGTGGCAAGAGATGGCGCGGATGGATTGGCTTTACATGCGCGTGAACGTCCTGACCTGGTCATCCTGGATATCATGCTGCCAGCACTAGATGGCTTTGAAGTCTGCCGCCGTATACGCACGTGGTCGAATACTCCCATCCTCATGTTGACGGCACGTGGCAGTGAAGACGACCGCATTTCAGGTCTTGAATTGGGTGCGGATGACTATCTCGTGAAACCATTTAGTCCGCGGGAGTTGGTCAGCAGAGTACGAGCTATCTTGCGCAGGGCCGGAACTCCCGAAGCGGGAGAGACACGTGCCCCTTCCAATGCCTCCTCATCTGCTGCAAATGCCGAGAGCATACTGCGTTTCCCCGGTCTAACCGTTGATATACCTGCCCGTCGAGTCGAGGTAAATGGTACCGAGTTAGCACTAACCCCAACCGAGTTCGACCTGCTGGCCTTACTGGCCAGGTCACCGGGGCGGGTATTTACCCGTGAAATACTGATGAATAAGGTCTGGGGCTACGATTACCTAGGTGATGGACATACCATTGATGTCCATATCAGTGCGCTGCGTAAGAAACTAGAAGCCAATTCTGAACAACGCTACATCACAACCGTTTGGCGCGTAGGCTATAGATTCGAAGTTAAGACGCGGACAACCGCGACATAAATGTAGGGGTAGGGCTTGTCCCTACCCGGTCAGACAACCGCGACATAATGATATGAGGAAAAGGTCATGCGCATACGCTGGTGGCAAAGCATACGTTGGCGATTAGCATTAGGATCCATGCTAGTGGCACTGCTTGCGACTGTGCTCCTGACGCTATCAGTGATACTGGCAATCATCTATTATTATGGCGTTGACCAGCGCCAGCGGCTGACCAGTCTTGCCGCTGATAAAGCAGAAAGCATTGGCGAAAGCTATACTCAGAGCAACGATAATCTTTATCAAGCAGCGAACAATACCTTGCCCCATGGGCTGGTTCAAAGTTTTCAAGGCGAACAGTATCTTCTAATCGTGCTCAATCACCGAAATCAAACCATCTATCCACATTATCCCAGTCTGCAGAGCGTGGTCAGGGCATTCATAGTGGCGCTGGACGATCCTTCTTTACAGAGGAGTGATTTTTCCGGACTGAGCAGTGCCATAAGAACTGGCCAGAAGGGCATCTCCTCCGTCGGTAACATTGGCCAGGGAGCGCCTGGAATTATTCCTCGACCATTTGTTGTGCAACCGATCTTTTTAGGGGGTCAGAGTAATGCGCCCGTCGTCGGTGTCCTCGTCATCGTCTCGCGTTCAGCGGCAGAGAATACCATTCCTCCATTTGTAGCAGCTGTAGGTGAAGTCGTTTTGATTGCCGCTGCTAGCGTGGCCGTACTGGCAGCGCTAGCGGCAATTCTCTTCGCACGTACGATTACTCGCCCCCTTGCAAAGCTGACGAACGCAGCACATGAGCTTGCTTCTGGCGACTTTAGCGCGCAAGTCACCGTCAAGGCATATGGTGAGCTAGATGAGCTTGCCAACACGTTTAACAAGATGGCGGCCAAACTGGCAAATGACATGAATGAACTGCGCCGGCAAGAACTCCTGCGGCGCGAACTGATTATGAATATTACCCATGATTTAGCAACCCCTTTGACCGCCATCGCCGGTTTGGGAGAATCGCTGGTGGATGGGGTCAACCAGAGCCGTGAAGACTACGAGGCAACCGGGCGCATTATTGTGCGTGAGACATTACGCCTGCGCCGCCTGGTCAAAGATTTGCATATGATGGCAAAGGTAGAAGCCGAGGCCATGCAACCCCAGTGGAAAGCCGTGCGCCTGGCCGCGCTGGTTGACGAGGTATTAGCCGCGCTGGCAACGGAGTTTGAGCGTGTGAATGTGGAACCGGTCAACTCCATCGCTTATAACCTCCCCCCGATCCAGGCAGACCCCGATATGTTAACTCGTGTTTTCTCAAACCTCTGCGATAATGCGCTGCGTCATACGCCCGCGGGAGGAACGGTAACCATCGATGCTATACAACGCGATAATTACCTGGAAGTATCCGTTGCAGACAGTGGTGAGGGTATACCCACCGGTGCTTTGCCGCGAGTATTTGATCGCTTTTACCGCGCCGATTTCTCGCGCCAGGCCATCACCGGTGGAAGTGGTCTGGGCCTGGCGATTGTGCGTGCAATCATTGAAGCTCATGGAGGAAGCATCTGGGCTGAGAATGTGCCGGGTAGTGGAGCCCGCTTTGTTTTCGCCCTGCCATTGGGCTTTTCCGCGCCTACATCCATCAGTGGCGCTATCACCATGCCAATTCAATAGTGGTGGGGCCTGGCAGCCGCAAGGGGTGGGGCCTGGTAGCCGCAAGGGCTGCCACTACATTTCTGCCTCACAAACCTATCTGGACTGACCACTAGCCCATCTTGCTTATTCATTCGACTGTCTTTATAGACAATGCTATACTTTCCTGCATGCAAAGGCTCAACTAAATTGCCCCACAAGCCGATAAGGAGAAAATAGGAGAAGGGATAATAACTTCCCCAGACGCGAAAAATGCTTGTCCCCAAATAGGGGCACCCTATTCTGTGATTAAAGGATGCATATGACTGCCAGAATTTCTTCTATCAATAACCGCCACTTTGTGCATAGTTCAGTCCCTATAGAGAACGAGTCACAAGAACTGGCGGGTTTACTCCAGAAAATTGTGCAAAACGCGGGCGCATTATTAGAAGTCGAAAGTTGCTCAGTGGCATTGTTCGATGCAATAGGGACTGCACTTGTCACTCTGGCTGCTCTCCAGAAGAATGGGCATAAACCGCGTCATACGCGCTTTAAACTCAACGAAGGTGTGGCTGGTTGGGTTGCCGAGCACCGTGAACCACTTATTATCAATGATGTGAGCCTTGATGCACGCTTCAAACGTTTGGGACGTAATCCCATTGGCTCTATGATGTGCGTACCACTCATTGAGAGTGGCAATTTTATTGGTACGCTGACAGCCAGTAGCCCCGGTATTAATGCTTTCAGCACACGCCAGCTACAGATGTTAACGATTTTGGCCGAGCAAGGGGTGCTGGCAATTACCAATGCACGACACGCCGAGTTAGCCCAGCACCAGGCAAATCAACTTGAAATGCTGCTGGACCTCTCGCGAGGCATTACCACGCGCTTAGATGCTGATTCCTTGTATCGTACCATTCTGACCGATATTCGCCGCCTGGTTTCCTGTGAGAACGCTATTATTTATAAGCATGATAGCAAGACACAGGATTTGTATCCTGTAGCGGAACTCATCCAGAATACCTCCTCGTCGATTGATTGTGAGCAAGAGGAATGTGCTTACTCAGTAAACACAAAAAATATACAGCAGGAAAAAATTAGCCTGTATAGTACGGTCTCAGCAACGGCGTGGGCGGGAGTTCATCGACATCCTATAGTACGCGCCCCTGCCAAATTAACACAGGACGAAAATACCGCCCCACAATCATCCCTCAGCCTCGCGGAAATGGCGGCCCCCCTGGTCTCAAAGCATGTCCTCTACGGTGTTGTGGCGCTCCAGCGTCAAGCGCCTTTCACGAGCGAAGAGTTACGCATCGTACGCAATCTCAGTAATATGGCTGCCGCCGCGCTGGAGAACGTAGAGCTCTTTTACCGGGTCCGTACTGACCAGGAGCAGTTGCGGACGATCGTGGCGTCCAGTTCGGATGGTATTGCCTTTATAGGGGCCAATAAATGCTTTATAGAAGCCAACCCTGCCTTTGGGCGCATCTTTGGCATAGACCCAGAGCAAGTGGCTGGCATGGAATGTACGGAACTGTTTTGCTGCGAAGATGAAGGCTCGCAGGGGTGTTGTCGTGACCTGTGCATGGTACAAAAGGCTCTTCAGCAGGATCAAGCCCTGTCCTATGTAGAGCTTGATCTCTCAATCAAAGGCTCACCACGTTCCGTTGGATTGAGCATTACTCCTGTTTCCACAACACATCTGCCACTCTGCTTAATAATAGCACGAGATGTGACTGCCATCCGGGATGCCACCCGTATGAAGGCAAACTTTCTTTCAATGATTACTCATGAACTGCGCTCACCGCTCAACGCTATACATGGCTACCTTGACCTGACTTTGACCGGGATCGCGGGAGACCTCAATGAGCAACAGCGAGAATTTGTGCAGCGAGCGCGTGCCAGCAGCGAACACCTGTATGCTCTGGTCGAAGATTTGTTACTTGTCTCACGGGCAGATTCTGGACAAGTTCGTTTGAATCGTGAGGTCACCAGTCTCCAGGAAATCGTCGCTAATGCTGTTGAAGAGCTAGAACTAATGGCAATTGACAATGCCATCACCATCAATATCGCGGTTCCCGATGATTTTCCACCAATTTATGTCGACGCTGTACGCATGCAGCAAGTGTTGCGCAACCTCGTAAGTAATTCACTGAGGTTCACGCCTTCAGGCGGGCATGTCACGATTTCTGCATCCATAACGCGTGATGACGAAGTAGCCTCATCAGCAGAGGTAACCGAGGGTAAACTGTTGAAATTACAGGTCTTTGACACAGGCGCTGGAATTGCCCATGAGCATCAGCAGCGCATTTTTGAACGCTTTTACCAGGCTCCCCAGGCAAGTTCTGGCCGGTCCGCCGGGCAAGGTTTAGGGCTTGCCATCGTCAAGATGATAGTCGAGCTGCATGGTGGGCAGGTCAGCGTCGAAAGTGCGCCGGGCCAGGGAAGTACCTTTACCTGCCTTCTTCCCTGTCTGTTATCGTGAGAAGAGGCTGTAACCGCTGAAGTGTAACCCTTTATCGTAATGATAACAGGGAAAAGAATAATGCCATCTCCTCAACGTGGTTGACATGAGGAGCATCAACTGGTATCATCTGTTAAGAAAGGTGACGGATGAGCAATTACAGCAGCGGGTTTAGAGATATGCAAAAACCACCCACCTGGCGCGAACTGCTGGGAAGCATTATTCGAGACCCTCAGGAGCGACAACGCATCGCAAGTGAGTTGGGCGTCCGTACAATTACCTTGATGCGCTGGGCGAATGGAGAGTCGAATCCGCGCCTGCAAACTCTCCACCAACTCCTCAGTGTCGTTCCTCACTATCACGAGACCCTTCTTGAGTTGATTCATGAAGAATTCCCAGATTTCTCTGAGCTGCGAGACGAGGAATCCATGCAGAGCCAGCCAGCCCTTATACCCGCTGAATTCTACACTCGTGTTCTGCGAACCCTTGCAAATATCCCCAAAGTGCTCCGCTTCGCCTCGCTTGGCGATCTCATCTTGCAGCAGGCTCTCAAGCAGCTCGACCCGCATCGTTTGGGCCTAGCGATCATCGTGGCTCGCTGCCTCTCTCCTTCACGTGAGGACAATGTTCGCAGTCTGCGCGAGAGCTTAGGACGGGGATTGCCGCCATGGGAGAGCGACCTCGAACAGCACGCTATCCTCTTAGGAGCGGAGTCATTGGCTGGGAACACAGTCATCTCCGCTCGCCTCATTGTTAATCAGAACCTCAAAGAGAATTCAAGTCTGTCGCCCGGCTATCATGGAGTCTGGGAGGAGAGTGCGGCAGCCGCTCCCATTACCCTTGAAGGGAAGATTGCAGGCAGTCTGCTTGTCTCCAGCACCCAGGCTGACTACTTTCTACCAACTCGCCAAACCCTCGTTCAGGACTACGCAGATTTGATCGCGCTGGCATTTAGTCCCGAGGATTTTTACGAGCCGGAGTGCATCGAGCTCGGCGCTATGCCTCCTCAACGTTTTCACCAGCCGTATCTAACACGCTTTCGGCAACGCCTCTCGCCTAGCAT
>Ga0137365_10004301_pt1 | contig 11437 bp, 10 predicted proteins | sample SagtaG_9_FD_104799 | JGI IMG/M metagenome (GOLD analysis project Ga0137365, IMG submission 104799) | Vadose zone soil microbial communities from Sagehorn Ranch, Mendocino, California, USA - Sage1_L_40_16 metaG | ecosystem: Environmental > Terrestrial > Soil > Vadose zone | place: USA... | reverse complement strand
GCTAGTGAAGCGTTCGATCACGCGCTTGTAGCGCGCGTGCGTGGTTTCCTCGGCTTCGATGGACTTCGCTTCGAGCCATGTCTCGCACCACGATTTGATGGACGCGCTCGGCAGCGATTCGATGTTGGCCGCCGTGAATACATCGCTCACCCCTTGCGCGATCACTTCGCGCGCGGCGTCCACGCTCAGCTTGCCATTGCGGGCTTTGAGCGCGGCCTTGTGCCATGCACGGCAGATTTCCAGCGCCTGCTTCTTGTCGCTCGTTTTCGTAGAGCGAAAGACGCGCCTGCTCGTGCGGGTTTCGGGGTTCCAGATTGAGAATGCGCAGAACCAGTACGGTCTGCCTGTTTGACGATGAATGCTTGGCATAGTGCATAATTATATTGCATAACGTCCACCAATGTTCAACCTTGTTTTGCAATGTCCGTTTACGGTGGTAAATCATTAGGCCAACGTGTGTCTGTCGAATCGTGAGTTCGAATCTCACCCCCTCCGCGCCTTAAAGTCTTGTTCCTGCTCGTTCTTTGCGATTTTTGAAGTAGCCCACTGCCGACGTGGAAGGAAAAATCGCCAAACGACGGCAGCGCAGATAATCCCCAGGACTGCGGCGCAAACAACATCCGAAAGGTAATGCGCGCCAAGGTACATTCTCGAGAGCCCGATCAGAATCGGGATGGGCAGACAGACGAGGCCGACGCGGCGGCGTGCCAAAATCAAAACACCAAAAAACGCGGTCGAGGCCGCGACGTGACCGGACGGAAACGCGTGATATTTAGTACTAAAACGCGGGCCGCCCCAGCGGAGCTCTGATTTCACAGATGGACGGGCCCTTGGAATCGTGCGTTTGATCACGGTGCCGGCGACGCCTGCGATCGCCATCGCCACCAGCATCGACAAAAAAATTCGCATCCATTTTTTGCTCTGGCGTCGCCAGGCGATTCCTAAAAGCAGCAATCCAAGGGCAAGATGTGATGGCCAATCACCATACAAACTGACGTTGCGCATGAAAGTGCGCATCATGGGGTTTTGATGTTGCGTGATGAAATCACGTACCGCGTCATCGAAATAGAATGCTGTTGCGATCGCTATCGCCGCAATGACGATGCCGATCAGCCAATAAAAAACGGCGGCGCGCTTCACAAATAAGTTCCCGTCAGTTTTAGCGGGCGTTATTTTGAGCGCGCTCTTGAAATCCGCAATACGCAATTCCGTCGTTCTGTTTTTCGGCTTGGTCCTTTTTCATCTGGCCGGCGCGTGGACCCTGCCGTTGATCGACCGCGACGAACCGCGGTTCGCAGAGGCATCGCGAGAAATGATCCAGCGCGCAGATTACGTCGTTCCTTACTTCAATAATCAGTTACGACTGGACAAACCTCCCCTCGCCTATTGGGCGCAGGTGGCGAGTTATCGAATCTTTGGTGAGAGCGATTTCAGCGCGCGCTTTCCATCTGCGATCGCGGCCGCGCTGATCGCTCTCGTGATTTTGGCCTGGAGCCGCCGCAATGGCGCGGCCTCAGTTGGTTGGTGGGCCGCGATTATTTTCACGCTTTCGCTACAGACTTTTGTTCATGCAAAAGCCGCAGTCGCTGACATGTGGCTCGTATTGTTTATGACACTTGCGCATTGGAGCGGTTACGAACTTTTGCTGTGCTCGCCTCGAGAAGCGGCGCGCCAAATGCCAGTCCAGCTCGGACCGGTCGCGCCCTACCATCAAATGCGGTGGTGGCTCACGTTTTACCTCTCGCTTGCACTTGGTTTTCTGGCGAAGGGACCGGTTGCGTGGTTACCGCTGCTCACGGTTGGAGCGACAATTATCCTTGCGCGAGATTGGCAGTTCGCTCGGCATCTCAAATTCCTGCGTGGAGTTTTGCTGATGCTCGCGGTTGTCGCGCTCTGGGGAATTCCGGCGCTGGGTCAAACTCACGGCCAATTCTTGGCGATCGGAATCGGGCGGCATGTCGTTAGTCGGTCCCTTGCGACGATGGAAGGTCACGGGGCGAGTTCGTTTGGGATGTATCTGCTGCTCCTACCGTTCTATTTTGTAACAATCTTCGTCAGTTTCTTTCCCTGGTCGATCAAGTTGCCGTGGTTGATCCGGATATTGTGGAGACAAAAAAAGGCCAGGATCGCCGATCCCGGCTACAGCCGGAACCAGCTCGATAATTATCTTATCACCGGCATCGCAATCATTTTTGTGATCTTCACACTGGTTGCAACGAAGTTACCCCACTACACTTTGCCGGCCATTCCGCTGCTCGCGCTCCTGCTGGCCCGGCATTGGCAAGGAGCAGCTGCTATTACAAATCACGGGTCCTTGTTTCGAACGGTCGCTATCACTAGTGCCTGTTTATGGATTGCAATTGCGTTAATCATCCCGCCGTTGGTCGCACGGTTTTTTCCTGCGTATCAGCTTTTCCGGGAATCGCGCGCGCATTTGCAGCCGAACATGCAATTTGCGTCGGTCGAATTCGAGGAACCGAGCGTGGTCTGGTATTTTCGCAGTCGCGTGCAAAGCTTTCTCACACGGCTTAACAAAAAGAACGCAGTCGATTTCATGTCCGTGCCCGGCCCGCGTTTCGTGATTGTACCAACTTCACTTGTCCAGACGCTTTTTCCGAATCAGCCCCAAGCTTGGAGATCTTTTCCCACGCGTGGCTTCAACATTGCGAAGGGGAAACAGGTTGATCTCACCCTCGTGCTAAAGCCCGATTGATTCATTGAAGCCTCTTTTCCTTCTGTCATGTTGAGCGCAGCGAAATAACTCTGACTAACGGCTTGCGGGGGATGAGACTCCAGAAATAATCAGAGATTCTTCGCTTCGCTCAAAATGACAAAGAACGCATCGCTTTAACGGTTTCATGATCACTTTTCTCGATGGTAAACTAGTGAACGCTTTGCCTACGCACGCAATCATCGATGTCGGCGGCGTCGGCTATGAAGTTTTCATCCCGCTTTCCAGCTACGATCGGCTTCCGGAACCCGGCCAGCCCATTCGTATTCTCACGCACCTGGCTGTTCGCGAAGATGCGCATGTGCTTTATGGATTCATGACGTCCGCTGAGCGCGATCTTTTTCGATTACTAGTAAACAACGTGAGTGGCATCGGACCGAAGCTGGCGCTCGCAGTGCTTAGTGGAATGAGCGTGAATAATTTTAAGGCCGCGGTCGTGAACTCCGATGTCGCGGCAATTTCAAAAATCAGCGGGCTCGGAAAAAAAACGGCTGAGCGAATCGTTTTGGAATTAAAGGACAAGCTGGGAGTGGCGGCAGCCTGGGAAGCAGCCAGCGCAGCGCATGCACCGACGCCGGAGCAAGAGCAGACCAACGAGGCCTTGCTCGCGTTAATCGCGCTTGGCTACAAACAGATCGATGCACACAAAGCAGTGCGCGACCTCCAGGAGAAAGGCGAAGCGAAATCAGCTGAAGAACTGGTCAAGCTCGCGCTGAAGAAAATGGCGACCGGAAGATGAGTCGCAAACGCCCAAGGCTCAACGTCCAACGCCCGATGTTCAATTCAGATGTTTGAATTCGGCGTTGGACGTCGGCGCCTGCCACGCCGAAGCGTTTGCGGAGGCGGGTTGAGCGTTGGACGTTTGCTTCATGAGGCAAGTGCAAACGCAGGACGACAGGCTGGCTACAATTCGCGCTGTCTTCCCAAGGGAAGGTCTTTTCGCGGAAAAGGCCTGGCTGCTCTCGCCTGATGCGTTTCCGATCGAGAAAAAATTTGTCCCTGAACTAGAACAACTCGGACATCGGCTGTTCGTTTTTCAGCGCGCTTGTAATCAGCTCTATCAGTTGAGCACTAGGGGCAAGCAGCCTGCGTGGGTAGCGCGTTATCTCGATGCCGGTAAACCCAAAGAGCTGATTGAATTTTCAAGGCGCAAGGAAATTCGGGACGATTTACCGCGGGTGATCCGTCCCGATCTTATTCTGACGGAAAAGGGCTACGTCATTGCTGAAATCGATTCCGTTCCTGGCGGAATCGGCCTGACCGGCTGGCTCAATCAGACCTATTCAACGTTCGACAGCAAGATCATCGGTGGTGCAGACGGAATGCTGGAGGGTTTTCGCACGGTGCTGCCAAACGGTGGTGACATCGTCATTTCGCAAGAGGCCGCGACGTATCGGCCGGAAATGGAATGGATCGCTGCACGATTGAATCAGACCAAGCTGGATACCACGTCCTCTGGAAATCCTGCTGTGGCCGCGGGCGTTGACGGCAGCCCGGATCGCGAGACGGCGTCGACTGGGATCACCGATCCCGGCTACAGCTGGCGCGTCGTAGCCGCTGAGAATTATGAGCCGCAGGACGGCCGCGCCGTTTACCGGTTCTTCGAATTATTTGATCTGCCAAACATTCCCGGGATCGAGAATACATTGCGTGCAAGCGCAGAATGCCGCATCACCATCACGCCGCTGATCAAGCCGTATCTCGAGGAAAAAATGTGGTTCGCGCTTTTTTGGATGCAGCCGTTGGGCGAGTTTTGGCGACGCGAACTGGGCAATAAATATTTCAGCAAGCTACAGGAAGTGATTCCCTACTCATGGCTGCTTGATCCAACGCCTCTGCCACAGCATGCGGTCATACCACGTCTGGAGATTCATGATTGGTGCGAAGCCGCGAAGTTCAGTCAGAAAGATCGCGATCTTCTTTTGAAAGTGAGCGGGTTTTCACCCCTCGGCTGGGGCAGCCGCGGCATCGCGCTCGGTGCCGATTTGCCGCATGCAGAATGGGAAAAACGAATTAACCATGCACTTGAGACATTCGATTCGTCACCTACGATCATGCAACGCTTTCACAAAGGCAGTCTGTTCGATCATCAGTATTGGGATCCGGATTCTAACGAGTTAAAGACAATGAAGGGCCGCGTGCGTCTTTGTCCGTACTATTTCGTCGAACCGGATCGTGTAAAACTTCGAGGCGCGCTCGCGACGATCGCGCCAGCAGACAAGAAGTTTCTACACGGCATGAGTGACGCGATTCTGGTGCCATCGACGATCCAGTGATGTCCAACAACGCACAACTTAAAGCGTGCAAACGCGCTGCCTTTGCCTCAAAAAAGGCCGCATGAACATCACCAAGAACCTCGGAATGCTGCTCCTCGCTATCTACCTTATTCTCGCCGGAATCACTCTGCTGTTCCACATCACTATCCCGACAATCATAATGGGAATCCTGGCGCTGGCAGCGGGCATTTTGATTCTCATTGGCAAATAGCAACATCTCTTGGTCCTGATCTTCACGACGACCCCTTCAAGAGAGACGGATAGTCTAACTCCGAGTTTTTCGGAATTTGGATATTGGCCGATGTTATTGTGAAACAGGAATCCGTTTGCGCTGTTGAAACCACGCCAGATGTTCGCGAAAAACCTTCTCGTCTTCGGGCGAAATTCCTTTTATAGCTAACGCTTGCGCTACATAGCGGACAGCGGAATCAAAGTCTCCAGTCTCGGCGTAAGCCGCGGCGAGCGTATCGATCATATCCTCGTCCTTCCAGGCCATGATGCTGCAAGCGGCCTTGGCGTCTCTGACTGCCTGTTGCCCATTGCGAAAGAGCGCCGCCTCGACGAAGCCCGGATATTGCCGGAGCGCTTCATTGCAGTCCTGAATGGCGAGTTCGTATTTGCCCTGCCTTCTAAAAATTTGCGCGCGATCATAGAGCGCTGGCCACAATCTCGGATCAATCCGAAGCGCTGCATCTACGTCTCGCTTTGCCCCTGCAATATCGCCCTTTCTCAGCTGATCGCTTGCGTCGCTACATAGTTTCATCACCGTCCGCCGACCAGCGCCGGTCTCGACGATTATTGGTACATTTGCGTACGCAGCCGTAGCCCCGGCAATAATTGCGATGAAGAGTAAGATTGCTCTAGCGGATATCATTTGATGTTTAGAGACGCGATCTGTAATCGAAAACCCAAGTGTATGGCAAGCAAAGATCATTCACTTTCATCGCAATGCCGACCGTCTAAGCTTTGCGACGTATGAAAGCCCCCGGAAAACTGCCTAACTCAATGGCGCCAACCATATCGCCTACAGAGGAGTTGTCGGCAGTTACGCTGCGCAAAATAACATGGCGGCTGATCCCATTTCTCTTTGTGCTTTACGTTATCGCCTGGCTGGACCGGGTGAACGTCGGTTTCGCGGGGTTGCAAATGAATACCGATCTCGGATTTAGCTCGACAGTGTTTGGTCTTGGATCGGGTATTTTCTTTCTTGGTTATTGTCTCTTTGAGATACCAAGCAATATCATCCTGGAACGGGTCGGAGCGCGGCTTTGGATCGCGCGAATCATGGTGACATGGGGCCTGATTTCGGCGGGATTGATGTTTGTGCGTACTCCGGCGGTTTTCTACCTGCTACGATTTCTTCTTGGAGCTGCTGAAGCAGGTTTTTTTCCCGGAGTAATTTATTATTTGAGTCTGTGGTATCCCAATGCACGGCGCGCGCGAGCAATCGCAGCTTTCATGACTGCGGTGCCGGTCACAGGGTTAATAGGAGGACCGTTATCGGGGGCCCTGCTAGAGTTAGATGGCATTTATGGACTAGCGGGATGGCAGTGGTTATTCTTGCTCGAAGGATTACCCGCAGTCCTTCTGGGTAGCAGCGTCATTTTTTACCTGAATGACCGGCCGGAAACAACGCACTGGCTGACTCCAGCAGAACGCGACTGGCTGGTAGAGACACTTGGAGCCGAGCGAAGGGCTTGCGTGCTAAGGCCGGATATCCGCGTAGCACTGGCTGATATTACCGTCTGGAAGCTTGGGATCATTTTCCTTCTGGTTGCAGCCGGGTTCTATGGTTACTCTTTCTGGGCGCCGCTTGTTATCAAGTCGCTTACTGGACTTAGTAATCTCAAGATAGGCTTGGTTCTGGGCGCAATTAGCGCGATAACAATCCTGGGTATGCTCCTGAACAGCTACCATTCTGATCGCACCGGCGAGCGAGCGCTACATATAGCTATCCCGCTGTTAGTGATGGGTCTAGGCTTTATAGGCTGTGCTCTATTGCGCCAACCTGTGTTAGCGATTATTGCGCTCGCGCTTGTTCCACTGGGACATTGCGCGAGTTACGGCCCATTTTGGTCGATGCCGACCCAATTCCTGACCGGGCCTGCAGCAGCGGCCGGGATAGCTCTCGTGACCATGATCGCGAACGTTGGAGGATTCGCTGGACCAGCGCTCATCGGCGTATTGAAGACGCGAACTGGCACTCACACCGATGCGTTCCTGCTGCTCGGTGGACTGGCTGTGATCGCTACGCTAACTGCTCTGCGAATAAACCCCGGCCGGACGCGAAGCAGCGAACAAACGGCCACGGTTGTTTGACACGGTCAAACGCGATCTCTTTTGCGCAGTTGGGTCATCCGGTTTCGAAGGCAGCAACGAATTCTTTTTATGCGCATTGAATTTGCTCTCGCAGTTTTTCTTTTAAACGCTGCAATTGCATTGAGTGCGGAGCTACTAGAAGTGGCCAGTTTTCCCGACAAACAAATCACTGGCGTCGGCGTCTCGACAAAGTCCGGCCGTATCTTCGTGAATTTTCCTTATTGGTCGGATGATCACTCCATTTCGGTGGCAGAGATTGTAAACGGCCAGCCCAAAGCGTTTCCCAACGACGAATGGAACAAACCCGGTAGTGCTGGTTTACATTTTATCTGCGTGCAAAGTGTGTTGGTCGATGATCAGGACAACTTGTGGGTCCTCGATCCGGCCGCGCCAAAAATGCAGGAGATTGTCAAGGGCGGACCAAAGCTGGTGAAGATTGATCTCGCAACGAATCAGGTCGTACAAACAATCCCATTCGGTGAAGATGTGGCGCCGAAGAAAAGTTATCTCAACGACGTTCGCATCGACACGCGCACCAACACTGCGTTCATCACGGAATCCGCCAAAGGCGCAATCATCGTGGTCGATCTTAAAAGTGGAAAAGCGCGCCGACTTCTCGATGGTCATCCATCCACGCAACCCGAAAAAGACGTCAAGCTCGTCGTGGACGGCAAAGCGTTGATCGACCAACAAAAGAAAACGCCACCGCAAATCGCATCAGATGGCATCGCGCTCGATGCGAAGAACGGCTACCTCTATTACCACGCGCTCACCGGTCACACGCTTTACCGGATCAAGACGAGTTTTCTCACAGATGAAAAGCTCGGGAAACGCGAGTTGGAATCGAAAGTGGAAAACGTCGGGCAGACGCCAGCACCCGATGGGATGCTGGAAGCGCCGAATAGCGGCGTTTATCTTACCGATCTTGAAAACAGCGCAGTCGTGCGTTGGGACCCTGCGAGCAAGCGCGTCGAGCAAGTTATTGCGGACAAACGTCTGCTCTGGCCGGACACGTTGAGCTGGGGACCGAACGGCGAGATGTGCGTGACTGCTTCGCAGATCGAAAACATGCCGCGGTTCAACAACGGCAAATCCACACGCACCGAGCCGTACAAGCTTTGGAAGATTATCGGCGTTAACCGCGAATAATCACAAAATAACCGGCCCTACTCGCGAAAAATGTTTGGCGCGGTTTTGTTTTTCCAAGGCAGCTATTTCATCCCCCTTTCGTGAGGCACGAGCTAATTGCCAGTACCATCACTCTCCGGTTCGGCGCGAATGCCGGGAGTCTTGGGACCGCGCTCGTGTTCCTTTCCCTGCGCGGTTAAGCCGGAGTTTGATTTTTGCCGATGCTGAGTCTCTTCGTCCGGAGGTTCGTTGACGTTGCGCTGTCGCGGAAGACTTTCGGGATGATTGCGACAAAGAAATTCGATGAGCCCTTCGCGTACTTCACAACGAAGATCGAAAACTTTGCCAGGATCGCTGGCACTGACGAGCGCGCGCACTTCGATTGTTGTTTGCTTGGTGTCGGTCACCTGCAATCCGCAAACTTTGCGATCCCACTTCGGATTGTTTTCGACGAGCCGCTTCAATTCCTTGCGCAATTCGCCAATGGGCGCTTGATAATCGAGGTACAGAACAACCGCGCCGAGCAGATCGGTAGAAACGCGACTCCAGTTCTGAAACGGTTTTTCAACAAAGTAGGTGATCGGCAGGATCAGTCGGCGCAGATCCCACGTTCTTACCGCTACGTAGGCGAGAGTGATTTCTTCGATCTGGCCAAACTCGCCTTCGACCACCACGATGTCATCGATGAGTAGCGGTTGCGTCAACGCGATCTGAATTCCAGCGAGCACGTTGCCGAGGGTCCGTTGCGCGGCGAAGCCGATCACGATGCCTGCAATACCAGCCGAAGCCAGGATGCTCGTGCCGAACTGCCGCGCTGGATCGAAAAGCATCAGCACCGACCCGGTCGCAACGATTATGACGGCCGTGATGATAATTTTGCGAATCACCGATACCTGGGTGTAGATCCGGCGCGCGGAAAGATTGTCCGGCAGGTCCAATCGCTGTCGACTCAACAGCGCAGCCTGCATCGCATTGATGCCGTGAACGATCAGAAATGAAAGCGTGACGATGAACAAAATGCCCACGGCTTTCTGTGTCACCCATGTCCAATTTTCGGGAAGCTTGAGCAGCGGTAACAACAGAATGATTCCAAGCAGCGGCACCGAGAGCCGTAATGACTGTCCAACGATTGGAACAACGATTTTGCCTGGTAGACTGCGCGTTCGCTCCGCCCACAAACGCATGCGTTTTTCGATCGCTCGAATGGCACGAAAGACCAGCCACAGCAGCGCGATAATCCATCCGGCATAAAGAATCGCTGTGAGCACGCTGGCCCAAAAAATACGAGTTGGCCGGGAAACGATACCCGCAGCAATCGGGAGCAGCGCAAACGCGCTGCCGCACATCCAAAGGAAAAGCGCAACCGGTTTGCGAATCGCCGCTGCACTCAGTGCCAACCAAGACTGATATCGCGTCGATTCAATCTCGCCAGCGCGGCGCCTGACGATCCAGACAAACCAAGCGGTGAGCAATGACAACAGCACGAGCGCAAGAGCACAACTGAGCAAACGCATCCAGGTCACTCGATCAAAAACCGCTCGTTGAAAAAAAGTGTTGCCTGAATCTTTTGCTACTTGATCGAGCCAGCGACCGTAAGCCGCACCGGCCCGGTAAATTTTCGACCGCTCAGCAGCGGTACCTTGCGCTGACAATTCGCTAACCGACTGCGTGATTGTCGCAGCCGGAGATGCGGATGCCGCCGGCGGCGATGGCGAAATGACCGGTTCTGCCCCAACCGCACTGGCGCAGATAAGCAACACAAATGCGCAGTAGATTCTCATTAGGGTCATCATTAAGGCTGATTGAATCGCTTCTCTCAACGATCCTGTCCTGAAAAGGTAGACAGCTGCTCTGATTAGTTCGTTCTTAACCTCCGGAATGGCCCTCGGCGCCGCGCGGATTTCTCCTCGTTAATGAAAAAGGCGGATGACGATTCAGCCTTCTCGCGCACCAACCACGCGCATGCTGGCTGAAGTTACGAATCGTTTTACCCGACCAATCGATCCGTAACCCAAAACCCCACGGCGTAGCAAACAAAGATCGATAATCCACCGTGAATTCCAGCGATAACAGCCTGGCGCCACGAACCGCGTCGCAGTGTTCGCGCGAGCAACGCGAAGGCGAGCGCAATCCCGAACTCGCCGAGAATGATGTACCACGGCGTAAACGAAATCATGCGGCAACCACTGTATTGCCACCAATGAATTTTCCGCGCCATCTCTTCGTAGAACGGAATATTGATTGCGCCGAGCAGTCCGATCATTAGCAAGCCAGCCTTGCCAAAACGCTCCCATAATCGCAGGCCGATGTATCCGAATTGCACCGCCACGACTTCCCAAGCCAGCGGCATCCACAGCGGCGATCGCCAAATCATCGGACCCCCGCCAATCGATTAATCCAGTGTGCGTGTGTAATCGACCAGCCAGGCATCAGCCGGGAGCTCTGCAAATCCGACTATGACTCCAAAAAGAAGAAACCGCCCAAGTAGTATGTCGCGCCTAACGAGTGCAAAGCCGATGAGGAGACAATTATCGACAACGTTGAGCGCGGCTCCGGTGCGCCAATCCGACCATGGCGCAAACGTCAATAGCCAGACTGCGACGATGTTGATGACAATCGTTGCGATGACCACGCACAAACGACCGCGTTCCAGTCCAGGATCGGCTTTAGCGTCTGTTATCACGCTGCTCATCTAACCAGTCGGAGTTGCGCGTCGTCAACGCTCGTTCAAATCGAACGCTGTAGCTGTGGCCTGTGACCGCGGAGGAACTGGCGCCAGCGCGGACTTGCATGGGTAGTCAGTTGTTCCGCGTCTTGACCAATCCATGCCTATCCTGTTAAGCCGATGCGATGAAACGGTTCCTTTGGATTGATATCTCAAAGGGCTTGGCGATTCTGTTCGTCGCTTACTTTCATTTTTTCGCGACCTATTTCCAGTACGGCGTTCTCCCACTACCCGACTGGAGCAACATCGCAGCAGGCG
>Ga0137365_10004288_pt1 | contig 11453 bp, 12 predicted proteins | sample SagtaG_9_FD_104799 | JGI IMG/M metagenome (GOLD analysis project Ga0137365, IMG submission 104799) | Vadose zone soil microbial communities from Sagehorn Ranch, Mendocino, California, USA - Sage1_L_40_16 metaG | ecosystem: Environmental > Terrestrial > Soil > Vadose zone | place: USA... | reverse complement strand
CAAGATCGTCGAGCGCCGCCGCGCCGAGCTGATTCAGCGTCACTTCGGGAAACTTTTCGTTGAAGGTCAACGGACCGGAATGGTGCGCAAAGATATCCCGACCAAACTCATGATCGAGATTCTGCTCGCGACGGTTCAGGCCATCGTGAATCCGGCGAAGGTAGAAGAGCTTGGCCTGACCCCAAAGAGCGGCTTTTCCGCCGTCATCAAAGTTGTCCTTGAGGGCGTTATTGCTCGGAAAGGAACGAAATTATGAATGCATTTTACTTTGTTCAAGATCGGCAACTTGCCCGCGCCGCCGGTGCGTTAATAGCGCTTCTCTTCATCGGCGGTTGCAGCGACCCGCCTAAGAATCGCTTCCAAGGTTATGTCGAAGGTGAATTTGTCTATGTCGCGTCACCACTGGCTGGGACGCTGGAAACGTTGCAGGTGCGGCGCGGCGAGCAAGTGAAGGCCGGCGACCCGCTCTTCGTCTTGGATGAAACTGCGGAGAAAGCTGCCCGCGATCAAAACCAGGCGGCGCTGGTGCTTTCGGAAGCGGAATACGCGCGCCAGGACAAGCTTTTTCGCACCGGTGTAGCCGCCAGCCAGGATCTGGATCGCGCCCGTTCGACGCGAGACCAGGACCAGCAGCGCTTAACTCAAGCGGAATGGAATTTTTCGCAGAAGCAACAAGCGGCTCCGCAAGCGGGTTTGGTTTACGACACGCTTTACCGTCAGGGTGAATGGGTCGCCGCGGGAAAACCGGTGGTTGCGCTTTTGCCACCGCAAAATATCAAGGTCCGCGCCTTCGTCCCGGAAACGCGCGTCGGATCGATTCATTACGGCGAGAGCGTGTGGGTCGCAGTGGATGGCGTGCCTGAACCTTTCATCGGAAAAGTAAGTTACATTTCGCCGCACGCGGAATACACGCCGCCAGTCATCTACAGCAAGGAAAGCCGGGACAAGCTCGTTTTCATGGTTGAAGCCGTGTTCGATCCGACGGCTTCGGCCAACCTGCATCCGGGCCAGCCGGTGGATGTGCAATTTGAATCGAAGTCATGAATGGCGAATCAGCCATCGATGTGCGCGGAATGACGAAGCGCTTCGGCGATCGCATGGTCGTCGATCACGTGGATCTTGACGTGCGCGCCGGCGAGATTTTCGGTTTTCTCGGCCCGAACGGCAGTGGCAAAACGACGTTTTTGCGGATGCTTTGCGGACTGCTGCGCGCGGATGAAGGCAGAGGGACGTGTCTTGGCCACGACGTCATCAACGAGAGCGAAGCGATCAAACGCGAAGCCGGTTACATGACCCAGCGATTCAGTTTTTGGGAAGACCTGAGCATTGAGGAGAATCTCGATTTCGTCGCGCGCATGTACGACGTGAAAAATCGGCGGCAAACCGTGCGCGAAAGTCTGAAGCAACTCGGACTGACCGAGCGCAAAGACCAGCTCGCGGGTCATCTCTCCGGCGGTTGGAAACAGCGGCTCGCGCTGGCTGCATGCCTTATTCACAAGCCGAGGTTGCTCTTGCTCGATGAGCCGACGGCGGGTGTCGATCCAAAAGCTCGCCGCGATTTTTGGGATGAAATTCACCATCTCGCTGGCGAGGGACTGACCGTGCTCGTCACCACTCACTACATGGACGAAGCCGAGCGCTGCCATCGGCTTGCTTACATTTCCCGCGGCAAATTGCTTACGCACGGCACGGTCGCAGACGTTATTGCACGCGAGCGCCTGACGACCTGGGCAGTGAGCGGTCCCGATTTGCCCAACCTCACGGCGCAACTGCGCGAACGCCCCGGCGTGGAGCAAACGGTTGCGTTCGGCAATTCGATGCATGTGAGTGGAGACGACGCGGTCGCCCTTAAGCAAGCCATCGCGCCGTTTCGCACGAACAATTACGAATGGCATCAGGTCGAGTCCGAGCTCGAAGATGTTTTCATCCATCTCATGGACAAATCCCGGGACACTTCTTCCTCATGAAAAAATGGCACAGATTTTCGATCGCGCGCTTCCGCGCCATGCTCGTCAAAGAATTCATCCAGATGCGTCGTGATCGCCTGACTTTCGGGATGATGGTTGGTATTCCGTTGCTTCAGCTCGTTCTTTTTGGTTACGCCATCAACGCGGATCCGAAGCATTTGCCCGCCGCTGTTATTCTCGCCGACCACGGCCCTGAGGGCCGCACCTTGCTTTCCTCCCTCCAGAACAGCGGCTATTACAATCTCGTTCGACAAGTGAAAACCGAAGTCGAAGGGCACGACCTGCTTGCGCGCGGTCAAGTTCAGTTCGTCGTCAATATTCCGGAAAACTTCAGCCGCGATTTTGTCCGTGGCGATCGGCCGGAACTTCTGGTGGAAGCGGATGCGACCGATCCAGGCACGACCGGGAACGCAATCGGCTCGTTATCGACGGCGCTGAACATGGCTCTGCAAAATGATTTAAAAGGTCCTCTGGAATCACTCGCCGTGAACAATGGTCCGATCGATCTGCGCGTGCACTCGCTCTACAACCCGGAAGCCATCACCCAATACAATATTGTGCCTGGCCTAATGGGCGTTGTCCTTACCCTGACGATGATCCTGGTAACCGGGCTGGCGATTACGCGCGAGCGAGAACGCGGCACGATGGAAAATCTCCTCTCCATGCCTACGCGCCCGATCGAGGTGCTCATCGGCAAACTCGTTCCCTACATTCTGGTAGGCTACATTCAGGTTGGGTTAATTCTTTTCGCCGCGCGTTTTCTGTTTCACGTGCCGATGTTCGGAAGTCTGGCCTTACTGCTGACGGCGGCCGCGGTTTTCATCATCGCAAATCTTGCCGTGGGCATCACCTTTTCCACCATCGCCACAAACCAGCTCCAAGCTATGCAGATGACTTTCTTTTTCTTTTTGCCTTCGCTACTGCTCTCCGGGTTCGCCTTCCCCTTTCGCGGAATGCCAGGCTGGGCCCAGATGATCGGCCAAGTCCTCCCCCTAACTCATTTTGTGCGGATCGTCCGCGGCGTTCTTTTGAAGGGCAACGGAGTCGGAAGCATTGGGTTGGAACTTTGGCCCATCGCACTCTTCGCGGCCGTTGCCATGTTCGTCGCGATGAAACGCTATCGGCAGACACTGGATTAAAGGAACGATTACAACAGAAAGGAACTGATTATGAAGCTATTTGTCATAGGAGCGACTGGTCGGACCGGGCGGGAGATTGTTCAGCAGTCTCTCGCAAGAGGTCATCATGTAACCGCGTTTGTTCGTTCGCCTGAGAGCATCACTTTACGTAGTGAACGACTTACCGTTCTCAAGCGGAATGCTATGGACGAAAATGAACTTTTTGATGCAATGCAAAATCACAACGCGGTCGTTTCGACCCTGGGACCGCGAGAGGTATTCAAACCAAGCTCAATGCTCCACGACAGCGCCCTTGCGACTACTCGGGCAATGAACCATTCTGGAGTGAAACGGCTCGTCATTCTCTCGGCTGCAGCGCATTTCCCTGGTATTCCCAATCGGATCGCCAGTTTTATCATGCGAAACCACATGCGTGATTCGCTTGCTATGGAAGAAATCGTGCAAGGCAGCGATCTCGACTGGACGATCACCCGTCCTCCACGTCTCACCCAGCAGGAATACCCGACCTATCGAAGTCGGGAAGGCGCTGCTCCCAAGATGGGTTTCACCCTGGCCCGCAAAGCGGTTGCGGAATTCATGCTCGACGCGATCGAGCAAAAGAAACATTTTCACAAAATCGTGGGCATCGCGAAATAACTGTCGGAGTTCCCATGTTTAACACCTACCTCGCGGTCACCATCCTGGCCGCCGCTGCTAACATCTTCTCGGCCACGTGCGATTTTGTTCGCTATAAGCAGGTCAGTATCGCGATGGCTAACGCGGGCGTGCCGGAATCGTGGATGACCATGCTGGGCATCCTCAAAGCAGCAGGCGCGCTTGGACTCCTGGTCGGCATCGGCGTGCCGCTGATTGGGACGGCCGCCGCAGTTGGCCTGATCCTGTTCTTTGTCGGCGCCATCATCACCCACCTGCGTGCAGGCGACTACTCGTTCGGCCTGGCGGTCGTGTTTCTCCTGCTGGCCGTCGCCGCGCTGGTGTTGCGACTGGCCTCGTCGTGAGCAACGAGACGACCGGCAAACGCTGGATTGAAACCCAAACCTAATAATTATACGACTATTGATCCTTGGTGCATCTGGCAGAACGGGCAGCCTTCTGGATGAAGACGTTCGACGCGGTCGAACGTTAGCAAGGAACAAAATCGTGGAGTCGATCGCAAAAGCACGTTGGCTTGGACGCTCGGATGTGATTGAACAGCGTTGCCATGAACGCCGAGCAAGCTCGTCTTCAGGAAAACAATTCACCGGAAGAGCCGTGGCATTTCTGGGGCCCGTATCTGGCCGAGCGCGCCTGGGGAACGGTGCGCGAAGATTACAGCGCAAACGGCGACGCGTGGGATTATTTCCCGCACGATCACGCCCGTTCGCGCGCCTATCGCTGGAATGAGGATGGGATCGGCGGAATTTCCGATCACAAAGGCCGGCTCTGTTTTGCATTCGCGTTTTGGAACGAGCGCGACCCGTTTTTAAAAGAACGATTCTTTGGTGTGAGCGGCCCGCAGGGCAATCACGGCGAAGATGTGAAGGAACTTTATTGGTACATCGAGAATACGCCTTCGCACAGTTTCATGCGGATGATTTATCGATATCCGCAAACACGTTTTCCTTATGAAAAACTCGTCGCACAAAGCGGTGCGCGCTCAAAGATGGAAGGCGAATTCGAACTTTGGAGCACGGATACGCTCGACGGAGATTTTTTCGATATCGAGATCGAATACGCGAAAGCGGTGCCGAACGACATTTTGATCCGCGCCACCGCGACAAATTGCGGGCCGGAGCCGGCGACGCTGCATCTGTTGCCGACGATTTGGTTTCGCAATACCTGGAGCTGGGGCCGGGATAATCGAAAACCAAATCTTCGGGGAATTTCCTCAGCCGAAACGGAGGTCGATATTATCGAAGCGACGGATAACGCGCTCGGCCGGTACGCATTGTATTGCGAAAACGCGGACGAAGTTTTGTTCACCGAAAACGAAACTAACGCCGAACGGCTCTGGGGCCTGCCGAATTCGACGCCGTTTGTTAAAGACTCGATCAACGATTGCGTTGTTCATGGCAAGATCGACATCGTTAATCCGCAGCGCGTCGGCACAAAAGCGGCCGCGCGTTACAAATTCACCATTCCGCCTAACGAATCGCGCACAATTCGCTTGCGACTAACGAAGATCAATAGTCCGGGGAGCACGGGCGGCGGCCCGCCTGTTCTTCGCGGCGGCTCGCCGCGAAGTTCTCCTTCCCAGAACCCGGTCGGCGAGGCGCGTGCGCTCCCCAGAGAAGAACCGCACGACGCCTTTTCTGATTTCGACGAAATCTTTGCCGCTCGCCAAGCTGAAGCCGATGAGTTTTACGCCGCGCTCGCACCTTCGTCCTTAGGTGAGGAGCATCGCGCCATCCAGCGACAGGCATTCAGCGGATTGCTTTGGAACAAACAATTTTATCATTACATCATTGAGCAATGGTTGGAAGGCGATCCCGGTCAACCACCACCACCTGACGAACGCTGGCACGGCCGCAACGCCGAGTGGCGTCATCTTTACAACGATCGCGTCATGTCGATGCCGGACAAATGGGAATTTCCCTGGTACGCATCATGGGACCTCGCTTTCCACTGCATTCCGCTTGCACTGGTCGATCCGCATTTCGCCAAGGCTCAGCTCGATAGCATCGTGCGCGAATGGTATCAGCATCCGAACGGACAAATTCCCGCTTACGAATGGAATTTCGGCGACGTGAATCCGCCGGTAATGGCCTGGGCGGCGTGGCGCGTTTACCAGATTGAACGCAAACAAACCGGCAAAGGCGATCGCGCTTTTCTCGAAACTATTTTCCACAAAATGCTCATCGCCTTCACCTGGTGGGTGAATCGCAAGGATTCCGAAGGCAATAATATTTTCCAGGGCGGCTTTCTCGGGCTCGACAACATCGGCGTGTTCGATCGCAATTCGGCGTTTCCCGACGGCAGCCATCTCGAGCAAAGCGACGGCACCAGCTGGATGGGAATGTTTTCCCTCAACTTGATGCGCATCGCGCTCGAGCTCGCGCGCGAGAATCATGTTTACGAAAATATCGCAACGAAGTTCTTCGAGCATTTTCTCGGGATCGCGGCGGCCATGAACAATCTCGGCGGCCAAGGCATTGGTCTTTGGGATGAAGAAGATGAATTCTATTACGACGTCCTCCACACACCGGGCGGCCGCTATTTGCCGCTCAAGGTGCGCTCGCTCGTCGGTTTAATGCCGCTACTGGCGGTCGACACGATTCAGTCGCAACTGATCGATTCCGTTCCGCATTTTAAAAGGCGGCTCGAATGGTATCTCGCTAATCGCCCCGACCTCTGCAGCCTCATCTCCCGCTGGCAGGAGCCGGGGATGGGCGAGCGCCGGCTTGTCGCCCTCACCCGCGGGCATCGCATGAAATGTTTGTTGCGGCGCATGCTCGATCCCGAAGAATTTCTGAGCGATCATGGGGTGCGTTCCCTCAGCAAATTTCATAAGGCGCATCCCTACAAGCTAACCGTGCGCGGCGACGAAAAAATCGTGAACTACGAACCAGCCGAATCGCAAACGAACTTGTTCGGGGGCAATTCAAACTGGCGCGGCCCGGTTTGGTTTCCGATCAATTATCTGCTGATTGAGTCGCTGCAGCAGTTTCATCATTACTACGGCGACGATTTCAAAGTCGAATGCCCGACTGGCTCGGGAAATTTCCTGACACTAAACGAGATCGCAAACGAGCTTTCCAATCGTTTGATCAAAATTTGGCTGCGCGGCAAGAACGGCGAGCGCCCGTTCGAGCGCGCATCAGGCAACTCGCCAAACGGCGCGCAAGATCGACCCGCCTTCGCTACGCTACGGCGCGGCGAGCATCGATATTTGTTTCATGAATACTTTCACGGCGACACCGGTGCAGGGCTCGGCGCGTCGCATCAAACCGGCTGGACCGGCCTGGTCGCGAAGCTAATCCAGCAACAAGGCGAATTCGGCACGATTGCAAAATCTTCATGATCTTTTTAACCGAGCGGGTTTGGTTTATCGCAGCGCCAGCCAGGCGGCCTGCGCCGCCAGTTTCTGTTCCGCGCGCCACGCACCATTCGCTGAATCACCAAGCCTAGTTACAGTGTATTTTATTTGGGTGGACGATTTACCAAGAGCCTTTGCTAAGGTCGCGTAAGCACCGCGTTCCGTGAAGCCAGCGCAGCGAATCCTGCGCGATTGCAAAGCAGCGGCGAGTGTCGTTCGAAACAGGCGTCCTTCCAAGGCGTGCGCGCGAATGTGCGGATTGGCGATTGAGTCCGGATCGATCATGCTTCCGACAACAAGGCCGGCGGATCGAATTTTGTAATCGTTGTCGATGTACCGCTGGAGAAGATCGACAACGGATTGCTCGGTCGTGCGCCGGACGCTTTGCGTCCATCGTTTTAGTTTGGTCGCATTGGTCTCGAGCAGCCCCATCGCGGCATGATAAGGCTGTCGCGTTGCCGGATCGCACGGATCAGAAAGATTGATCACGCAACTGTCGCACAAATGCAGTGAGCGCACTGAACCGCTCATGAGAATGGCGACAGCCCAGCCTGATTTCACGCGAAAACCGAGCGCGGCTTGAGCTGCTTTCATCCGGGCAATTATCGCCGCATGATGTGAATGGCGAGGATGCGACTTTGATGGCGGGCCCGCCTACGCTGGGCTACGGCGCGGCAGGCAAGCGATGGCACAATGCGCATGTTCTCATCTCCGCATGATATGGATTGCTAAAATCCGACTTTGGTGACGCGCCAAAAGATAATCGATGAAGTCGCCGATGATGGAATTTGGTTTGTTGCCCAGCTTGGTCACCACCCGACAAATCAACGTGCGGCTACGGCCATGCCATTCCAGGTTGATCGCGCCGTGAAGATCGCGCGCGCTGTGTATCTTCGCCCAGCCATGCGGGCGGCCGGGCTGCTTTGACCAGGCTTTGATAAAGCCAAATTTTCGCTCCAACTGCGGATCTCTCGTGATCTGGCTGCGCAACGACCCGTGCCCAGTCGTAATAACGTGAATCACTGTTTGCATTCGGTCGTTAGGTTCAATCGACGCACGTGTTTTGCAACAGAACAATGGTAGGGACGCCGCGCTGCGGCGTCCGCGGACAGCGCGGCGCGCTGTCCCTACCCTTTCTTCGCGTCAACGAGCGAGCGGAACATGACATAAACATCGACATATCCCTTTTCGGGATGTCGAAACGCACCTGGCAACGTGCCGACAATTTTCATGCCGAGTTTTTGCCAAAGTTTTACTGCCGACTCGTTCGTTGAGACGACAAAGTTGAATTGCATCGCACGAAAACCGAGCCGGCGCGCTTCCTTCAGGCAATGCTCCCCCATCGCGCGGCCGATCCCCTGCCCGCGGGCGGCGGTCGGTACCATGAACGCGGCGTTCGCCACATGCGCGCCGCCGCCGGATTGGTTAGCGTGCAACGTGTAAATGCCAACCGTCTGTCCATCTCGTTCAGCAACGAAGGCGCGCGCACCAGTTTGAAACCAGTAGGCAAAGGCATCCTCGCGGGAGATTTCCGGATTGATCGGATAGGTGTCTCCCGCCGCGACCACCTCGTGAAAAATTTTCCAGATCGCATCGCAATCTGCGTTCGTGGCCACGCGAATGTTGAGCACAGGGTAATAAACGCCTAACCCACGAAAGATCGATCCAATTAACCGCGGACGGCGCAGATTTGCTGTAGCGGCGGTCTATGACCGCCGAAAAGTAACGTAAGCCTCTGGCTTGCGAATCGACCATCACAAGCGAGACGCTCGCTCTACTTCCGCTTGAAATACTGCACCGCTTTTTCGTGCTTCTTCGCCGCAGCTTTTGTTTTGAACGTGCCGAGGTTCCTTCGCTTTCCGGTCTTCGGATTCTTCTTCCGAGAATACAACCGATATTTGCCCGACTTAAGTTTTCTAATCATAAGATCTCATTTTTTCATCAACGGCCCCGCCGCCAAAAACACGTCGCGCCGATCGATGTTCGCGAGTTCGACGCATTTGCGGAGCTCGGAAAGATTGCCTTTGCTCAGCCGCAGCACACACAGCCGAATATATTCCAATTCTTGCGCCGTTGCCTCCCGGCAGAACGGGATCGTCCGCCCGCATTCTTGGTCGAGAATTTGTTTCACGAAGTCATTCTGCGCGGCGGGAAAATGTTTGCCGATCTCCTCGACGACCGCAGGCGTCAATCCAACCGGCTTGGGTTCGCCGGTCGCCAAATCGAAGGCTTTCTGGGCTTTTCCGAGTTCATTCTGAGCATTACGCAGTCGTTCACCAACTAGATGAACTCTCTTTTCGTTTTCGAATGTTAAATTTCTCCCTTCTTTGGCCGCAGCGGTAAAGGCCGCTTGTGCTCTTCTGAGCCGGTCCGCCTCAGGCAAATCGCGAAGCTCCTCTGGGATTTTATACATCGACTTTTCGTGGCAAATTCGCGCCGCCTTGTCCGCGCACGCGACGTAAGAGCAAGAGAAGAAAGATCAGCAAGCCGAAATCGAGTGCGAGATGCGCAGGCAAAGTCCAGTTTTTGCTGACGTGACCGAAGCAGCCGCAGCTGATGTCGAGGCCGCGGATTTTTGCGGAAACGGTGGCGATGACGAAGATGAAGACAAGCGCTGTCAAGATCGATAATCCCCCAAGATAAAGTCGGCGCGCGATCAATCCGAGTCCGCAGAAGATTTCCAGCCAGGGCAAATAAAATGCGACCCGCACGCTGATCGCCCACGGCAAAATCTTGTAATTGTCGATATCGTTCGCGAAACGAATCGGATCGAGCGCTTTAATCGCGCCGGCGTAAATGAAAACGCCACCGATGATGATTTCCACAATTCGCCAGACGAATTGTGGGATGGTTGATGGAGCTCTCGTCACTTGTGACTCCTTCACTCGTCACTTCTTCTTCAGCCATTCTTCCCAGCCGCCCTCGAGGACAAAGACGTTTTTAAGCTGCGCTTCATCGCGCAAGCGGCGCGCGACCTCGCGGCTGGCGTTGCAGCTTTGGCTGCTGCAATAAACGACAACTTTCTTGTCCGGTGACCACGTCGCGAGAAACGGCCCAACTAAATCGTTCCAGTGATCTTCGTTCAACAAGATCGCGCCCGGAACATGTTCATGCGCAAATTCTTCGTCCGGCCGCGCATCAACCCAGATCGCGTTCTCGCCCCAGGAGCGCGCTTGCGTGAGCGTGACAATTTCGGAAACGGGAACCGGCGACTGCCACGAAACTTTATTGCGAAAGTAAATAGCCTGGCCGATCGCAGGAACAAGCGCCAGCGCGGCGAGGAGCGAGAGCTGGCGCAGCAGCGCAGATTTCACAAGTTACTGAGCAACCGGCGCGTTCATGACCCGCGCGTTCGCGTAAAATATCTTCGTGGAATTGTCGGGCTGGAGGGTAAGTATGGTGGTGGCCGGGCTCGTCGTCTGTTTTGGCGCGATGTCGATCTTGAATTCGCCAGTGGCTTTGTCCCGTTCGACTTTTGTCGAGAATTCGAGGTTCGATGAAGTGACTTTGAGGTCGTTCACTGGAAAATCTTTGCCGGGGCGCACCACAATCCTCTTCGGCTTGGGCGCTTCACCGCTCTGCCAATAAACAAAGCTCGGTGTGATTTCCACCACCTCCGGTAGCACCGTCTTGAGCGTAAGCACTGTTACCGCATGCGCCGGATCGTCCGTATCCACGGTCACGTTTTTCACCTGTGTGCCGGTGCGACCACCGATTTTGAACGTTGCTGTGATCTCTCCCTTTTCGCCGGGCGGCACCTCCTCCTTTTGCGTCTGTGCGGTCGTGCAACCGCAGGAACTGCGGACAGATTTGAACCGAACCGGTTTATCACCGGTGTTCTGATACTTGAAATGGCCGATTGCCTCTTTGTCACCGACCGCCGGATGCAACTCGACCTGAGTCTGCTCCCATTTCAATTCGGCGCGCGCGATAAAGCAAACAAAGATCGACAATGTGAAGACGAAGATGCGAGTTTTCATTTTGGCGAATAGCAGCTCCTAACATACTCAGCCACGGCATCGCGCCAATTCCGCGGCGTCGTGCCGGTGAGCGAGAAAAATTTCTCTGTCGAAAGGACCGAATAAACCGGGCGGCGCGCCATCCAGTTTTTCATGTCCGACAACTTAAGTGTGCGAACCATTTTGGCTTTTAGCGGAATGCCTAACGAGCGGCAGCAATCGACAGAAAATTGCGCGTATTCCTGCCAACTGCATTCGCCGGAGCTTGCGAAGTGCAAAATGCCGCCCGGAACATCGCTATCGAAAAATTGCGGAAGTGCTTGCGCGATATCGCGGGTGTAAGTGGGCGTGGAAATTTTGTCGGCGATGGCAT
>Ga0137365_10004282_pt1 | contig 11457 bp, 10 predicted proteins | sample SagtaG_9_FD_104799 | JGI IMG/M metagenome (GOLD analysis project Ga0137365, IMG submission 104799) | Vadose zone soil microbial communities from Sagehorn Ranch, Mendocino, California, USA - Sage1_L_40_16 metaG | ecosystem: Environmental > Terrestrial > Soil > Vadose zone | place: USA... | reverse complement strand
CTCACCGGCTCCAAATCAGACCTGCCGGTCCTAGAACCATGCGTCGAGACCCTGACCGACCTCGGCATCGACTATGAGCTCCACGTTATGTCGGCCCACCGCTCGCCCGCAAAGGTCCAGCAGTTCGCTGCATCAGCCGCCGGCAACGGCTTCGAGGTCATCATTGCCGCCGCCGGAATGGCTGCGCACCTCCCTGGCGTCGTCGCCTCCATGACCACACTGCCCGTCATCGGTGTTCCCATCTCCTCTGGGACCCACGCAGCCTCCGGCCTCGACGCTCTCCTCTCGATCGCCCAGATGCCGCCGGGCGTCCCTGTCGCCTGCGTCGCGATCAACGGAGCGAAGAACGCGGCTCTCCTCGCCGCCGCCATCCTCGCCCTCAAGCATGACCACATCCGCGACTCCCTCCACCGCCTGCGTCACGAACAGGCGTCCGCCTAGCGTGGTCGCTCCCAAATTTCCCGCTGATCACTGTTCACTACTCACTGTTCGCTAAGGAGGCCCCCGATGCCCATCGTCCTCAACTCCGCAGCCAACCCGGTCGAGATGCTCCCAGGCGTCGTCCGCCGCACTCTGACCGATGGCGACAAGATGATGCTCTGCGAAATACGCATGGAGGCCGGCGCCGTCGTCCCCCTGCACACGCATCCGCACGAGCAGACCGGATACCTGGTCGCCGGCCGCTGCCGCTTCAAGCTGGGCGACGAAGTCCGCGAGCTCTCCGCGGGCGACACCTGGATGGTCCCCGGTGGCGCCGAGCACGAGGCCACCGCGCTGGAGGAGTGCGTATTCGTGGATGTGTTCTCGCCGCCCCGAGACGAGTACCGCTAATGAGCGTCGCGGAAAACGCCCGCCATCTCAGAATTTAGACGGCAGCGTCCCACCCTCTGTCATTCCGAGCGAGCCGTGCGGCGAGGGGTGGGCGGCCAGCGCTGCGACTATGTCCCCGTCAGCATCGCCTCCGCCATCTCCACATGCTTCGGCATCCCCAGCTCGCGGTACATCGCTAAGGCCTCGCTCAGCAGCGCTCGCGCCGTCTCCCGGTCTCCAGGTGCGCCGCGCTCCAGCAGCATTTCCGCGTAGAAGCGCCGGACCTCCGGCTGTTCCAGTCGGTGCGGCAGGTCCCGCGCCTGCTCCATCGCTTTCCGATAGTGGCCCTCCGCCTTGTCCCATTGCCCGCCCGCGGTTGCCGCGATACCGGCTGCTGTCTGCAATAGCCGGTCGCAGTGAAAGGGCATTACGGCGCCGCCGCTGTTTATCATGTCTTCGAGTCGCGGGTACAACTTGAACGCCTCGCGACGCATGTCCATCAAAGCGAGACCTTCGGTCGCCTCCACCGTCATCTGCCATGTGCCGATTGTCCTTACGGCGCCCTTCCGGAAGGCGCGCCTTCCTATCGAGCGCTCCCTCAGCGGCGACAGCACCTGCCAGATCGCCCCGCTCTTCAGACCCGCCGCACGTGCGGCGCGCAGGAAAGCCTTTGCCAGCGAGAGCCTGCGCCTCAGCGGCAGTTGCGGAGGACGGCGCGGTGGTGCGCGCAGGACCCGCAGCGCCCCCGACCTGTCGCCCTGGTACGCCCTCATCTTGAGGAGACACGACGAGTCCAGACTCTCCCAGACGCCCGCCTCCTCCACCTCCGCCGCTGTCGTCAGCTCCGCTGCTGCCTCATCCCAGCGGCCGAGCCAGAAATGCGCAAGTCCGCAGTAGGCGTAGGACTGTGAGAGGCCGACGAGACCGATCTTGCGGCAGGTCTCCACGTCTTGCTTCGCGAACTCTTCGAACGCGCTGATATTGCCTGTCAGCATAAGGTCGCGATGCGCCGTCGCCCGCGAGCTGAAAAAGAGCGCGCCCTGGTTGCCGAGGCGGGAGGCAAGCGACTCAAGCTCCTCGTTGAGCGCGGCGCTCTCGTCGAGCGAGTCTGCAGTCGCCAGGGTCACCCAGAGTGCGTTGGTCAGGTCCCAGAGGTCGCCCGTGGCCTTGCACAGCTCGATCGCCCGCCGGCCCGCCTCCGCCTGCTGCACGGTCTGTCCGTAGCTGAAGTGGTGCACAGCCTTCCCGACTAGTGCCCGCGCCATTAGCTGGTCGTCGCCCAGTTCCTCAGCCAGTCTCACCGCCTCCCGGATCATGCCGGCGCCCGCCCGGTAATAGCCCGCGACGCTCAGCGTGAGACCGGCGTTCCCAAGCAGCAGACAGCGATGCGGGCTGACGACTTTACCGAGGCGGCTTAGCCCTCTGAGCGCAAGCTCGAGAGCCTCCAGGTAGCGCCCGCCCCAAAGTAACTGCCTCGCCGCGTCCGATGACACCTGCCCAACAGCTTCTAGGTCGCGCAGCGCCTCGTACTTCGCCAGCGCGTCCCGCCAGTCCTCGAGCGCCTCCTCCCACCGGGCGAGGCTCCTCAGCGCGAGCCCGCGCTTGTAACGCAGCTCCGCGTGCATCCGCGCGTCATCCTTCGGTTGCAGCGAAAGGGCGTCCTCGTACTGGCGCAGGGCGTCCTCGAACGCAGCCGCCGACAAAGCCCGATCGCCGGCCAGCAAGAGATAGCGAGAACGCTTCCGGGGATCGGCCGAATCGCCCGCCTGCGAGAGGTGGTAGGAGAGGTCCGTCGCGATCTCTTGCTGCGCCGACGACTGAGCCCTTTCCATCACCTCCGCTATCTGTAGATGAAGGCGCTGGCGCCGGGCCGCCGAAACGTCGGCGAGCAGCGTCTGCCTGATTAGCTCATGGCTGAAGATGAAGCGCGAATCGACCTCGCCCGAGACAATCAGGTGCGCTCTCTCCGCTTCGTCCATGCAGTCGAGCACCGTATTCGTATCGATCTCGCTCACGGACGTCAGGAGGTCGAACGTGAAATTATAGCCGATGACCGCTGCGGCTGTCAACAGTCGGTGACAGCCGTCGCTCAGGCGCTGCAGCCTCCGGGCAATTACCAGCCGCACTCCTTCTGGAACATCCAGCTCGCTGGCGATGACCTCCGCCCGCCATTGACCGCTGTCGTCCACCAGCTTCTTCTCCTCGAGCAGATACTTGAACACCTCCTCGATGAAGAACGGATTACCCTCGGTCTCGCTCATAATGAGCTGGAATAGCTGTTGCGGTAGCGGCCGGCCGGCCAGCGCGCGAAGCATCGCTTCTACCGCCGCCGGCGCCAGACAGTCGAGCGATATCTGCTCGGCAAGCCGCTGTGAAACGAGGACTTCGAGAGCGCGCTGCAGCGGATAGTGGCCCTCTAGCTCGATATCCCGGTACGTGCCGATGACCAGGACGCGCATCCCGTTCGCACGCTGCGCGAGGTGCTGGAGCAACAGCAGAGTGGAGTCGTCTGCCCAGTGCAGGTCCTCGATGACGAGCAGGAGTGGCCTCTCCCGGCCGCCGCGCTCGAGGAATTCCAGCACGTTGCTGAACAAGTAGTGCCTCTCCTGCTCCGGCGGCAAGTCGAGCGGAGCAGGCGCGTCCGGAAACAGCTTCCGCAGCGAGGGCAGCATGCGCGCTACCTCGCCCGCGCCCTCACCCAGCGCCACCTGCAGCGCCGCCCGGTCCATGCTTCGCGTCGCTGTGTCGAGTATCTCGACGAACGGCGCATAAGGCAGCATCTCCATCTCGTAGCAATGCCCGCTCAGGACCAGCACCTCCTGGTCGCGCGCCTCGACCGCTACCTGCTCCGCGAGCCTGCTCTTGCCCACTCCCGGCTCGCCGCTGAGCAGCACCAGGCTCCCCTGGCCTCGCACCGCCTGCTCGAGGCAGCGCCTGAGCTGCTCTCGCTCGCTCTGCCGCCCGACGAACGGCGTCCGCCTGAGCAATACCGGCCCCGAAACGTCCCCTTCCCGCTCCCACAGCACCTGGTACAGATGCCAGCGGTCCGCGAAACCCTTAAGCCGGAAGCGGCCGCGATCGGCGAACTGGAGGTCCTTGACCGCGCCGAGCAGGCCTTTCACTGTCTCCGCGACGAGTATTTCGTCGCCCGACGCCTTGGCCGCGATCCGCGCCGCCGCTGTGACCGTCGCACCGAACAGATCGCCGCGCCCATCCGGGCCCTCTTCTCTGATCACCTCGCCGGAGTTGATGCCAATGCGGACAGGAATCGCCTCGTGCGGGTAGTCCTCGTTGCGCGTCCGCACCGCACGCTGAATCGCGATAGCGCACTCGACCGCCCGTCGCGCCGACGTGAAGGCGACCATCGAGCCGTCGCCCGTCCCCTTGATCTGCTGCCCGCCGAACTGTTCCACCTGGCGCTGGACAAGCTGGCGGTGCGAACGGAGGATCCTCTGTGCCGCCTCGTCGCCCAGGCGAGTCGTCAGGTCAGTCGAACCCTCGACGTCCGTGAAGAGGAGGGTCAGCGTTCCTTCCGGCAGGCCTTCGTGCATATCTCTCGTACCCCTCCCGCCGCAGGCGCGTCAAGTATACTCCGCCTGTCAAGCGGCTTTCCAACACAATCCACCTGGTGTCGGGGACTCCGCCACCATCCTCCTCGTGCCATTTCCCCCTTCCACCTCTACCCGCAATCGCTTAAGATAGCCTCGTGGCAGGCGTCGCCCGCATTTCCGCCGTCCCAACCGAAGCGCGGCCCGCGCGGAAGCCGGACCAGACAGCAAACAATCAAAGAACGAACAAGCACATAACAATCAAGAAATTTGCCGCCGCTTACGTTTCCAAAGCCGCAAACACAGAGTTTTTTTCTCGAAAGAATCAAGTCTTAACCAGGCATCAATCAAGACCATCTCCTGGCTCCTCCCTCCTGGCTCTTACGCGATGATCCCTCGCTACACCCGCCCCGAGATGGCCCGCGTCTGGTCCGACGCTAACAAGCTTGACTCCTGGCTCACGGTTGAGATCGCCGTCTGCGAGGCCTGGGCCGAGCGCGGCGTCATCCCCAAAGAGGCGATGGAGAAGATCCGGCGCGCCCGCTACGACGCCGAGCGCGCCGCCGAGTACGAGCGCGAGATGCACCACGACTTCAACGCCTTCCTCCGCTCCGTCGCCGACAGCCTGGGCGACGAATCCCGCTTCGTGCACCTTGGCCTCACCTCCAACGACATCGAGGACACCGCCCTCGCCCTCTGCTTAATCGAGGCCACCGAGCTGCTCGAGCAGGACATCCACGCGCTCACGGAGGCACTCGCCGTCCGCGCGAAGGAGCACACGAATACCGTCTGCATGGGCCGCAGCCACGGCGTCCACGCCGAGCCCACGTCCTTCGGCCTCAAGCTCGCCGCCTGGTACGACGAGATGCGTCGCAACACCCACCGCCTGACGCAGGCCAAGGAGCAGATTGCCGTCGGCAAGATCTCCGGCCCCGTCGGATCCCACGCAACCGTGCCGCCCGATCTCGAGGAGGAGGTCTGCGGCCGCCTGGGGCTCCTCGTCGAACCAATTTCCACGCAGGTGGTCCACCGCGACCGTCACGCCAACTACATCTCGACGCTCGCTTTAATCGCCGCCGGCCTCGATAAGTTCGCGACGGAGATCCGCCATCTCCAGCGCACAGAGGTCCTCGAGGTCGAAGAACCGTTCTCCGAAGGACAGACCGGCTCCTCGTCGATGCCCCACAAGCGCAACCCCGAGAAGTGCGAGCGCATTTCCGGCCTCGCGCGCCTCTTCCGCGGCTACTCCGTCTCGGCCCTCGAGAACATCGCCCTCTGGCATGAGCGCGACATCTCGCACTCCTCGGTAGAGCGCGTCATCCTCCCGGACGCCTGCATCCTCCTCGACTACATGCTCGACCTCTTCGTCTTCATCATCCGCGGGCTCCACGTCTACCCGGAGCGCATGCGCGAAAACCTTGAAGCGAGCTACGGCCTCCCTTTCTCCCAGCGCGTGCTCCTTGCCCTCATCGAAAAGGGCATGAACCGCCAGGAGGCCTACAAGATCGTCCAGTCGAACGCCATGCGCTCGTGGGAGCAGCGCACGCCGTACCTCGAGCTTCTCGCGGAGGACCCGGCAGTGACGTCGCGCCTGTCGCGCGAGGAACTCGAGTCGCTGTTCGACTACGAGTTCTACCTTCAGCACGTGGATGAGAGCTTCCACAGGCTGGGACTATGACCGCTACCCTCATCCAATCGACGCTTGACCTGCCGCTGCTGGCGCGCGGGAAGGTGCGCGACGTCTACGACCTCGGCGAAAACCTGCTCATCGTGGCGACTGACCGGATCTCCGCCTTCGATGTCGTGCTGCCGACGGGGATTCCGGACAAGGGGCTGGTGCTCACCCAGCTCTCCGCGTTCTGGTTCGAGCTCACGGGAGCTATCGTACCGAATCACTTCAACCAGGTCGTCGATAGCACACGGGTTCCCGGGATCGACGCCGAGCTGCCGCGTGAGATGATCGGGCGGGCAATGGTCGTGCGCAAAGCCGAGCGGATAGGCGTGGAGTGTGTCGTGCGCGGGTACATCACCGGTTCGGGATGGAAGGACTATCAGCGCGACGGCGAGGTCTCAGGCATCGCCCTGCCACCCAACTTGAAGGAGAGTCAGGAGCTGTTCGAGCCCATCTTCACGCCCACAACGAAGGCGGAGGAAGGGCACGACCTGCCCATTACCTACGAGCAAGTCGCCGAACTGGCCGGCGAGCGAGGCGCCAATGCTGTACGACTGCGCAGCCTCGCGATCTATCGCTATGGGCGAGACTACGCCCGCGAGCGCGGCATAATCATCGCAGACACGAAATTCGAATTCGGATGGCGCGACAACGAGGTGATCCTCATCGACGAGTGCCTGACGCCGGACTCCAGCCGCTTCTGGCCCGCTGACAAGTACAAGTCTGGCGGCCCCCAGCCCAGCTTCGACAAGCAGTACGTCCGCGACTACCTCGAGGACATCGCCTGGAACAAGGCCCCGCCAGCGCCGGAGCTGCCGCCCGAGGTCGTCGAGCGCACCGCCGAAAAGTACCGCGAGGCCTTCCAGCTCCTCACCGGCCGCGAACTCATTCGCGGATGACGGTCCTCGCACCTGATGTCGAGGAGTTTCTCCGGGAGCCAAACGTGGCGGCACTCTCGACGGTGCGGCCGGACGGCCGTCCGCACGTCACGCCCGTGTGGTATGAATACGACGGCAAGGAGTTCATCATTAGCACGCCGCGCGGAACCCAGAAGCTGAAGAACGTGGCGCGAAAGGGCTTCGCCGCCCTCTCTATCCACACGCAGTCGATGCCTTACCGGCATGTCATAGTCGAAGGCACCGCGCGCGCCGGAAGCCCGGTCGACAACGTCTGGCGAGAGCGAGTGGCCGTTCGCTACATGGGCGAAGCCGCTGGCAAAGCATACGTTCGCGAAAGCGGCGACTGGGATGTCGTCGCGATCCATGTGCGCCCCCTGAAGTGGTGGACGCAGGGATTCATGTCCGGTTGAAAGCGAGGTAATGACATGACTCAGGCGATGGATGACCGCATGGCCAAGGCGCAGGAATACCTGCGCCACCAGGGCTCGAAGAGCCTGACCGACCTAGGCGAACTAATGGACCGAACGGCGGGTGACTGGGCGCGCTGCCTCGATGGGATCAACGATGCCCAGGCGAAGTTCAAGCCCTCAACGCCGACCGGTCCGGCAGGCGAGGACGAGTGGTGTACGAAGGAGGTCCTCGGCCACGTGCTCGCCTCTCAGCGCGGCTTGAATGTCACGATTGCACAGCTGGCCGGGGTCGAGCCGCCGGCCCAGGCCGAGCAGATTCGCGCCATGGGCGTGAAGTCGGAAGCAGACGAGGCGCTGTCACTCTCCGAGCTGCGGCCGAAAATCGCCGCTGTCTGTGAAGAGTCCAAGCGATTGGTCACCTCGCTGCCGGAGGGCGACAAGCTGTCGCGGCAGTTCCCGCACCCGATCTTCGGGCAGTTGAACCTCAAGGAGTGGTTCGCCTTCCATCGCGTTCATGCAATGGACCACATCCAGCAGATCGACAAGATCAAGACCGACCCGGACTACCCCAGCGCCTGACCTTGATATTCCTCGCCCGCGTCTACGTGACGCTGAAGCCCACGGTAAACGATCCGCAGGGACTCACCATCAAGGGAGCGCTGCACTCGCTGGGCTTTGCTGAAGTGGACTCAGTCCGTGCGGGGAAGTACATGGAGCTCCGCCTCGACGCCAAAAACAAGAAGGCGGCGGAGAAGCAGGTCAACGAGATGTGCGACAAGCTCCTCGCGAACCCTGTCATCGAAGAATACCGCTTCGAGATCGGCAGCGTTTAGCCGTAGAGGCGCAGCACGCGATCGGCCACTCAGTCGAAGGAGAGGATGGTGTAGCCGTCCGTCTTCGATGCGATGAATCGGCCACCCATTAGGCCGCGAAGGGCAGAGCGGCCTGGATAGTTCCCCACCACCCGAGAACGATTCGAGCCAATCTCCCACTCAACGATATCGCCTTCAACAGGCGTAGGGCTCGTTCTACGAGGCGTGACCTTCAACCACCGTCTGATTCCGGACATGAATGGGCTGCTCGATTCCGATTTCTTACCTTCGGCCGCGTAAAACATGACACGGTCGCCGAGAACGGTGAGAGCTGGAGCGAAATGCACATCCTCCGGAAGTTTCCAAAATTGCACAGCTTTATCGCTGACGTCCAGTTGAATGAACGCCTCCAAAGTATTAACACCCCGGTCTATGTCACGATAGACGCCCACTTGGTTTAGGCCCACCCACGCCGCAGAGTGGAAGAATACATCTAGCGTGAGCCTGCCAGCGAAATGGCTTTGGAAGCCCCAGAGAAGCTTGCCGACTGCGTCAAATACGGCAAGGCCTTCACGATCTACAGGGTGATCATCGCTAGTCATCGCCTGATCGTTGTAGTGGGTCACGATCCAATGCTCGTTCGCAAGCACTTCGTCCGGCCCACCGATGTTGAAAGAGTGCTCCACATCTCCCGCACGATTCAATACGTACGCATTCGCCTCGGCATGTCGCCGCGCTGATCCGTTGAGCAGCACGCGGTCCTCACCCATGCAGCGTACGAGCGGTGGGGAAACAGACGCGGTAGAAGTTACCCTAAAGACAGCATCTTCCGGGATCGGCCTAATCGAATCCGTGAAGCGGAGCAAGGCCTCCGCCTGGAAGTCTGTCTTGTGTGTGAGAACGCAAATCGGCCTTCCCGACGGTGTCAGGTCCACCTCTCGGATCTCGTACCCGCTCGGAATGCCCTCGATTATGAAGTCTTCCCGCCTCATGGCATCACTACAGATCACAGACGGCGACCGGAATGTTACACGATGCTACAAAACTTCCTTCGTGCTCGGCACCTCGTCCGCGATCCTCGCGTCGATAGTGACCGCGACGCGCAGAGCCCGCGCGAGCGCCTTGAACAGCGCTTCCACCCGGTGGTGGTCGTTCTCGCCTGACAGCAGGCGGGCGTGCAGGTTGAGGCGTCCCTCCTGCGCAAACGCCTCGAGGAGGTGCTTGACGTTCTCGGCCGGCAGTTCGCCGATCGATTCGCGGCTGAACGTGACATCAATCGCCGCGTAGGGCCGTCCTCCGAGATCGATAGCGACGAGCGCGAGCGCCTCGTCCATCGGCGCGAAGGCGTGGCCGAAACGCGAGATGCCGCGCCGCTCGCCGAGCGCCTCGTTCAGCGCCTGACCGAGCACGAGCCCGACGTCCTCGATGAGGTGGTGCGGGTCGCGCTCGATATCGCCGGTCGCGGCGATACGGAGGTCGAAGAGCGCATGGCGAGCAAGCTGCTCGAGCATGTGGTCGAACATGCCGATACCGGTCGACACCTCGTAGCGGCCCGAGCCGTCGAGGTCGAGGGCAAGCGAGACACTCGTCTCGCGCGTGCGGCGCTCGACGTCGGCCCGACGTTCACTTCCCAACGCCGGCTCCCATTCCCTTGAGCGCGTCGAGAACGCGGTCAGAGTGGTCAGGCTTGCCGACGCTAATGCGGATGCAGTTGCGGAGGCCGGGGGAGTCGAAATAACGGACCATGATGCCCTGCTCCGCCAGGCGGTCACAAACGTCCTTTGCGGCGGGGCCCCTCACCTCACAGAGAATGAAGTTCGCCTGCGACGGATACGGACGCAGCCACGGCAGGCTCATCAGGCGCGAGAATAGGCGTTCCCGTTCGGCCACGATCAGCGCGATGTTCTTGTTTAGCCACTCGCGGTCTTCGAGCGACGCCAGGATCGCCTGCTGAGCGGCTATTGTGAGGTTGAACGGCACCTTTACGTTCCAGACGATCTCCGCGAGCGCGGCCGGAAACACCGCATATCCCGCGCGCAGGCCAGCCAGTCCGGCCCACTTACTAAACGTGCGCGCCACGATGAGGTTATCGTGCTCCGTGACCATGTCCACGAAGCTTTCGCCGCTGAATTCCGCGTAGGCCTCGTCCACGACGATCATCGCGTTGTGTGCCAGAAGACGCTCAAGTTGATCGCGGGGAAAACAGTTTCCGGACGGGTTGTTCGGAGAAGCGATGTACAGCATCTTCGCTCCGTCATCCAGCGCCCGCTCGAGCGCCGGCAGGTCGAGCCTGAAATCCTCGTTCCGCTCCACCTGCACGATATTGGCATCGTAGACGTGCCCCAGGAATGTGTACACGCCGAACGTGGGCGGCGCGTTCGCCATAGTGTCGCCCGGCGAGAGGAACAGCATCGCGGCGATGCTCAGCAGCTCATCTGAGCCGTTACCCATTACGATCTGGGACGCGTCTGCACCGACATACGCCGCGACCGCCTCCCGCACGCGACGTTGCTCGGGATCAGGGTAGAGGTGATAAAAGCCAAATCCGCCGAGCGCCTCAGCCACCTTCGGCGACGGCCCGTACTGGTTCTCGTTCCCGTCAAGCTTGACGATGTCTTCTTCGGCAACGCCTAGATCGCGGGCGACGACGTCGATCGAGTCCATCGGCTTGTATCCCGGCATCGTCGCCAAGTGCCTTCTGACGAGGTGCAGCGCGTTTCGCTTCGGACCCATCACGAGTGCTCCCGGCGGAGGCGGCTTTCGATGGCGAGGGCGTGCGCGGTCAGCCCCTCGGCCCGCGCGATGGCGGCAGCCGGTGGACCGATCTTGTCGACGGTCTGCTGGTCCAGGCGGACGACGCTCATCACCTTCAAAAAGTCCTGTACACCCAGAGGCGAGGCGTAGGCAGCGCTGCCGCCCGTGGGCATAACGTGGCTGGGCCCGGCGGTGTAGTCGCCGATCGACTCGACCGAATGCTCTCCAACGAAGACGCAACCGGCGTTCCTAACGTGTTGCACCGCGTGGGCGGCAATCGACACGTGGAGGCAGAGGTGCTCGGGCGCGAATTCATTCGCGAGGTAGAGGGCTTCGGCAATGGAATCGACGACGATAATTCCGCCTCTCGCCTCGAGGCTCTCGCGGGCGACGGCGGCGCGGTCGAGTGTTGATAGACCGGCCTCGACGGCTGCGGAGACAGCTTCAGCGAGCTCGGCGGAGTCGGCCAGCAGGACGGCCGTGGCGAGCTCATCATGCTCGGCGGCGGCGAGGAGGTCGGCGGCGATGAGGGCCGGATCGGCGTGGGCGTCG
>Ga0137365_10004274_pt1 | contig 11465 bp, 10 predicted proteins | sample SagtaG_9_FD_104799 | JGI IMG/M metagenome (GOLD analysis project Ga0137365, IMG submission 104799) | Vadose zone soil microbial communities from Sagehorn Ranch, Mendocino, California, USA - Sage1_L_40_16 metaG | ecosystem: Environmental > Terrestrial > Soil > Vadose zone | place: USA... | reverse complement strand
TTGTGCTCGGTGCGATCACAGCCGACGGAGCTAAACAGGAAAAACGTGAGTATTATCCAGATGCCGCATAGAAGACGATCAAATGTCAGCGCATCGCTAATTAGATCAGATCCGTGTCGATCTTTACGCGAGCGCACTTCGTATATGTGAGAGGTTTTCACGGTTTATTCAACGCAGCGGGAGGAGGATGTCAGAGATCGAACAGATGGCAAGAGTCGGCCCGGAGATTGCGCTGCGCAAAATCGACATCGTCAACTGGAAGACGCCGGTGGTGAAGCAATACAACATCCACTCGGTCCCGCAGGTTAACGTTTACAATCGCGGTGGCCGCCTCGTCGGCACCGTTGTCGGCGCCGATGTGGACAAGGTTAAGAGTTACGTAGCGCAAGCGAAAACCGGCGACTGATGGGATCACGTCGCCGTTCAACCCGGCAAGATCTTGTTTGGACAATTTGATCGCGACCGATCGAGCTCTTGCGGGATGAGCTTTGTGACTCCGCCGTTACCTGCGCCGGTGATTGCCCTTTAACTGCAGGTAATGGCTGAAGGTCCAGTCGCCGATGCTGATGCCCGCTTGCAAGCCATCTTCGTTTGCCGATCGGAAGTGAATGCCCCCGTACAGCCGGCTCGCTGCCGCTTCCTCCGCTGCATCGAGGCAGGTCGGAAAGCTGCGGTACACGCCAGGTAAAAAATCGGAGCCGATTGTGAAAGGCAGCTCTTCTGTGCGGTAAAACAGTGGGAGCACTGTCGCGGCTGCGCCGCTGAATGTGCTGTGGCCCGAGACGTAATCGGGAAACGGTGGCGTAACGATGAACGACGCCCAGTTCAGTTCTGGTTCGGCAAAGGCAATCGCGGTCACCGGACGCCAGAAGTGGAAGGTGTACTTGGCATCCCAAGCGCAAATGGCGGCGTCGGCCATGGCGATGTTCAATAAGGCAAACAACCTTGCGTTTTCTTCCAGCGTGTTGCCTTGTGCGGCGGCGATAATCTGCGCAATACTGTTCCAGTGGCCTGGAGGCGTCTCGGTGCCGGCGCCGTCGGCCCAGAATAACGCGATCTGGGTCTGGTCTTGCGTGCGCGTCGAGCCGACGGCCGCGCCGAGTTCCTTGTACCTCGTCGTAGTCCGCCGCGTACTGCTGGCTATCGAGGGAGGGCGGGCCCGGCGGACGGAACTGCGAGCTGCTGCTCATGCCAAATGGCACAACAAATCCCCATTGGGGCAGCAAATAGGGAAGAAATGCCGGAGGAGTCGGCACCCACACACCTGGACCGCTGCCGCCAGGTGGCTGGACTATGGCATTGGAACCATCGTTGGAGCGCGCGGCGAGGATTTGGTTCGCGACAAATTCACCCCACACGATGCCGGCGGTCTTTTGTGGCCCATTGGGGATTCCAGCGAGAATCGCGGCATGAAGTGCATCGAAGGTGGATGCAGCGGCGGGAAACAAATTGACGAGCGTCCCGTGCGCCGCGGCGCTGGCAGCAGCTTCACGCGACGCACTTGCCGACGCTTCGCTTTGCACCAGGTAAGGCTCGTGCGTGCGGGCAATGCCGTTAACCGCGTCGTAGATTGAGACCTGAAGAATAGCAAGACTGCGGGAGGCGATCGGTGGCGCTGTGCGGCCGGCACGAATCGCATCGAGGGCGGCGGTGTTCCAGTCGGTCACGACATCGCCATTGGCGGGGATGCTAGACGCAAGATTTATAGCGCCGATGCAAACTATAAAGATCAAACGTCTCAAAAAAGCGTTCATTGGGCATTCTCCTTTCGACGAACAGCGCCGCTTATACGCTTTAGCGAATTTTTGTGTCAAGCTTATTGCGAGCCACTCTTTGCAGGCACGACGATTGATGCGTCAGCCCATTCGTTTCAGTAGCGTCTTATCCCTATTGCGGTGCTGAGTTCGACCGCACACGGATTCATGCACACCGAGAAACCGGCCGCTGATGGCGCGAAAGAGTAGGAGGTAGCAAGTAAGAATTAGAAGGGAACCCGCCTTCGCCCACTTCGGCCAGGCAAGTGATGAGTCACAACATCGGCAACGATTCTTTCGATGTGGGAGGCGGGAATTCACGGTCGATGGCCCCAGAGTCTTCGTCGCTCAATCGAATCTCGACAGATTTGGCGTTGTCACGCACGTGCGCTTGGTTGCCCGCTTTTGGAATAGCGATAACACCGGGTTGACGCAGCACCCAGGCGAGCGCGATCTGTCCCGGGGTTGAGTCGTGGCGTTTCGCAATTTTCTTGAGCGTTGCGTTCTTCAGCAGGCCTCGGCTGTGTCCGACAGGCGAATAGGCCATGATCGGAATTTTATTCTTTTGGCTCCAAGGCAGAACGCCGGATTCGATCTCGCGATGTTCGAGATTGTAGAGGACCTGATTCGCCGCGCAGGCCGTACCGTTTTCGATATCGAGCAGTTCTTTCATATCATCGAGATCGAAATTGGAGACACCCCAACGTTTGATTTTTCCGGCGGAACGAAGTCTCTCAAATGTTTCCACCGTTTCCGCGAGCGGCGTGTTGCTACGCCAATGCAACAAGTAGAGGTCAATGACCTCGATGCGCAGACGTTTGAGGCTGCGCTCGCATGCTTTCGGCAACTTCGTGCGCGAGGCGTTGTGCGGATAGACTTTTGTGACGACGAACACGCGGTCGCGTTGGCCGTCGATCGCGTCGGCCACCACTTTTTCCGCGCCGCCTTCGCCGTACATTTCGGCAGTATCGATCAAAGTCATTCCGAGATCGATTCCCAAACGCAACGCCGCGACCTCATCTGCATGCGCGCTTTTATCTTCGCCCATGCGCCAGGTTCCTTGACCCAGCGCCGGAACAAATTCTCCATCGGACAATTGAACTGTTTTCATAGCGAATTCGTCTTCAGGAATTATTCGTTGCTAAGACCGTTCATACGTGGGACGACACAGAGGTCCTGCCTCCATTTTAGCATCGCGCGTGGAGCGCACGATCGACCTTAAACCACGACTTTCGTCCGACTTCTGAATTGTGCGTTGGACATTTGCTCTCATCTCATTAAATCGAAAGACGTTGTCGTGATTTTCGGCACTGGGCGAATTGCCTGGCGTATGCGCGCGCTGATGCACGCGAGCGCGAATTATGATTCAGGAGCCGTTGTGTGAAACGTCCGGCCATGAAACGAACAACACTGCACTTCGTCGTCGTGTCCCTCCTGGGCTCGGTGCGCGCTGATCAGACGATACAATCGGTGTAGCAAGCTCTCACGGATCAAGGCTTTTACTATGGCAACGTTACCGGTGAAAAGAGCGCCGAGACTACTGCCGCGGTTCGGCGATATCAAATTCGCAACGGTTTGCAAGTCACTGGCGAGCTCAATTCGGAGACACTCCGCTCACTTAACCTGAGTTCGAATTCAGCCTCATCGCGTCAGGTCACCCGTACCTCTCCCGTCACTCAGCCAACCGGCTCCAGTCGTGATGACAGATCAGGGCCCCCGGTGGATTCGTCGCCCCGATCGTTTGGCGAGCCTGAGCGGCGGGCCGAGGTGAACCGAGCTCTCAGTGGCATGCCCTATGAGTTAGGGCCGGCTGAGATGCACGTGCGCATGGTGGCGGAAGTGCAGCGTCAGCTGGGGGACCGTGGATATTATCGAGGCGGAATTAACGGCAGATATGGGAGTCGCACAGCGTTCGCAGTGCGCACGTTCCAACTGCACTCGGGAATTTCGCCGACCGGCCAACTCGACACACGCACACTCGACGCGCTCGGGCTGCCTGCCCGGAACATGGCGTATTGGGAGTCGGCGCCTTCCTCGTATGGAAGCAGGGTGTGGGTGCACAAAAAATTCAAACATGGAAAGTGGAAAGCGAAGTGGAAGAAGCATCATCGCGGCGACGATGGCGATGAATACGCTGATGAAGATGAGCGGGGGAATGTGATGGGCATGGGCATGGTCACGGTGGTGATGACTAGTCCATGCGGGGCATTCATTTTGCTGAAGGTGATATTTCCTCACCCGTGGGTTTGCTGAGGAAATATTTAGAAACTGTTCAGCGCTTTCGCGCTCGAGAATGCGGCTGCGAACGAGGAAGGAGTGACGGCTTCTCAGCCGTCATGTTTCAGGCGACGGCTGCCCAAGCCGTCGTTTCTTGAGATCGCCTTTGCAATTGGGAACGGGAATGAAGTACGATTACGAGCATGAGCACCCGCGTTTGCCAAGCCGCCTTTGTGACGAACCTCGGCGCGCCAAGGACTTCGGCGTGGCAAGCGACGGCGAGAAGCGGGATAATCAATCACTAAATGAAATCATCTTACGACGTCGTAATCTTGGGCGCCGGTCACAACGGGCTCGTGGCCGCGAGTTATCTTGGTCGCGCGGGGTTGAGTGTGCTGCTTCTCGAGAAGAACAACTATATCGGCGGGGCAACGACTTCTCAGAAAGTGTTCCCCGATTATGACGCGCGGCTGTCGCGATATTCCTATCTCGTCAGTTTGTTCCCGGAAAAGATTATTCGCGATCTCGGGCTGAACCTCGAGCTGCGCCGACGCGTCACTGCATCGTTTACGCCATATGTGCAGAATGAGCGCCACGACGGTTTGCTCTTGAGCAATGTCTCCGAAGAGATGAGTCGTCGTTCGATATTCGACCTGACCGGGAATGACACGGAGTACGAACAGATGAAGAAATTTTACAATCTCTCTCGCGTCTTCGCCGAGCAGGTCTGGGACACGATGCTGGAGCCGCTTGTTGCGAAAGCGGAATTCCGGCGGCGGTTCGATGTCGATGCTGTTTCGCGCGAAGCGTGGCGCAGCCTGGCAGAGGAACCGATCGGGAACGCGATCGAACGTTATTTGCAAAACGATCTGGTGCGCGGGCTCGTGTTCACCGATGCCAAGATCGGCGTTTTCACGCATCCGCACGATCCATCGCTGGTGCAGAACCGGTGTTTCATTTATCACGTGATTGGCAATAAGACCGGCGAATGGAAGGTGCCGGTCGGCGGCATGGGCGCCGTAGCGAGCGAGTTGGAACAGGCGGCACGCAAAGCCGGCGCAGAAATGTTAACGAATGTCGATATCCGCGCGCTCGACGTGAGCGGGAAAAACCGCAGCGTGGAATTTGAGGTTGATGGAAAGAGGGAGACGGTTGGAGCGCAATATCTTCTGGTGAATTTTGGGCGGAACGTGTTGGCGAAGTTTGTCGGAAAACTATTTCAGCCCGACTCCACGGATGAGGGTTCCGTGTTTAAAATTAACATGCTCCTTCGCCGTCTGCCGAAATTGAAGGCGATACGTTACGCGGCGGCCGAGGCGTTCTGCGGAACGTTTCATTGCGACGAAGGCTACAAGCAAATGAATGTCAGCTACGATCGTGCGCACCAAGGCCGACTGCCGGACAAAATTCCGTGCGAAGTTTATTGCCACACGTTGACCGACGACAGCATTCTCGCGCCAGACCTGCGTAAACAGGGCTTTCACACCATGACATTGTTCGGCCTCGATACGCCGTGGAGTTTGTTTGCACGCGACAACCATACGATGCGAAAACTCGCGGAGAAGAAATTCATCGAAGGCATGAATCAGTGGTTGGAAGAGCCGCTGGAAGATTATCTCGCGGTCGCGCGTGATGGCAGCCTTTGCATTGAAAGCAAGAGCCCTGTCGATATCGAGGATGCTTTGGGTATGTATCGTGGAAATATCTTTCAGAACGCGCCGACTTTTCCTTTTGTCGAGGGAAAAGAACAGGCCGGCAGGTGGGGGGTCGAAACGGAGTACGAGAATGTGTTTCTCTGTGGCTCAAGCGCATTGCGCGGCGGCGCGGTCAGCGGTATTCCTGGGCATAACGCGGCAATGAAGGTGCTTAGCGTAGTCAAACAGAGTTCACAGTTGAGAGTTGAGGGACGGTAGAGAAAACATCGAACGGTCAACGTCCAATGTCGAAGTCAGAAGCTAATCCAGCTGATGTCGAGTCAATCGACGCAATTATCACGGCTGCTTACGATTCGATTTCAGGCCCGCCGGGTAAGCGTGATTGGAACCGAGAGCGCTCGTTGTTCATTCCCGGTGCGCGCTTAATTCCGACTGCGGAAAATGCCGGGGAGATAAGCCTCGGCGGCGAGATCACGCCGCACATGCTGGATATCGACGGCTTCATCGCGCGCGTCGGGGATTTCCTGGAGAAGAACGGATTCTTTGAGCGCGAAATTGCGCGGCGCACCGAACAATTCGGACATATCGCGCATGTCTGGAGCACGTACGAATCGCGCCACAACGTAGATGATCCCGAACCGTTCATGCGGGGGATCAATAGCATCCAGTTGTTCTACGGCAGCAGTCGCTGGTGGATCGTCACCATCTATTGGCAGCACGAAAGTACGGAGCATCCAGTTCCGGAAAAATATTTCTAGGGAAACAAACGTCCAACGTGCAATTCAGAAGGGAATCAGCCATCAGCGGCGGCTGTGGGCGGCAAATGCACTTACTTCCTTCGCGAATCTGTCGAGAATGATAGTGGCTGACTTGGGCGAATAGCGCAGCGCAATGTACGTATTCGAGATCTGTCGGATGCGCTCGGATTCCTTAGGCAACAATTGGGCGGCCCGTCTCGAGAAATCTGATGGACCCTCCCATGCATCGCGCCGCGCGCCAAGGTGGGCAGCCTTGCGACAAAAGCGCTTATACAACGCTTTAACCCGGTCGGCGCGCGCGCGCGTCCGCAGTTGCATCCAGACGGCATAAATTACGAGCAGAGCCGCGGCGACAACCAGGATTTCGGTGATCAGGAAGAACGAGCCGCGGTTGGCGATTCCCGAGGAGGCCAGCAATGCCTCCTGTACGTCGGCATCGAAACCAAGGAGGCGAGTGTCCCACTCGTAACTGACCGCCTCCCACGCGAGCCGAACGTTGGTGAATATTGCCGACCGGGTCAGCTCTGTGACGAACGCGCTTCGGCGAGTTCCCATTTCTTCGGAAGCGGTGCGTCTCTCCAGAAACGAGTTGAGATCGAGACTCGCTCGTCCAGGCGCAACTGCACTGGTTGGATCCACTCGTGTCCATCCACTATCCGGCAGCCAAACCTCGCACCAGGCGTGGGTGTCCGCCTGTCGCGCGAGAAAGAATCGCCCCAGATCGTTGTACTCACCCCCCAGATAACCGACGACGACGCGCGCGGGAATTCCGGCCACTCGCATCAGGGTGGCGAAACTGGCAGCGTAGTGTTCGCAAAAGCCAACTCGACGATGAAAGAGGAATTCGTCTAGATCGTTCTTCTTGTATTCGCCCGGCGACAACGAATACCGAAACCCATTCGTCCGGAAAAACTGGAGCGCGTTGTTTACTGTAGCACGCGGATTGGAATTCTGGGCGGTCCAGGATTGTGCTAACTCGCGCATGGCCGGACTGACCGACGCCGGCAGCTTGAGCGCTGCCTGACGTTCATGCGGCTGAAGTTCCTTTTCCGTAACCTCAGGAGATGAAATGACCTGATACCGGCGCACTTTTCGAATCGGCGAAACGCTCCAGAGATAATTGCCATTCGCAAGCGTTGCGCCAGGAGGGGCTTCAAACGGCCGATCAAGCGCGAACATCCAGTGTGCACCATGCGGCGCGAGCGTAATTCGCTGTCGAATCGCCTTACCGCTTGAGGATTGAGCTGGTAGGGCGCGACCGTCGGGCGCGCCGAGCCTGGAGGAATGAGGGATTGGTAGGGGAGCATACGGACCTCGCCATTCCATACCTTCGCAATGCCACATGACTATCCCGCGCCAATACATCGGGCCAGGCGGTCGAGTTCTACTGTCAGGAAACTCTGCGCGGAAAGCGATATCCGAAGAATTTGCAAGAGATGCGATGCTGCCCGGAGAAAGTCGACCAGGAAAACCGGAAGTCGCCGAACGGGCATCGAGAATTTCAAACCGGAAACCGGTATTTATTCGGGGAAACAAAAGAAACAGCAAGACGACGAGCGGCGCCGCCTGAGCAAGGAGCTTGCAAGTCGCACTTAGCGGCGACCAGAAAGACCCGGGTGACGGTCCGCGATGAAACTGTATCAGCGCGACAAGTAGCAACGCGAATGCGGCCAGGAGACAAAGCGCGATCGCGAAGTCCTGAGACAGAAAAAATCCGCAAAGACAAAGCACCCAAGCCATCATTACCATGACCTGGAATTCACGCGCGGTGTGCGCTTCCAGAATCTTGAGCGACATTAGAACGACAAGAAGGGACACGCCCGGCGCAACGCCCTTCAGAGATCCGTAGCTGAAGAAAATCCCGGCGAGTGCCACTACCGCGAGAATCAGTTTTAAAGTTGCAAAGCGAAGGCGGTACCCTTTTGGTTCCATCCAAAATTTCATCGCGAGCGCGAGCAGAAACAGGCATGGGACCCAGGTCGCGAGAGAACCAAACATTGGAGGCAGCGTGAAGAGCAATGCGGCCGCCAGCCAAAGCAGCGGTCGCCGTGGAATACTCGTATCCCTTCGTGTCCTCACTGGAATAGGCTGAGTGCGCGCAGGCACTGTTGAAAATGCGATTGTCCAACAGCCGGTAGAATCTCAGTGCCTGGCAGACGAAGACCGTAGGGACGCCGCGTGCGTTCGGCTTCGATCACCCAAAGCGCGAGCTGCGACAGCCTATCTTCCACGTCCGCAAAATGGAAAGCAGAAAAATCGAGATGCACAGAGTCCTCCGCCTCGGCTGCAAATTGTTTGGTCATGAGCGGCTGCCCGCGCGCCACGGCTTTCCAATCAATGTGACGTTGCGACTCGCCGGGCACGTAGGCACGGACTCCCGCAAAGTCGTCGCCCTCTCCGAGGTCCGCTTGTGGCCGGCTATGGGGCGCGCGTGCGCGACTCAACGGGAGCTGAAGATCTCCCGCAGGTTTAGGATACACAAGATAGGTTTGAGAGGCCGCAAATTTCTTTAAAACGCGAACAAAACCGAGTGGATATGCACTTGTTAGGCACAACGTTCCTATCTTATGCTCGCCTCGCTGCCGTGCGGGAAATCGAAGCGCCACACGAGCGGCCTTGCCGGCCGGAACGTGGTCGATGCGTTTGCGCTCTCTGCCGGAGCCTGCCAGAGCGAGGTTAATTCCATGGCGTGTCGCACGGGATCGGTTCATAATTTCGACCGATAGCGAGACCTCCTGGCCCGCAAACGCCGGCTTCACGGATTCAAGCGCTATCGTCACATCTGCGAGATTGATCAGGGTGTGCGGAATTGAAACTAGAAAGACCGCAGTCAGGGCGAAGAGGAGCAGGTAAACTGCTGGACTATTTTGACTGGACGCCGCGTACCACATCGCGGCCAGAACAAATAGCAGGCCGGCAAAACTTGCGGTCGGATAGACGACTGAGAATTTTCTCTCTTTCACGGGACCGGCACGCTGTGCAGCAGGTTATCAGCCAGTGTGCGCCCGCTCTGTCCGGACTGCTCGATATCGTGTCCCAGCCGATGCGCCATGACTGCGATTCCCACCGCTTGAATATCTTCGGGAAGCACCATATCGCGTCCGTTCATCAGCGCCCAGGCTTGGGATGCATGCAACAAAGCGAGGCCTGCACGCGGGGACAACCCCGTGCTGTGACGTTGCCGCGAGGCATCGAGCAAATCCTGCAAGTAATCGAGCAGCGCGGATGAAGCGTGCACCTTTCGTACGTTATCTTGAATTTCGAGCAATGTTCGTATACTAAACACCGGTTTCAATTCCTTAAGCATTTCGCGGCGATCCATGCCCAGAAGCATGGCGCGCTCGCTGGCGCGGTCTGGCACGCCCAGTTCGATCCGCATCAGAAAGCGATCGAGCTGAGATTCGGGCAGCGGAAAAGTGCCGACTTGATGCTGCGGATTCTGCGTCGCGATCACAAAAAAGGGCTCGGGCAACTCATACGTCACGCCATCGATTGAGATGTGGTGTTCCTCCATTGCTTCAAGCAGCGCGCTTTGCGTTTTGGCAGTCGCGCGATTTACCTCGTCGATCAAGACGACTTGCGAAAAGAGCGGGCCGCTATGAAACACGAAGCGTTGCTCGCCCCGATCGAAGATGGAATTGCCGAGAATATCGGCGGGAAGCAGGTCACTGGTAAATTGGATGCGTTGAAAGGCAAGCGCGAGCGAGCGAGCCAACGCTTGGGAGAGCGTTGTTTTGCCTACGCCCGGGATGTCTTCAATTAAGAGGTGTCCGCGCGCCAGCAGACTGGCGACTGCGAGCTTTACCGCCTGATTCTTGCCTACGATAACTTCACAAATCTGCTTTGTGAACGCGTCAACGTGCTCCGTCACTCCGAAATGATCCGTGGGAACGATGCCTTTCGCAAACAGGCATATGGGGAAAATGGAGAGGTTAAAGCCGGGGCCGGTGACCCCGGCCGCCGAGGACCGCCCGCATACGCCATTCATTAACGTAGATCACGCGCGCAACGTTTTTGCACTCAAGCGCTCGATGGCATCCCAGCTTTGCCGGCGTGGAGAACCCGCTCTTTTTCAAGGAGAACACTCGCATGGTCTTCGGGGATGCGAAGCAAACGCTGCAGGCAATCGTAAACGAATTTAAGGCGGCGTAGGTTTTTGCGTTCGCTTTCGCGCGGACGTGACGGTCGGCGCGCCCGGCGGATCTGTTGCTCGCGAGCTCTCTCGGAGACGTGTCCTACCAGGATTAGACGTCGGCGGATTGAAAAGGGGTTTGTCGCGAGTTGGGGTGGGGGAGATAGATGACGGATGGGCGTCGCGGTAACACTTGGTGCCCAAGCCCAGCGCGAATGCCACCAGGACGAAAAGCACGACTCGTTTTTCGGTGGAAGTGAGGAGGAATCGCTGCCTCGCCTGATCGAATTTGAAACGCCAACGCTTTTTCAACTCGCGAAAGCTTTCGGAGTCAATTGTCAGTTTGTTCCTTTTGCCGCGGCCGGACCAGAACGGAACGATAATGCCTCCTTATGTTGGAATCGTAAAACCGTGCTTTTGATTCGGCCGACATTAGATCGCGATAGACCGAAGGGGCCACGTCGAGATAACGATAAATAGCGCCATTTACGAATTCGATCTCGAGGATGTGGCGGCGCTTGCTGTAGCCAATCTTTGCGATCGCGGTTGAATGAACGGGCTGCCGCGCAATGTGGGAAACGATTCGATGGGAATCATCGGCTTGGGTCGAATCGGCGCCCAAAGTGGGCACAAGTGTGCCTGCTGTCGCAGCAATGACCGCGAACCAAATCCGTAGCATGATCGAGGATTGTTCTAGATTGTTGTCGCTCAGCGGTCGAGCAAAAGGTGGATCGGCCGCTTCATCAGGCGATGCCAAAACGATACGGCTTTGCCGCCTAAATTAGAATCGAGCAAGAGACTGCTCGATCCATCGTCATCGGCCGAGCGGCGTTGTAATGTCGGTGCCGGGCGGCGGGGTGAATTCGAACGTCGATGGAGGCAGCGGTGCGCGTGTCTGGTTTGAATACGTGGTCACAATTCGATCGCCATTCGGCAGCAACATGTTCGT
>Ga0137365_10004265_pt1 | contig 11475 bp, 10 predicted proteins | sample SagtaG_9_FD_104799 | JGI IMG/M metagenome (GOLD analysis project Ga0137365, IMG submission 104799) | Vadose zone soil microbial communities from Sagehorn Ranch, Mendocino, California, USA - Sage1_L_40_16 metaG | ecosystem: Environmental > Terrestrial > Soil > Vadose zone | place: USA... | reverse complement strand
TGATGGCCTACGCCGTCAGCCGGCGCACATCGGAGATCGGCGTCCGCATGGCGATGGGTGCGGCCTCGACGGATATTCTCAGGCTGGTCATGATGCAGGGTCTTCGGCTGGCGCTGACCGGCATCGTCATCGGCTGCGGCCTGGCGTACGCGCTCGCGCAGCTGTTACGCGGCATGCTGTTCGCGGTCGCTCCCGCCGATCCGCTGGTGTTCGTCGCCGTGCCGCTCGCCTTGCTCGCGACGGTTGCGGCCGCGACGGTCGTGCCGGCGCTGCGCGCCGCGCGCGTGGATCCGATGCAGGCGCTGCGGGCGGAATAAGGGGTTCACAGGGTTCGAAGGGTTCGAAGGGTTCGGAGGGTTCGAGGGTTCGAAGGGTTCGAAGGTTCGAGGAACTGGCCGAACCCACCGAACCCACCGAACCCACCGAACCCACCGAACCCACCGAACCCACGGAACCTATTGTCTCGTTAGCGTAATTGTGGACGTGTCGAACGGCGGCGTGCAGTTGCTGGACGACACACCCATCGGACCGCTGAGCGTGGAGGTCGGCCCTACCGTGATGGTCATTGTGCCGGCCAGCTGACCGGCGCACGCCGGCCGCGACGGCACGCCGCCGTTTCCCACAGAAATCGTGTACGTCAGCGTCATGCCCGATAGCGTGCTGGTGAGGAAACCGTTCATCAACACGATGCCGTTGGAGAGCAGGACGGTGACAGGTCCGTTGACCACCTGATTGACTTGCGTAAGGTTCCACGACATCCGGGTCTCGGTGTTGTCCACGACGATCGGTCCGACCCAGGCGCCGGTCAGGTTGAGGCCGCCGGCGTCCGGTGCGTTTGGCGTCTTATCGGCGCCACAGGCGGTGGTGAAGCCCAGGAGGAGCAGGGCGACGAGAATGGCCTTCCGCATGAGTCGGGAACCTGCGAAATCCGTGCCTCGGGCTGCCAGCCAATCAGTCAGCTGTGCTATCTTCTCGCACTGGAGGAGCTCGATGAAAAAAGCGTCATGCCTGCTGCCGCTCGCGCTCGTCGCGTGCGGGCTGCTGGCCACGCCGGCCGCCGCTCAGACCCCAGCCGTGGAGCTGAAGGTCGGAGACCAGGCGCCGGACTTTACGCTTCCGGCCACGGACGGCAAAACCTACACCCTTAGCAAGGATCTGAAGGGGCACTGGGTGGTGCTGGGGTGGTTCCCGAAGGCGTTCACCGCTGGTTGAACGGCCGAATGCAACTCGCTCCGTGAGAGCGGGGGCCTGATTCGCAAGTTCGACACCGCGTACTTCATGATCAGCGTCGACACGCTGGAAGACAACAAAGCGTTCGCCGCGAAAGAGCATGCGGACTTCCCGATGCTCGCCAATCCCGACAAGAAAGTCGCTTTCGCGTACGGTGTGATCAATCCCGAGGCTCCGCCGGAACGCCAGTTCGCGCGCCGCTACACCTTCTACATCGATCCGACCGGCAAGATCGCCGAGATCGACAAGGTCGTGAAGCCGGCCACATCCGGCCAGGACATCGTCACGCACCTGCAGGAGTTGAAGGTTCCGGAGAGGAAGTAGCCACCGGGGATTGGGGAATTGGGTAATTGAGTAGTTGGGTAATTGATTGGAGATTGACCGATTCCCCAATCGATTACCCAATTACCCGATTCCTCGATTATCCAATTCAGTGGCAGATGGTCCCGGTGATGTCGTCCCGCTTCTGCTTGAACGCCTCCACCCAGGCCGGCACCGGCCATCCGCCGATGCCTTCTGACAGAGTCCGCTCCGGGAACCGCGCCACCTCGAACAGATCCTGCAGCTGACGGTCCGAGAGCTGAGAGAGAAGATTCGCGAGGAATTTTCGGCCGCCTTCTGAAATCACTGGATCCGACAGCGTGCCGGTCTGCGATTGCGAGAGGTTGGCCATGCAGCGCTCGCGGTCCTGCCAGATCGGTGTCTTGGCCCAGTTCTCCAGATTCACGCTGCCCACGCTTTGGCGGTTGAGTAGATTCGCGCGGCCGAACGTCAGACCCAGGTCGTGGATCAGCATGAACGGCTCGAGGCAGCCGGCCGCGCCATGCTCCAACGTCGGATCCAGGCAGATCAGCCGCTGCTGTTCCGGCTTGTTGTCCGTGTGCTGAAGAAAGACTGCGATGAGCTTCAACGCGTCGCGCTGCTCGAGGGGCGGGCCCCCCGCGCGCTCATTCACGAGGTCGAGCTCTGTCCACGCCCATCCCTGGCCTCCGCCGCGCGTCTCGAGATCAGCCCCCGGCAATTTCCGCTCGATCGCGGCCACGTCGAACACCACCTGGCCCGGTTCGATTTTCCCCTCGGTGGCCAATCCGGCAGGACAGCCCCGGCACACGACGTGGACCGGATAGAGCGCATCCGCGCCAAACCCCAGCGTCCATAACAGTCGCGTCGCGGCGACGCCCGCGTATACCTCGCCATTCTCTCGCCCGTACCGCACTTTCACTTTGTCCCCTTGCGTGATGGCGCAGGCGAACTTCGGCGTCTTTCCGCTGAAACGCTCCTGCACGTAGTCGCAGGTCACGGTCTCGCCCGGCGCAAAAGCGCCCTCCAGCCGGGGGCCGGCCTTGATGTCCATCGCGGCGACGTCGGTCGCCTTCCACACTTGCGCACGCCTAATCAGCGCCGCGCGTTCGGCGGCGGTCAGACGCTTGTTGGGCGGGTCTTGAACACCAACGAGGCGCGCGCAGTCGAGCGACAGCCAGTGCGCCAACAGCACGGCAGAAAGTACAAGGCGGTATTTCACTGCCGCAACAAGGTGCAAAACATCATCCACGCAAACCCAGCTGAACTGCCGCGGTGCCCGCAGAATGGTCCGCGCGACGGTGTCCCAAGTAGCACGTCCAGCGCGTGTCAGCTCACACACGCTGTCTATCGATTGACACGGATTCTCGCCTGATCGCCCACAGATAAGTCCAGTATTTACAGCCACTTAACCATTGGCTCTGCGGTTGCGCTACTCGTCCACGAAACCGGAGGACGAGATGAGGACGCACCACACCGCCTGGCTCCGCACGATGACCGCGCTGGCGATGGCACTGACGTTTGCCCACCCGCTCGTCGCGGCTGAGAGCCCCCGATCGACCGACGCTTCGACGACGCGCCGTGTGGTCGTCAGTATTCCCGACCGGAAGCTCGCGCTCGTCGAAAACGGTCGGATCGTCAGCGTCTACCCGGTCGCCGTCGGTGCGCCGGTGTCGCCGAGTCCCGTCGGCATTTTCAGCATCATCAATCGCGTATCGAATCCCACGTACTACAAGACGGGTAAAGTCGTCGGCCCAGGCACGACGAATCCCGTCGGCACGCGATGGATCGGTCTCAGCGTCAAGGGCTACGGCATCCACGGTACCGACGCGCCGGCCTCGATCGGCTACGCCAAATCACACGGCTGCATCCGGCTTCGCAATCAGGACATCGAGCGGCTGTTCGAGCGCGTACGCGCCGGCGACGTCGTGGAACTGCACGCCGAGCGGACGGCTGAGATCGCGCAGCTGTTCGCCGAGGTCCGTTAACCGTTCAATTCGTTTCACACAGGAGGCTGATATGTTGCTGCTCAAGTATCTGTTGATGGCAGGAAGCGCAGGATTCTTCTCGGCGGCCGCAGGAGTGCTCGTTGTCGATGTGGTCACGGCGATTCGCCAATCGCAAACCCTGGCGCTGCGGTGGCGTCTCGCCACGCGCCTTGCGCTTGCCGGATGCGTACCGTTGCTGCCGGCCCTCAGCATTGTCGTGGTCCCCAGCGGGATGGGCGGCGTACGTGTCAGTCAACTCTCGGGCACACGACCCGGCACTCTGTACCCCGGCACGCATTTCGTGATGCCGCTCATGCACCGGGTCGCGCTGTTCAACATCCGCGATCAGGTGTTCGCGACGAATCCATCGGAAGTTGCGAAAGATGCCACGCCGGTCCTGAAGGTCTATAGCAGGGAAGGATTGCCAGTCGGCCTGGGCATCTCGGTGCGCTATCAGCTCGATCCGCAAAAGCTGCCGTACGTGGAGAACAACCTGCCGCAGCCGATCGAGACGGAGATTATGCCGCCGGTCGTCGCGAACGCGTTCCGGCAGACGATTTCCGGCTATCTCGTGCGCGATGTCTTCTCGACCAAACGCGAGGAGGTCCGGCGGATGGCCGCCGATGCGATCACGAAGCGGCTGGCATCGGACGGGATTGTCGTGAAGGAGGTCATGCTTCGCGATGTGTCGCTGCCCCCGGAATATGCGAAGGGGCTCGAGGGGCTGCTGCTCAAAGTGCAGGAAAACGATCGCGTGGCCATCGAAGTGGAACTGAAACAGAAGATGGTGCGCACGGCGGAGCTCGAAGCGGAGGCGGAAAAGGCCCGACATGTGAAGCAGGCCGAGGGGCGCGCGCAGGTGACCGTACTCGAAGCCAAAGCCCAGGCCGATGCCATGCAGCACACGCTGCCGCTCAAGGAAAAACAGATTCAGCAGAGCCGGCTCGAAGCCGAGGCGAGAAAAGAAGCGACCGTGAAGAACGCCGAAGCGGCGGCATCGGCGAAGGTCATCGACAGCAAAGCCGAGCTCGAGAAGCGAAATCTTCTTTCCCAGGCCGATGCACAGCGCGTCCGCTTGATGGCCGTCGCCGATGCCGACCGCATGAAATCTGAAGCCGTGGTGCTGAAGGACAATCCGCTGCTAATTCAGAAGATCATCGCCGAACGGCTCTCTGACAAAGTGCAGATCATGATGGTGCCGATGGACGGCAAGTTTTTCTTCGCGAACGACGTGCTCAAGGCGCAGCAGCTCGGCGCGTTCGGGGTGCCCCATCCGAACCAGCACTGACCGGGAGGCCCGCCTTCGCGCGGTGGGATCCTGCGCGGCTTCGGCGGGGCAGGTGCTATCATTCGCGGCCGTGGGCTTCCACGGCCGCGAATGGTGGACGCCCGCCTTCGCCCTTGCGGGCTTCGGCGCGGCGGGCCGCTTTATGTCGAGCGCGCTCATGTTCCTGCTGGCCGTAGCGCCCGCCTGGTCACAGCCCGCCCACATTGAGGATTTCGCCGCCAGCATCGCTGCAGCCATTCCCGCCGGCGCCACGGTGCGGCTTGTCTGTACGGGAGACGACGGTCGAACGCAACTTGAACTGGCTCGACTGCTCGCTGGCCGAGGCATTCGTCTAAGCGAGCTGCGTGACGGAACGACGACCGTCCGATGCAGTTGTCTGGAGAATCTGAGAGAGCGTGCCTGCATCGCAGACATTGGCGACGGCACCGCTCACCGGGTCGTCGCGACGGCGCGGGCGAAGAACAGCGAGCCTTCCGTCCTGAATCCGATCGTCGCCCTCGAGATGCGACCGCTCTACGCTCAGCGCGACCCCATCCTTGACGTGACGTTTGCCGGCTCTGCGCTGCTCGTGCTGTCGCCGGCGATGGTGACGCGGACATCGATTCCGTCGCAAACGCCTGTGTCATCACAGACAGTGCCTGTCACCACGTCCCGTGTATGGCCACGGGATCTGCGTGGTCGGATGCGGGCCACGGCCGACGGTTTCGAAGTGTTCCTCCCGGGTGTCACGTGCCGGGGGTCGTCGGCGCCGTTCACCCTCGCTTGCGCCGACGAGGGAGAGTCGTGGCCGATCGGGATTGAAAACGCGGGCATTGCGCCGACTCGCAACACGTTTGCGACGCCCGAAGGCCTCTCGTTTTACGACGCGGCGTCACTCGGCGGCGAGCAGTGGCTGGTGGTCGACCAGCAAGGAATGCTCACGTTTCTGGATTCTCATCGCGGCGTGGTCGCCAAGAGCGGCGCCGCCGATCATGTTGCGGCGCTAAAGGCTGCGTGTGCGCCCGACTCGTACGTCGTCACCACCCTGCGCTCGCCGGAAGCAGAAAGCGCCGATGTGTTGCGATTGTCTCGCGTGGCAGGCAGTGGGCTGGTTCCGGAGGCGTCCACGATTGTCCTGCCTGGTGTTCTGACGGCGTTGTGGCCTTTGCTGGTGCCGTCGCTGGCGCAGGACGACCGCGACGCCATGGTCGTCGTTCACGATGTTCACACCGGACGTTATGAAGCGTTTCGTCTCAGTCTGTCTTGCACTCGCTAGCCTGTGCCTGGCAGGTTCCGCGGTTCATGGGGCGCGGCCTCAATACGGCGGGATGCTTCGTGTCGAGATCGATGGCGCGATGCGGCCGCTGGATCCGGCAGCCGCCAACATTGACGCTGCCGGCGCTGCGGCGCGGCGGCGTGCGTTGGGCTTGGTGTTCGAGCCTCTCGTCGCGGCGGACGCCGACGGGCTGCGGCCGGTGTTGGCGACGTCCTGGGAGAGCGATGGAGGCGGCGCCCGCTGGCGGTTGCGTCTCAGATCGAACGTGCGGCTGCACGACGGGTCGCTGCTCGAGTCGTGGCAGGTCGCGACCGCGCTGCGCGTCAGCGAGCCCGCCTGGACGATTGCGACCGATGGCGACACCGTGGTCATCAACACGGTTGATCCAGTTCGTGACTTGCCGTGGGTGTTGACCGATCTTCACCACGCCATCGTCGTTCGCACCACTGGCGGCGCGCTGCTCGGCACCGGGCCATTTCAGATCGAACGGCTGGAGCCGGCGCGTCTTTCGTTGCGGGCCCACGACGGCTACTGGGACGGCCGGCCGTTCCTCGACGTCATCCGTATTGACATGGGGCGCTCGCGAGCCGTCCAGCTCAGCGATCTCGAAGGCGGTCGCGCGGACTTTGTGAGTGCGACGCCGCTCGATGCACGGCGACTCGCTCAGCGAGGGCTGCGAATGGCGGTGTCCCGCCCGGTCGACGTGATCGCGGTGGTGTTCGAGCCGCATCGATCGGCGGAGACGTCGCTTACCTGGAGACGTACGCTGTCTGCGGCCGTCAACCGTCCTTCGATGTGCGCAGTGCTTCTGCAGAAGCTCGCGGAGCCTGCGGATGCGCTTGTGCCTCGCTGGCTTTCCGGTTACGCGCCGCTCTTCGCTCTCGATCCGAAATCAACACTCCCGCGGACTGCCGTCGCTGCTCTGCCTCTTGACCAGCGCGAGCTCACGCTTCGCATCGATCCCTCCGATGCCGTGGCCCAGGCGATTGCCGATCGGATTGTCGTGGACGGGCGCGAGGCGGGCTTCGCCGTCAAGGTCCAGGCGCCGGCCGGTCTGGCACCTCGTCCTGACGCTCGAGTCGTTCGTGTCCGAGTACTGAGCAGCTCGCCCGAGCGGGCGCTGGCCGCCATGGCCAGGCAATTCGCGACGCGCGACGTCGAAGCAACTGTCGCAGCGCTGCTTTCAGCGCCCGCGCCACTCGAAGCGGTGTATCAAGCCGAACAGAAACTGCTCGATCAATCGCTCGTCGTGCCGATCGTGCACGTTCCGGAGATGTACGGCCTGAGCGATCGCGTCGGCACGTGGAACGCTCCCGCGGTGCGCGCGTCTGGCGAGTGGAACTTTGCCAGTCTCTGGCTGAGGAACGGTACGCAGTGAGACTGCGCACCCGGCTGTTCCTCCTGGTCGGCGGCGTCGTCGCCATCGTCGTTGCTCTGGTCACATGGACCGTGTCTGTGAGTGCGCGCCGCTCATTCGAGACGCTCGATCGTCAGCGCACCGACGCCCTCGTCATGCAATTCCGACGGGAGTTTGCGGCGCAGCGGGAAGAAGTGGCCCGGCGGCTGGATCGTCTGGTGTCGACCGACATCGTCCAGCGCACGGCGCTCGACGTGGCACGGCGGGGCAATGACTACGCACCATTCGTCAATGAAGCCGCTTCGCTGGCGGCGATCCAGGGCCTCGATTTTCTCGACCTGGTCGCAGACGAAGGGACGATCATCTCCTCGGCGCAGTGGCCGGCGCGATTCGGCTATCGCCATGCGTGGGCGACGGCCGAGCGCAGCAAAACGGGCGAGGCGTTTCTGCAGGCCGTTGACCTGCCTCGCGAAACCGCGCTGGGCCTCGTGGCCGTGCGCACCGTACCCTCCGGTGCGCGGACGCTGTACGTTGCCGGCGGCCGCAGGCTGGATCAGGAGTTTCTCAAGTCGCTGCCGTTGCCGCCCGGCATGCGCGCATTGCTGTACCGGAACGTCGAGCCGGAGGTCTCGCGGCAGCAGCTGCTCGACGCGTCCGGTCGTGCACCGCAGGCTGCGCAGCTCGAGCCGTTGATCGCGCGTGTCCGGCAGACCGGACAGGAGAGTGCAGAGACCATCGAATGGCCCGACGGCCCGGAAGCGGTGACCGCGATTCCATTGATGGGTGCCGGTGGCGGCGTGCTCGGTGTGCTGCTGGTCGCCAGCTCCGGGCGCGACCTCGCCGCGCTGATGTCTCGCATCCGATGGACCGGCGTCGGCCTCGGACTGCTCGGTGTCGTCATCGGATCAGCTCTGAGCTATGTGGTGGCCGCGGAGGTTACGCGACCGGTAGAGCAAGTGGCCGACGCGGCGCGGCGCGTCGCCGGCGGGGATTGGAACGTTCGTTTGGACGAGGTGCGCTCCTCGGGCGAGATCGGCGCGCTTGCGCACGCCTTCGAGACGATGACTGGGCAGCTGGTTGAACAGCGCGAGCGTCTCGTCCAGGCTGAACGTGTCGCTGCATGGCGCGAGTTGGCGAGGCGTCTGGCGCATGAGCTGAAGAATCCGCTCTTTCCGCTGCGCTTGACGGTCGACAACTTGCGGCGTGCCCGTTCGCTTCCAGTTCACGAGTTCGAAGAGGTCTTCGAAGAGAGCCTGACGACCTTGAACACGGGGTTCGCCAACCTGAATACGGTCGTCGGCAGCTTCAGTGAGTTCGCAAAGATGCCGGCGCCCGCATTCGAGCTGGTGTCGCCCAACGACATCGTGGAACGCGTCGTCGCGCTGTTTCGCGCGCAGATTGAAGCGCCGGGCCATCCGTCGATTGTGCTGACCCTCGATCTTGATCCGTCGCGCGAGCGCATTCGCGCTGATGGCGAACAGCTGGGGCGCGTGGTGCAGAATCTGCTGTTGAACGCAATCGACGCCATGCCACGCGGCGGACAGCTCGTGCTTCGGACGCGGCACAGCGGCGCGTCCTTCCGGTTCGACGTCTCGGATACCGGCGAGGGCTTGACCGAAGAAGAGCGCCAGCGGCTGTTCACCCCGTACTACACGACGAAGCAGCATGGTACCGGACTCGGACTGGCGATCGTGCAGTCGGTCGTCGCCGACCATTTCGGCAAGGTGTGGGTGGAAAGCGCCCCGAAGCAGGGGACGACAGTCCACATCGAGCTGCCAGCCGGTGAACGGATCCTGCCGCGAGAGGGCGAGGCATGACACGCGTGCTGATTGTCGACGACGACGCGTCGACGCTGGCGTCGATCGCACGAACGTTCCGGTTGGCGGGCCACGAGGCGGTGGTGTGCGACAACGCGGCGCGCGCGATTACGCTCCTGCAGCAGGAGCGGTTCGACATCGTGTTTTCCGACGTCGTGATGCCTGGGAGAGACGGCCTGGGCATGCTCGCGGAGCTGCGCGAGCTCGGCGTGATGACGCCGATCATCATGATTTCCGGGCAGGCCACCGTGGACATGGCCGTCCGCGCGACCCGGCTCGGCGCGCTGGATTTTCTCGAGAAGCCGATCTCCGCCGACAAGCTGCTGCTGACCGTCGAGAATGCGCTGCGGCTGGTTCGCCTAGAGGAGGAGAACCGCCAGCTGCGGAGGAGGATCGGCCGGCACGACGTGATCTGGGCGAGCGACGCGATGCAGCGCGTGATGGCGCAGGTCGACCGCGTCGCGCCGACCGAATCCCGCGTCTGCATTTTCGGCGAGACCGGTACGGGCAAGGAGCTGGTGGCGCGAGCCGTGCACGAACGCAGCGGGCGGCGCGAGCGCCCGTTCGTGACCGTCAACTGCGCGGCCGTTCCTACCGAGTTGATCGAGTCCGAGCTGTTCGGCCACGAGAAGGGCGCCTTCACCGGTGCGGCGTCTCGCCACCTCGGCAAATTCGAACAGGCGCATGGCGGAACGCTCTTCCTCGACGAAGTCGGCGACATGCCGGCCGCCATGCAGTCGAAGCTGCTGCGGCTGCTGCAGGAAGGGGAACTCGAGCGGGTCGGTGGTGAGCGGCCGGTCACGGTGAATACGCGAGTGATCGTCGCCACGCATCGAGATCTCGATTCACTCGTGCAGAAAGGTGTGTTTCGCGAGGATCTGTATCACCGTATCTTCGTGTTTCCGATCATCATGCCGCCGCTGCGCGAACGACCCGAGGACATTCCCGTGCTGGCGGAGCATTTCGCGCGGCTGGTCGCGGATCAGAACGGGTGGAAGCCGCGAGGGTTCGAGCGCGAAGCCATCAACGAGCTCGCGCGCTATACATGGCCCGGCAACGTCCGCGAGCTTCGGAACATCGTCGAACGGCTGCTCCTGCTCACGGACGGAGCGGTGGATGCCGCGACGGTGCGGCAGGTGTTATCCGGCCGCCACGCGAAGCCGGTGGCGCAGGCAGGCTCAGGCACGCTGGCCGATCGCGTGCTAGCGTTCGAACGAGAGGTCGTCCTCAACGAGCTGAGCGCGCATGGACATCGCGCCACAGACACGGCGCGCGCACTCGGGCTCGAACGAAGCCACCTCTACAAGAAATGTCAGCAGCTCGGGATCGACATCAAGGGTGAGAGAAAGTGATTTGGTAATGTGCTGATTTGGTAAATGGGTAATTGAAAGGCTTTGGATCACGCTGCGATCGCCCAACCAGCGAATCGTTTCTCTGCGTGCTTTGCGCGCCTGCTAGAGCGTCCGATTATCCAATTATCCAATTATTCGATTACCAGATCCTGGGATGCCTCATTGGCGTCGCAGATCGTTCCGAACGAGTACCCACTGGCGCGCAGCTCCGGCAGCAGCCGCGAGGTCGCGTCGACCGTGTGCCGCTGATCCTCGAACGGCGCCGATTCGTCACCATCATGCATGACGACGATATCGCCGTTGCCGATGCGATGCCGGACGCGGTTGTAGACGGAGTCGGCCGTTCGCCGTTGAAACCAGTTCCAGTCCCACAGCATCCAGCTCCAGCCGATCATCCGGTGATCGATCTTCTTCAGGCCCGCGTACATCGACCAGCTGCGCCAGCCGGCGTGCGGACGAAAGGCTCGGCATGGACGCCGCCCCGCGATCTGCTCGATGTGGTCGGCGGCCGCCGTCAGCGTTCGCGCGAACGTCTCGGACGACATGAGCATGTCCGCGCGCGTGTGCGAGTGAAGGGCAACGGCGTGGCCCTCCGCGAACATCCGCCTGACGAGTGGCGCCGTCTCCGTGGTGATGTGCCGGTCGATGAGAAAGAACGTCGCGTGCGCGCCGTCGCGCGCGAGCACATCGAGGAGATCCGGCGTCGTCGTCGGATTGGGACCGTCGTCGAATGTCAGATAGACGGTTGGCGGCACGCGCTTCGGCATGTGCCAGACCGAACGGTCACCGGCGATGGCATCGAACAGAAACGGCGCCGGTGCAGTATGCGCGAGCGCGAGAACGGCGATCCCGACGGCAATGAAAAACCACATCAATCTTGCGAGGTCT
>Ga0137365_10004261_pt1 | contig 11478 bp, 5 predicted proteins | sample SagtaG_9_FD_104799 | JGI IMG/M metagenome (GOLD analysis project Ga0137365, IMG submission 104799) | Vadose zone soil microbial communities from Sagehorn Ranch, Mendocino, California, USA - Sage1_L_40_16 metaG | ecosystem: Environmental > Terrestrial > Soil > Vadose zone | place: USA: California... | reverse complement strand
CACCTGCCCAACCTCGATATACTTCTCATACAGTTTGACCGCCAGGCGGGATAAACCTGGCCGGATAAAGAATTCCGCCGCCTTTTTTCCCGCATCTTGCCCTGACTGATTGCTCACCTCAAACTCCATCATTGCCTTGAGCCGACTAGAGAGTCTGGCTATCGCTCCAGAAAGAGGCTGAAGCAGTGGCTATCGGCGAGCCTTTCTCATGGATCATCAAGTATCTCGCGCAGGCCGGTATCTTCGCGCCTGTTCCGCTGATCTGTGGCCCGGTCATGATCCACTGGAATTCCTGTGAGACGAGGAACTCTATGATACGCTGTGTGTTTGCGATACTCACCTTGTCAAAAGCCTCGTCTAATGCCAGTAAATTGGGCGCTCCAGGCGCGGCGCTGCGATAGAGCGCGCCCAGGGCTGCGAAAAGCGGTACGTAGAGCGCAAAAAGCTGTTCTGCTCCACTACGCGTACCGGCCACGCGATCAGTCAAACGTGGGCGCTGCCCTCCAATCGGTGTGACCAGAACATCAAAGTGGAACCATTCACGGTAATCGAAGACCTGCTCCAGGGCGTCCATAAAGTTTATATCGGCACTCTCTTGCTGCCGCAGCCGTACCGAATCGATCTCCTGGCGGAACGCGTGCATCAATGTTTCCGTCTCTTCCAATGTCAGAACTTGCGTCGGCTTGCGCAAAAGTTTGTAATGTTGCGCGAGGTGGCTGCCCAATTTCGACATGTCATACTCGGTTGGTGGCTTCCATTGCAGGGCATAGTGTTCACCAATCATGGGCAGACCACTCAGCACCTGATTGATCTGTTGCACCCACTCCTCCGCCTCGAAGATGGATGTGCGAATGGCCTCCGCGATTTCGTGCAGCAGAAAATCCTCGAACAACCGTGTCTCTTCCTGGTTGAGTAGCATTTTCTGCATCTCGATGCGCTCACTCAAAAGTTCAAGCAGTTCGACCGCTTTGCATTTGTTTTCATTCAGGAAGAGCACCAGTCCCTGGTCGTCCAGGTCTGGCCCGTATTCAAGCAGGATCGGTTGCTCGCGATTGAATGTACGAGAGAGCGCGTTGTATGCATCGCGGTAGATCCCTTCTAGCTGTTCTTTACGGGCGGGAATGTCGGCTTCGCGCAGAACGCCGCCCAGTAATCGCTGTGACGCGCTCATATGCTTTCCTTCTGCCGCGATCTGTTGTGCGCTTGCCAGTTCTTCCACAGGGTACGCTGCCAGGAGATCGACAAAGTGTGCCTGCTTTTCGCTGCGCTCATGTTGTGCCAGTTGCAAGCGTTCTTCTACCTCTATCAGCTGATTTGCCGCGTTGTTGGCTCGCTCGTCAGCACGGATAAAATCGGCTTTAGCATCATTCAGATTCGTGGTGAGTGTTTCGTTCTGGAGACGTAATGTTTGTAATCGTTCGCTCAGCTCCTCGGCATCGGAAAATTCAGCGATGCGTTGCAACTCTTCTTCCTCAGCCTGTGCCTGTAGCGCTTGATAACGGTTGCGCTCGTATACCTGGGCAATATGCACCTCGTTGATCTCGGCTTGTGCTTGCGCTTCTCGCGCTTTCTGGGACTCCTCCCAGCTATTGCTTAACCCTGCCAGTTGCATTTGCAGCGATTGCGCCTGATTTTTGAGCTTGATAACGCCCAGCAATGCGTCTTGAACGCGCTGTGCATCGCTGGCAAAGATCGTGATACCATTGCTATCTCGCTCTAGTCTGGCAGTCAGGTTGTTGAAACGCTGCCGCGCTTCTTGTGTCTGCAGATGTGCTTTCTGATACGCGCTTCTGTTGCTCTCCAGCGCCAACCTTGACTGGTCAAGTTCGGCAAAAATTTTCTCCAGGCCACTATTTGGAAAAACCTTACGTAGCTGTGTCTGCCGCTCCCGTATCTCTGCTAACTGCTCTTCATAGTGTGTTATGCCCTGTGTTTGCGCGCGCAGTTCGTCGTCGAGTTGCGTTCGTTTCCTTGTGATTTCTTCGAGTTCGCGCTGCCGCACCCGCAAACGCGTCGTTTTACCGGTGCAGCTAGCACTTCCGCCGCCTGCGCGGCCGGTAAGTAATCCATGTGTCCAGCTGCCGTCGTTATTGAAACGAACTCGTGCTTGCATGTCGCTTGTGTTGACTGGAAAACTGTTCTCTCCAAGCGCCGTCATAATAGTTGCGGCGATTGGTTCCCAATCCAGGCTGTTTCCGTCTGGCGAGGAATTGACCGAGGTATCGAAGCGTAAGCCGTAGAAATTGGATGGAACGTGACCATCTGTCCGTTGCACCTCTTGTGGCGTAGTGATCAATCGCTGGCTCTCGCTATTTGTCATCATTCCCTCGATATCGAGGCGGCAATCGCTCAGACCTTCATCAGCTAGCAGCGCATCAGCGGCACTTGCTTGCTCTGGCGCTACAACGAATGCATCCAGCAGGCCCGCATCCTCTAACATGTATTCGATTCGTCCAGCTTCCTCGCTCTCGCAATCGATCTCAGGTATAAAGTCAAGCAGCATGTAAAGAGGGAGGGCGATGATCCCTTGCTCTGCGAGCTTCGCGCGTGCAGTGGTGTGCCGGGGCGAGCGTAAAGGTGTGAACTCCGGTTCGGCCAGTTTTTGCTCATAGAGCGTTCTGACTTCTTCGATCTCACGTATCTTTCCGCCTTGTGCCACCTGTAACTCGTTCAGTTTCGCCTGCCCCTGGTTTGCTTCCTGCATAAACTGGGTTTCAAGTTCGTCAATCGCTTTGCGGTAGTGCTCAAGTATAAAGGTACATTCCTCGACCACGCGACCGGGTAAGGCGTCATCATCTACCACGTCGCCCATGTCGCCTTGCAATAGCATTGTTTCCTGCAGTAGCTGCAAGGACTCCTGCGATGTGAACCTCTCCAGGGCGTTGTTGAGCATGAGCACGGCTTCGTTGAAGCGATCCTCGACAGATTGAAAACGATTGCGCGAGAGATCTAATTCCTGGAAGCGCGTCGCTTCCAGATTTCGCGCATGCTGTACGGTTGCATCCAGCTTCTCGCGCTGTCGATGCAATTCTTCAAGGTGGCGCAGCCAGTCAATACGCTCTTCTGACATTGCTCCCGGCAGAGATCTGATAACCAGGGGCACTTCTGGTGCGCTAGAAGCTTCGGAAGTGATGCTGCTGATCTGGCGAAGCGCTTCTTCTAATTGGAAGGCCGCGACTTCCCAGTAGCTTTCCTCCCTGGCCAGAGTGCCCAATTCCCGCAGCTGTGCAACGCTCTCGGCCTTCATAGTGTTGAAACGTGCCATTTGGCGTTCCAGCCGCTCGATGCTTGCTCGTTTCGCTTGACGTGCAGCCTCCAGGCTCTTTTGCTGCTCCTGCGCCTGTCCCTGTGTCTCGCGAGTGCGCTCGCGCGCCGCCGTCAGTTGTTTTGCTACTTGCAGTCCCTCGCTCGTCTCCAGCACCTTGATCTGGCTGTTTACCTGGTAGTGCTCTCCCTGGAGCGTTTGTGTACGTTCTTCTGCTCCCTTGCGCTCATTGTCTGCCGTGTTCAGATCTCTCCGCAGCCTCGTCACCCGGCTTTGCACGCTATCCTCTGCCAACTGCGCGCCGGTGTATTCACATGCAGCCAGCTGCGCTCTACTCAAAGCAAGATTCTGTTGTGCCTGGTGGAGGCGTTCAGCAGCGCTATAAGCCTCCTGGATACGTTCCTTTTCGGCCTGGATAGCATCGATACGTTCAATCGTGCCTATTACATGGGAAGTTGTTTCGCCAGAAATTTTGCGCAATGATTGCTTGAGATAGTCGTGTACGCGCGAAAAACTCAGTTCACTGCTCAGGTTTGGGCGGCGCAATACCAGCAGCAGGTTTATAAGTTTCTGAAAATCTTTGACATCATCAAAACCAAACAGATAGCGTGCTACCTGGCGTTCATACTCAGCCTGGGTATCACAAATAAATCCGTGTCCCTCTAATTGTTGTTTAAATCGGGCATGGTCAAAGGCGCGTTTATCATGCTTACTGCCGGTTTCATAGACGGTCTGAAGTTCGTGGCCCAGGCGAGACCCATCGGTAATGATAAAGCGCAGTGGCCGGATGCGGTCGCTGGCATTCACATTCCCTGCAAGGCTGATGCCGATCGTCAGGAAGCGCGTCTTTTCGCGCTCTCCATTCTCCCACCGCTGGCGAAATTCCGGTGCAATGGGAGGATTATCCGGGTCGCACCACTCGAATTCCAGCGCGATATAGGAAGTACGCCGTTCGTGGCTATAGGGCGTGGCCGATTCGCTGCCGCCTAGCACGTAGTACTCCATGTGCCGTTCGCGGCCGCCAAATGTATCGAGTCGATTAGGGCGAAGGTCACCATCAAGCGCCAGCGGCAACGCCGCGGTCAGGACTGTTGATTTGCCGGAAGCGTTCTCTCCTGCCAGGAAGAGCCGCCCATGGGGTATCTCAAATTCTTGCAACCCGTAAAGCCAGAAATTCGTCAGCATGATGCGCCGGAGTCGATAGCCGCGTGGTCCTCCTGCCTGGGCCTGTAGTATCTCGACGAACATATCGAGTTGACGTTCCAACGTCGACTCTGATGCTCCGTTTAACGATGGGGACCATTCCGTAAAATTATCAAGTGTGTATTGCATATAGTTGTCCTTATTCCGTAATAACTCCTTCGGTTATCTTTATGCTGACTCATCCAGGCCAGGCAATGTTAAAGTCCTTGATTTTGATTTACTTTTGCCTGCTAGTTTTTGCTCCTGCCCGGCCCTCTCATAACTTGCGCTGTACCGGGCCGCTGTCGGCAATATCATCACATTTCCTGCGCCATCTGGCCCTCGTAGCAGGCCAACCTGGCGCATCTTTTTGTAGACATCGTTCAACAAGCTGCGCGAACCTTTGCTACGTGCCTCGTTGCCCCAGTTCTCTCCATAATGCTCGCGCAATGTATAAAACAATGCATTCATATCCTCCGTTGTGACATGCACGCAGCCATAGGTATCTGGCCTCGGCCATGCACCACTGCTAACCTGCTCGCGGATCGCTGTACACATCAGCATGGCCATCTGATCGCTGGTGCCAAAAGGAGTCAGGCTAGTAACTGGACCCGAAGACATGCCACTGGCACGTACGATACAGGCGTAATCCCGTTTCACATCGAGCAGCCAGCCAAATGTTTCAAGCAAATCATTGGCTACTTCATCGGTATGTTCCACCAGCTCTGCGAACGCTTCAGGGTCATCATACCTGAGCAAAACTGGGCCGAGCAGCAATGTGCGCCACGCTCTCACCAGCGGCTTGATAGCCATGACAGGAAAAAGATCGCCCAGTATATTCTGTAGCAGCGTAGGTTGAAGTACCTTTTCCTCGTTGTTGATGTACTCAGCCACTACCTCCAACAATTGCGGATTGAATGCTGAAACGAGTGAACGTATCACATCAGTAAACTCGTAGAGCACATCGGCATCCTCTGCCTGTTGTGCCCATTCCTTCGTCTGCCCATCTACCAGCTGCAAGGCTCCCAGGTCTTCCAAATATTGCAGGGCGCGTTGAATGCTATAGCGGTCTGACGGCCTGCGAAAATCGAAGGTTGCGTCCTCGTCAACGCCTGAAGTTGATTGCTCTTGTATCTGGTCGGCCAGCTGGGAGAGTAAGAATTGTTGTTCATTGCCGCGACCGGTAAGCTGGCGATTTTCAGCGTACCAGAGAATCCAGGTGAGGCATGCAAAATCCCTTGGTTCCTTGAGTCGATCGTAAAGATAACCAGGCGTGGTTGCGCTAAGTTGTCGTACCAGGCGAATAGCCGTTGCGCTGCGCTGAATACGCCAGCCTGTGTTTTCATCATGCCACTTCTGTAATGTGTAATAGTGGCGATTCACCAGTCGAAACAGATCAATGTGTTTCGAGAGGATTACCTCCCTTTCCATCAAGGCCACATGTGCCTTCATGAGTTCTGCTGTGTAGGTGCGCTGGCGCGACGTAACCATGCGATCGATGCGACCTGCTGTTGTTGCTATTGCTGGTGCTGCAGTCTCTGTACCAGGTTCCTGCAAGGTGTCTGTTCCCCCGTCAATAGAGGTTGTCAGTATTTCACGCTCTTCCATCATGCTGCTCCCCCTTCTATTTCCTCGCGCTGTAAGCGGTAACGTGGCAGCAGTAACACGCCATCCGGTGCCCGCAGTGCCGCGTATATTTCCTCATCCGGGTTAAGCAGGACAATGACTGTTCCGTCCGGGGCGCGGTATTGGTGCCGCGCATCACCCTGGCAGCCGTCAATCACTATCATCAGGACGTCCCGCTCTTCAGTCGTAATATGCTTGATCATGCCAATATCAAGGTACGCCGTAGCGAATAGTCGGGAGAAACGTTGAACCTCCTGCTGCCGCTTTTCTTCGTATTGATGAACAATGGTGCTGATAATGGTACGGTTATCAATCACCGGGTCTTCCAGCGGATGGTCCCCGCGATTGGCGCGACTGATAGGCCGCAAGCGCAGGTTAACGTCTGGTGGCTCTTGCCACGCGCTGCCTTCTGTTGCATCATATGTGGCGCTAGGAGTGCCCGCAAGACTTTCTGGCAGGTGAACAGGTAGCAAATTGGCGAAAGCAAGGCTGAAAAGCTGTTGCGCCGTCTCACCATTATTTGCCCTTAACAACTGCTGCGCTAGCATATGCAAATTGGCCGCGTAGTTCGCATTTGGCCGGATGGAAGCTGACAGTACAGATGCGCGACGCACGACCTTATCCACCTCGGCGAGGGCATTGCGGCGGAAGGAATCGGCATTCTTCCCCAGGGCAAACCAGTTCATCATTGCTTCTACCTGGTTACGCGCTTCCTGCAATAAGTCGTCCTCGGTCGACCTGCTCTCAAGTGTCGGGGCTGGAGGCTCGAGGTGTTGAGCAATGATCTCAACGAGTCGCTCTTTCTTTCCTGTCTCATGCCAGGAAGCAAGCAGTGTGCGAATGCGGCGACTGTACTGTGTCAACGCTTGCGCAAAACCATGCACATATGCCACGACTGCCGCTTTGTATGACTGGTACGCCTCAAAATCGGGACGTCCTTGCTGCGCGGCTTGCAACATATTGGCGAGGTATTGAGCGGCTTCACGCGCCATCGTATTCCAGACCTCGAACGCTCGTTGCCACTCCTCTGCCATTTCACGGCTATTGATAGTTTCAATACCAGTCGCAGTTAAGTTCTCGTCAAGCTCCTGCAGCGTCTTCCACAGGTGAGGTAGGTCTCCCTGGCGTAGAGACCCTTTGCCCATGTTTGCGCGAGTCTGCTCATCGAGAAAAGTCTCGATGGCAATAGCTTCGGGAGTTGCCTGGTACAGCAGCGCCGGGGAAAGGAAGCTGGCAATGGAGGTAGCCCTGCTCGAGTCATAGATCGTCGTCACATTCCCCCACTCTTTGAGGGCCGCCAGGTCGTTCTGACATTGTTCGAGCGTATACTCGGCATCGAATGCGGCACGTACAGCGTCACGCACTTCCTGCGCTGTAAGTTGGTAGCGATACAACTCGCGGTGACATTGCAGGAAGTAGCGCATGATTACCCGGTACCATCGAATGCGATTAGAATTGACCAGGTAGCTGAAAATCGGCAAGCGGTCGGTAATATTAAAAACAGAGGGCGACGATAAACGCTCATCTACAGTGGCTATGCTCGCAATTTGCAGACGAGGCGAACCCGTTAGAGCATCCTCCTCAATATTGTTTATCGTATTGCTGATCTGTTGCTTAGCCTCATCCATATACTTGTTTGCTCCAAACACCTCTACATTGTGCTGTTATTATTGCTTCAAAAACATTTGTCCTATTGTATCACGATATGCTCTCAGTGCGAACCCCTGGCACTTATGTACTCCCCAAAGTGCCTACCGTCGTTATTCTTCCTGCACTATACATAAGTGGAAATTGAGGGTGTGGAGTTTCGTTGTCTCATTATCAACCAGCTGTTGAAGGATAACATAGTACCTATCTCCCCCCTCAAGGCAAATTTTTGCTGATCCAAAAATCATTCGGTAGTCTGACTAAAGGAACAATGATCTTGCCCATTCCAAATTGCGCGCGAGTCCCTACGTAACTAGCTGACCTTGTATCTACCATTACCCCGTAAGAACCTGTAACCCTATTGCAACACGTCCGTAACCTTTCTTTTCACATGTCGACCAGCAAGCAATAGGTTGTTTTTGTAGTGCGTCGAAATTTAGGTAGTGCCTTGTTTTAGCGTCATTTGAGTCGTAGACGATATCAGCAAAGAAGAGAGGGAAACACATGGATATTGACATAAAAGAATTGAAGCACCAGAAATGCCCGTACGACGAAGACCAGGCAATCCTGCTGGTTGATGTCGAAACAGAAAGTGCTCCAGCCACAGATGAAGATGGCAACTTACAGTATTATTGCCGGGCTGGCAAGCACGTTTTTTCCATAGATGAGGATGGAAAAGCCAAATAGCTAGAAGCTCCTCTTTGGGTTGGTGGTAAACGAGATGGACTCGCGCATAGGGCAACAGAGAAATATTCAGTCATGTAACCTTTTTTGGGGTCAAATTGCAGGAGACCTCTGAACAACTACTGCCGAATATCTTTTGAAGCGCAGGGCAGCTCATGGTAGCTGATTCCCCTCATTCGGCACGAGCATTCGCTCACTGCTCCTGTAGGGTCATCCCTCGTTGATGGATACCCTTTCTCCCCAGATGCACGAAATGGAACGAAAGGAACAACAACACATGTTCAAGCACATCATTCGACTGACCCTACCACTCGCCGTACTCGTGCTCCTTGCCCTGTACCTGGTGCTGTCACCCGTATTTGCGACGCATGCAGCGGCACCCCATACTCCTGCACAACATGTCGCGTCATATCAACATAAAATAGTTCCCTGCGTGTTCTGGCGGCCTTAATGGCATAAGACAGCTTGATCAACGTATACATCCCAGATTTGGGAATCAAGGAGGCTTAGCCTCTTTACCAGGATGCTTTTTGTAGGGGGTTGTGGTGGTGTAGTGGTCAAACCGTAGGGTGGGAGGGTGTAGATGAGGAATGGAGACGCAGTCACATCCAGTGGATGAAAAAGGCAGCGTCACCTGTACAGGAAGATCGATGCGGCCAGGGGTATTGGGTAATTGGCGAAACGCTCGTTCACTTGCCCACATCATCCCTGCCGCTCCCTACGGCTTGAAGGCTTCTTTCAGTCGATCGAAATTAGTGCTGCACATATGGTCTTTAACTACTTGATAATGTTCAGCCAATCTCTCACCTCATTCGCATTTCGATGCCCCATTCCCTCAAGTGTCATTACACTCATTTCCCCGAGCTTTCTTGCCTCAAGCAAGTCACCCTTGACTGCCACAGTTCGTGCCAAACCATAGTTGGCTAAAGCAAGGAGATCGTCATCTCCTTCAGAGACAGTGGTGAGCATCTCACGAAAACTTGCTTCTCCCTTCTCTACCCGCTGCTGATTAAGGCAGAGATTTCCGTACTCGTAGAGAGCATGAGAAATCATATCGGGCCTGCCAAGTTGGCGTGCTAAAGCCAGGCTTTCTTGTAAATAATCTTCCGCCTTCCTATAGTTACCCTGCTTCCGTAACGTTAATCCCATATTGATGAGCAAGGCGCAGATCCATTCACGATGTCCCATCTGGCGCGCCAGTGTCAGTCCTTCCTGAAAGTAGACTTCTGCCTGGGCAAAATTCCCCAGTTCGCCGACTGCGTCTCCTAGGTTACCGAGTAAAGCACTGATCCATTCACGATGTCCAATTTGACGTGCAATAGTTAGCCCTTCCTGGAAATACTCTTCTGCTTGTCGATAGTTTCCTTGTTCCCCTGCCGTTGCTCCCAGATTGATAAGTAGAGAGCAAATACGTTCGCGATCCCCAACCTGTCGTGCTAGCTTCAACCCGTCCTGTAGAAATGTCTCCGATTGCGCATAATCTCCCCGGCTCCCCGCTACCGAACCGAGCATTTCGAGCAGGTCACTGATACGTTCTTTGTGCTCGATCTTCCGTGCTAATATCACACCTTCTTGCAGGTAGTCTTCTGCCAGCCCAAACTCTCCGCGTTTCGAGCTCACCCAACCAAGATTGGTGAGCAGCGCGCTGATGCGTTCAGCATCTTGTATCTCACGCGCCAGTCTCAGCCCTTCATGATAAAATGTTACTGCCTGGTCATAGTTGCCCTGTTTCTGTGCAACCTCTCCAAGGTGCAGCAATGAACTGGTCATACCATACCTATCGTTCAGAGCTTTTGCGGCATTAAGCGCTTGTTGTAACTGTTGATCTGCCAGGTCATAAAGGCCCCGCAAGATCAGGAATGGAGCAAATGCATTGACCCCACGCACAAGTTCGGCCGGCTTTTCTATTTGTTGCGCTACTGCCAGCGCCGCGAGGATGATGTTAAATTCCAGCCCAAGCAATTCGTAGTCTTTTTTATGCGCCTCGACGAAGCTAAACACGTACGTGATCAACCGTTCGTAGACGATCGTATCTTCTTTCAAGTGTGTATGGGCATAGTCGGCTATCGTCTGGTGGAGAGTGTAACGGTCTTCGCCACTGCTCTCTAACAGCCCTGTATCGGTCAATGCATCGAGTATTTCTACTGTACAGGCAGCTACCACGAGGGCCGCCTCCTCTGAAAAACTGTTCGGCTTGGGTGGGAAGACCGAGAGGGCATAAAGCGCGGCACGCACCGGTTCGTCTAGCTGCTGGTCAGTGACCTCGAAGACCGATTGTAATGACAGGGAGGTATGCTGGGAAAGGCTCGTATGGCGCTCCACTGGTCCTTGTGGTTCACTGATTCGTAATCGCTCCTCAGCACTCGTCAGTCGCTCGATCGCTGTGCCGATGCGACGAGATCTCCCGCTATGGGCCTCCTTGCGCAAGTAGTTACCCATCAGCTTGAGCGCCAGGGGAAGCCCTCCAACGGCCTGAACCAGTACTGAAGCCTTTTTCGTTTCACGATCAACGACGCCAGGAGCCAGCTTTCTTAAAAGCTCGATGCTATGGTGCTCGTCCAACTCCTGGATCATCGTAGCGCCATCTACGGTGATATACGTAGCGATAGAAGGAAAACGCGTGGTTACGAGGTGAGCGCAGTTAGGTCCACCGACTTTCATTGCCAGTGCATCCTCGACATTCCAGGCATCATCAATGACCAGCAGCATGAAACGTGAGCCAATGATAGCTCGCAGCGTTTTCGCCCATTCCTCGACACTGCTGATTGCTGCCATCGTATTTTCTGAGATGCCCAGCAGCGTTCCCCAGCGGCTCAAATGCCCTGCTATGTTAGGTTGTGGTCCCAGGCCGGCCCACAATATACCATCTCGGAAATGCTCTTGTATTGCCGTATCGTGTGCCAGCGCGATGGACAATGCCGTCTTTCCCACCCCTGGTAGACCATTCAGCGCTGTCAGCGCAACACTGCCGCCGTTACAAAGCCGTTGCTGAATCCGACCAAGTTCTCCGTCGCGCCCCACCAGGGCTGTTGCTGGTTTAATAGGGATCGCTGGATCATATATCGCCCCACCTT
>Ga0137365_10004259_pt1 | contig 11479 bp, 11 predicted proteins | sample SagtaG_9_FD_104799 | JGI IMG/M metagenome (GOLD analysis project Ga0137365, IMG submission 104799) | Vadose zone soil microbial communities from Sagehorn Ranch, Mendocino, California, USA - Sage1_L_40_16 metaG | ecosystem: Environmental > Terrestrial > Soil > Vadose zone | place: USA... | reverse complement strand
TGAGCGCGAGTCGATGGTGCCGGAGGGCAACGAACCTCGCATCGGACCGCTCCCGCTCGACCTGCGGGAACACGACCGGGAGGTCCTCGAGTTCCTCTCCCAAGATCCGTCGTCCCAGGTGGCGTTCCAAGGGCTGCGCCGGCGTCTGGGCATCCATCCGGAGCAACTGTCCCGCGCCCTCCATCGGCTCGCGGAGGACGACCTCGTCGAGCACACGGAGCTCGGTTACCGGGTGACGTCCAGGGCGATGCAGGTCCTAAGTCCGGGAAGCCTTCGGTCCGAAGAGCCGGGCATCACGATTCTCCAGACCTATCTGCCCGCGAACCTCGACTTGAGGACCCTGGTCCAGGCGCTCCGGGGGGCCTGGATCGGACCCCTTCGATGGTACGGGCTCTCCGAGTTCGCCGACGGCATGCGCCTTGCGTGGGCGCTCGAGGACGATTCAATCCGACTCGAGACGTTCATCCGACCCGGACAGCTCGTCGTCACGGCGAAGGTTGCCTCCCCGGATCGGCTGGATGACGCGACCCGCCTGGGCCACCAGCTCTTCCAGCACATCGTGCGCGAAGTCTCGCGCGAATCGTACCCTGGCATTAGTGGCTGATGCCGTCTCTAGAAGAGGCAGTTCATACATAACGTGACCGGGTGGGTTGGGGTATTTGTGATCTCTCCATGTAGCGAATACTTTCACCCTCCCCCACCCCCCTTCTTTATATCGCACCGTGAATCTTCCTGGGCGCTGAGACCATGGGCGACGAAGGGGAACTGGAGAAGCTGCTAGCAAACGAGGCTGAACTGAATAGAGGCCTTCTCTCGAGCGTACTGCTTCCGTATGTAAGAATCGGCAGAGAATCCGGCTCCCCGATTTTCACGCCCGAATTCTCCCGTCTCACGAACTCCGGCAAAATCGTCGTCTACCTCCTCTCGCGAAAGGCGGCAAGCGCCATGGGAGTCTCTAACATCACAGAATCCGCGACGCCGCGCGAAATTTCCGAAGCCACCGGCATTTCGTATGGTTCGGTCAAGCCCACCGTTTCGGATTTGGCACGCAAGCACGTGCTCGTTCGAACTGAGGGCCAGTATTCGTTCCCAAGTCATCTTCTCTTGCAGGCTCGCGAGTTGGTGAAGTGAGCATGAAAGAAGACGATGTCGCCCGGCTCGTTCGGGAGGCGATCGATCTCACCAAAGGAGTCCAGGAAGAGTATCGCCTAGCTGCGTTCCAAGAGGTATTGCGCCATCTCATGGCGTCCGAGCTCGGCGAAGTCCGTCGGCCCATGGAAAGGGTTCAACCGCTGGAGAGGGGGGCCGGCGAATCGATTGGTGAATTCCTTAGGAAAGTGTCTTCGAAGGCTCACACGGACATCAGTCTCGCGATGGCGTACTACTTCCTCAAGCATAGGAACATAGAGTCCTTCACCGTGAGCGACTTGGACGCGTTATACTCAGAGGCAAGACATCCAAAAACCAATCTAAACCTCGCGGTAATCGGGAACATCAAGAAAGGGTTCATGATCGACACCGGTGAGAAGCGAGAATCGATGAAGCTGTTTGCGATATCGCGCCTCGGAGAGGACCATGTCGAAACGACCCTTCTGAAACCGCCGAGCGTGGGTGAATGAGTGGCGATCTCGCCACTTCTCAGAAACGCGCTTGAATCCCTCGAGCACGCCCTTGATCACTACGACTTGAATACAGATCGTGATCGGAAATTTGCCATCCTCCATGCCGATCAAGCAGTGGAGCTCATTCTCAAGGAAAAAGTGAGACGTGAGAAGGTATCAATCTTCAAGAAGGACAAAAAGACATCCGTGGGCCTCCATGAAGCTCTCGAGATACTATCCCAGAAAGCAGTGTCCGTACCAGAATCAACCGACCTTGAGATGCTCCACGATGAGCGAAACAGGATCCAACACCAGAACTCGACACCCGACGTGGAGACGACCAACTTTCATATCGAAAACGCTGTGCGGTTCATGATGCGCTTTCTCTCGACCGACCTAGGCCTAGACTTACGACAGACCTTAAGCGCGCCGGCGTATCAACGATTCGAAGCGTTTCGGACGCCCAGACCTGCTATCTAGGAGACCAAACGTTGAGCGGGTCTCTTGGAGCATCCGAGTGATTCATGAAGCGAACAGACATCACCGGTTCAGAGAGAATTTCGACAGATTGTTTCAACTCCAAGATTCTGAGCGCGCGGCGCGCCTTGAACCGAGTCTCTTGAGAGTCGTCGATCGGGGTCGGTCCCAGCCCTGGAATTCTGAACGACCGCACAGAGTCTTCATATGAGAGATTCTCACTTTCCAAGGGAGGGACGGGTTCACGACATGACAGACGACTGGGACCGCAACCTCGAAGAGTACAAGCTCTGTGAGGAGGCAAGGCATCACCACGAAAGGACTATGTGGCAATTGCTCGGATTTTACCTCGCCGTGACGGGAGTCCTACTGAACTTCTGGCTTCAGGCGGACCCATACACCGAAGTGGCGCAACGGAGCGATTCATTCTTGATCCTGTTCATTGCCTTGTTCCTGGGAATATTCACGGCTGGAGCCCTAGTCAAGCACAAGTTCTTCTGGAGGCTAGAGCTGCGAAGATCGGTTGAACTCGAGAAGCTTCTCGACTTCAAGCGCGAGCGAGTGTTCCTGCAAGAGTTATACTCACGTCCTCTCAGGTACCTTAGATCGGGTGAGATGGCGCTTCTGGCGGTCGTTCTCACGGTTGTCGGAATTGGCTACCTAATAGGAAGATCCCTATGGTTCAAGCCCCCAACAGCCCCAGGAGGAATCTTCTGGTTCCCAATCTATGTCGCTGCAATCCCCGCCGGAATGACTGCTTACGGCGCCTATAGAATTCTGAAGGTCGACAGAGAAAGAACCCTCGAGGACGCCACTCCTTGGCGTGACCGAACGCGAGAGTTTTGGATCTTGACCGCGATCGGGATCGGCATTGGAGCCGTTGCATCCGTTCTACTCGGGTGGAGCTTAGAGTTGGCGCGGGCAGCCGTTCCATTTGGCGTGGCCGTGGTGCCGTTGTGGTTGGGACTCTGGCAAGCCCAAATTTCGTTGGCGCTCCTGATTCTCCAACTGGGAATGTTAGCCCACTTCGAGCTGCGCCGCAAATCCCACCCTCAACAGGGCGCTCCCGCTCCGCACGACAAGTAGCCTCTGCCCTCGTTCGCAGTGGACACTCTGGGTGGCAATCGCGCCATATCATTATCCGCGGCCCGTAGAGTCGGAGGTCCTGCCACGAGCGGGCCGGAACCGCACCTCAGTCTTCCATCAAGGTCCTGGAGCTGATCGGCAATGTGCTGAAGTCCGGCCCATGCGATTTCGGCTGCGCGCAGAGTTAGGGGCCGAGGCTGCGCGAGCCTATCTTCGCGACCTTCGCGGGGTTACTCCTAGGGCGGAAGGAGCCGACAGAGCGTACCCCGGTCACGGGGCACGGGACCGAGAGCCAGCCGGAAGTTCGTCCTGCGACCGGAAATCTCGGAGCAGACACTTGGACACGACTCACGGATGCGGTTAGCGTCCGAGAGCAACATCCGAATCCGGACTCTCGATGATAGGCGCGTTGCCGACCGCATAAGGCCGAATTTGTCACTCGTTCCCGATGTGTTTTTCGAACACGAGTCCCGCGGCCGATTCAGGACTGTTGCGCATCTCCCCCCTCAGGAGCTGGTAGGCCGCCGCCTTGCGGTGTCGGAGCCTTGGCATCGCTCGCTGTCCGCTGGAGGTACTCTCGTCCAAGAGGCAAGAGACTGTATGCGATCTCGCTACCGCGAACGACGGGGGCAACATGCTCGCCCCTGATTCCGGTCATTCCCATGCTAATGGCTCCCTGCGTCACTTTCACCGGGAAGTTGCGACTCAGAAGTGTGGCCATCTGTCGGCTCGTCAGCTCGTCAACGTTGTACGCGTCCTTTGAGATAAGAAGGGCCGCAAGTCCTTTATCGCGCGCAGTCTTCAGGTTCTTGACCCACGCGTATTCGGACAGATCCACCGCTCGCTCGAGCATGGCTTGAAGCACTGGGTCGGTACGCGCACGAGCGATCCTCCTAACTCCATTCCGTTTCGGGGCTTCCTTGGCCGACCCACTTTCAACCCCCACCGGCGACCTACTTTGCTCAAGCTCTTTCAAGATCGGCTCGATGCGGTGGAACGGCATCGATACCGATCCGTCTTCGTGGCGCGTCAGGTCGCCGTCGCGGACGAAATCAGAAAGCTCGGTGCTAATCCCGCCTGGGGTGCGGTTCAACTCCGCAGCGATTTCCTTGTAGTTCATCCGGTCGCTTTCAGTCTGTCCGAGCCGCCACGCGAAGTGCTTTCCGGCCAAGAGGACTCGGATTTGGTCGCGGACCCTCAGTCGCTTTCCCACGTCACTCAGGATCACTCGACCCGTCCGCGGCTCAATCTGGAAGAAACCGAGCGCCCGGTTGATCGTCTCTTCAAGTTTGCTGAGGAAGTCCTGTTCATTGAAGAGAAGCCTCTCGAGGATGGCTTTCTCCGCTTTCGTCGGGGTTCCGCCCAACTCGTCTCCTGCTTCGCCTATGTCGTCGCCTTGTTTTGTGGTCATTGCGAGTCGCCTCTGCCCTCTGAAGGCTTTAGGCCTAAAAGCCCTTCAGCAGAGGGGTGGGTGAAAGTACTCCCATACGAATCGCGGTCGAGCCTATGGAGCGACTGCGGTCCTTTTGGGGAAGCGAAAGTAGCGAAGCTAATCGGTCAATCTTCCGCCCGAGCGCAACGTAAATGTGTACGGATCGTCGCCTAATGCGGTTTCCCGTGAACCGCTGACGCTGAATTCAATCGGGTTCACGCTAGTTGATACGACGCTCTGACACCGTCAGGATCCCTTTCCATTTAGCTTCGGCGCCTGTCACTCGCTTGCGTAATTGGGCCACGCTGCCGCGTCGTGGTACGAGGAAGAAGGCGACTCTCCTTGTGCGTATCGTGTAGACGATGCCGCTCTGGGAAGCGTTGAGAAGCCTGCCCGTCACATGGCGAATTAGAGGACGCCTTGGTTTCGGAGGCAGGTGCTGATAGATCAGGAGGGTGTGATTGGCGCGGAGCGCCCGCTCAATCTCACTCCAGTAGAGGTACTTCGAAGAGTTCTTTCGCCCATACTTCACCGACTTGACCTCGACACCATTGTCAGGATCGAAGAACACGAATGGGGCTCCTCTTGCGAATCCAATGAACTGGTCAAAGTAGCGGTCGCGTTGAGAACTTTCGTCCGTCAGAATAGTGGAGAAGAATCGACAGTTGCGTAGGAGGTCGCTCCTCTCAATCGCCCCTACGTCGCGAGTTCCCCGGTCTAGAAGCTGATTCCTCAGGAAGTCAAACACATCCGGCTCGAATGAGCTCCATCTCACGGGTTCCCGCAGGTAGTTCGTGCGCTTCCCATCCTCGCCCACATCATCCTCAGTCAGCATCCAGCAGACGACAGCCCTAGAACCTTCTGGATCGGAGAGTTGCCGAATCAAAGAGTACTTGATGTAGTCATAGAGATCGCCGAAGTAGCGATTCTTCATGCGTCACCTCGGAAGCCCTTGCTTGGCCATATCTGTCGGATCACTTCTGCCCCCATCCACTCCTCGACCTTTCGAGTCAGACTTGCCACATCGGGAACGCTGTGTTCAACCGCCACTTCCGTGACATAGCGCTGGTCGAATTCCCCTACGCTCCTGAACGTTTCCCGTCCCCTCGGCCTCTTGCTAATCGTGCTGCCTGAATTCTGATCAGTCAGCGTAATCCTCGACATGTGGTGTTCGAGAAGAAGGCGCGTGTCGACCGTCAGGACGTCGTGGGCCTTTTTCCGGTATCGTACCGCACCAAGCAACTTCCGGAGCCCATACATGTCTGCCCAGAAGAACGTCTTTCCATTAATCAACTCATACCACTCTCGCGGTTCCATGCCTATGAGTAGTCCCCGCAGCTCGCTCTCTGGCATGGGTCCTTGGTCTCGGATCACAGCTCTGCCATAGATGGGATGAGAGATGGTCACACTTTGTGGGCGCCATCGGGACTCTAGGCTGAACCGTTCGGCTCCACGGATTTCAAACAGATCGAGCAAAGCACTCGTGCTGAGGAGACCTAGTTTCTGGATGCCGGGCCAGCTTCCTAGCTCGGCCATATGGTACACTTGTGGGTAGGACCTGACCAGTCGGTCTACATCCATGCCGCATTCACCACGACCTGCGGTCGATGATGCTGCGAGTGCTGAAACCCGTCGCAATCAACGAGACACGAGCGCCCGCCACTCTTTCAACCTCATGAATGAAGGAGATTGTTTCTGGCTCCAGTTGTTCGAACCGTTTGGCCTTTTCGTTTCTCGCGGACAAATAGTCCGTGAATGTAAGAGCGATATCGGTGGGTCCATTCAGAAGAGCCGCCTTACGCAAGAGTACCCAGTCGAACTCGCCAATGCGACGCTTCCGGCGCGTCGTAGAAGTTATCTCTGTTCGCTCCAGCTCCTTGGGATCTTTCCCTGACCGCTTCGCGATGTCATTGAGGGTCAACTCTTGAGACATCGGTCCGGACGTTCCGCCTTCGGGATTCTGGACCCTGATCGGATAGGTTCGGCATACCATGATGACCTTTCTCACACGAGACGGGGGAATGCCTGCCTCGGCGAGGCATCCGGCCACGGTGGTGTCACGCGAGGTGACGTACGGGTAGTCTCCATGATAGAGACTCAGGCCGGTGCCTTGGGTTCCTTCAAGAAGTATCCGTTGGTTCCTCGTGAGTGCCTCATCGAGAACTCGCTCAGCGTCGCGAAGGTACGGCCTCAGCTCCGACACGTCACGAGCGAGTCTCAAATCCGGCTCACCCCTACCCATTATGCGGCGAGCCGTAGCAGAACCGACGCCTCGACCGGTAGAACTAATGGAATCAATGAGTCTGGCCTCAGCGTCCCTGTCTTGTTCCGAGATCATCATCGCCTTTGGGTCGATGCTTAGTCGGTCAGCGTCGACTCCGCACTCAGCGATCTCCTTTAACAACGTCTCAAGATCGATGACCGTTCCCGGTCCAAGCAGCAACCTAGCTTGGCTTTTCCGCGTTCCTGAAGGTAGGAGGTGATGGGTGTATGATTCCGGCCCTCCGGGAACCGTGTGGCCGGCATTTGGTCCACCTACCCGGACCAGTAGGTCATACTCCTTCGCGATGTATGCGGCGATTTGTCCCTTTCCTTCGCTTCCATACTGCCCGCCAATCAATACGTCCACATAGCCTTCCGAGTGAGTTCTCATAAGGCGGAGATGGCTCGCTGCTCTGACCAAGACATCGGCGGTGGTGCAGCGCTCGGTATCAATGACTATGTCGGCGATGCTTTTCAGCGAGTCGACCTGCTGCTCGGTTCTGCTTTCTCTGACGACGTCATATGTGGCGACTTCACGATTGTTAAGCGTCCTTCGTACTTCGAACCGACGCTCCAGTTCGGTACGAGACGCGGTCAAGTGGACATGAGTGACGATCGGCCCAAAAGCCTCGCGAAGCAAGTCAACCTGTTCTTTGGTCCGAACAGAGTCAAGGATTACTGTGCCGGTCGTGAGGCCTGGAAGGTCCGTCGTGAGTTCCTCGACAATCCACCTTCCACGCGTCTCCGTATCGAGTTCCTCACCGTAGCGCTGCAATTGCTTTCTATCCAAATCTCCCCCGGAACTTGCACGACGGCTCAGCCAGTCCTTAGTCCTTCGAACGTCGATTCCGAACCGATCTGACAAGCCTTGCGCAAGTGTGGACTTTCCTGAAGAGACATACCCTGAGATTACGATGAGCCGATGCACCATGGAGACTCATTGGTCGCGCAACTACGGTTCTGCCCCTCTCGAATTCAACACTTCCTGGACGTACTTTGGGGACTCGGATTCGGGCAATTCGTAAACAGTAACCATTACTCCGCGTCTGACAATGGTTTCATCGATCATCTCGCGGACAATGCTCCATTGCCCGCCCGCGTGTCCCGTCCCAATTCTGGGCATGTGCACCGAAGCATTCCGTGCTGCTGCATATTCCACAAGCTTATTGAGGCATGTTTTGAGATGCGAATACCGAATCCGCGGATTGGGAGAAGGCCCGTAGCCATGTTGCGCGACCATCTGATATATGGTAACACCGTCCGGGAGCTCGGTCAAGTGAGTGTTTCCTAGCGCCAGGCGAGACCTTTCCTCGGCGATCCATCGAATGAAATCTTCTTGGACCGCGGGCCACCTGACCTTGATTGCTAAGGAAAATCCCGCTCCCCAATTGGGCGTGGCGTCGTTGACAACGTGTGCAATCACCTTCGGTCCGGACCCTCGAGGCCGTGTGGCATCGCCTCGCACTTCAATTAGCCCTTGCGGTTTCTGAGGAGTTTCACCCTTTGGACGAAGAACCCCAATCACCCTCGGATAAAGGTCCCCGGGATAAGGGGGGATCCCTACGCTTTCCACGACGAACTCTGGCAGTGAGGGGCCCCAACGCTCGACCCCCTTCGATGTGAAGCCCACTGCAGTGCAGTCCGAGAGCGCGCTCGACTCTACTACTCTGAACCCCCTGGAAATCGGCACATCCCAGGAGCGAGACGGAACCATGTAGTCGATTCTGAACGTCGGTGTTTCGCCCCCCTGCGAAAGTCGCGCCGCAGAGAACACGGCACAGGGCTCCCTCGTCAACTTCATCATTCTAAGGAATAGCGCTTCTGTTGAGACCTCGAATCTCTTACGAAGTTGTATCAAATTGTCGACTTCAACGCTTTCATTCTTTAGATCAAGCGCTGTTCCAATAGGCATCAGAAACTCCGCAGCTGCGACGTTGCAGAGAAGTTCCAGTTGCCAGTCATCACCCTGGGGTTGTCCGCGCATGCGTACGGTCTCGGTATGGTCGGGGAACAGAGTGTGGGCCAGCTCATGTGCCACGGAGAACCTGATGCGCGCGGGCGGATTGCCGGAATTGAATTCAATGCGCACGCCGGTGGACGCCGATGGGACTAGCCGTGCGTCCTGGACGTCGTCATTTGGCATTACCGGGATTTGCATTCGACTAGCCAAGCGGAAGGGATCAAAGGGTGGCCCCGACCAACCCGCTTCCACTGCGTCTAGGATTACTTCCCTAGCCGCTTGAACTATCCTTTCAACGGGATCGCCTCCACCTGCCAGTTTGAGGACAGACTGATTCGTCCAGTACTGTTCTGGTCGTCCGGCCTGCGACGCCTTGCTTTCGATTCTTGTCCCCTCAGGGGGCCCTATCATGTTTACTTCTCCTCGGCCGCAACCCCGGGGCCTATAGCCCGAGCTCTTGCCGGCAAGGAGCAGAAGGGCCGCTCATATGCCTTTCGGGGAGTTGTGCGAACCGTGTGCACCGTTTCCCCGTGTTCCAGGATTGCCTGCGATACTTCATGCTAGAAGGTCGTGGCAAGATTGAGTTTTGGAACTGATAGGACCAGCAAGAGCGAACGCGGCCCCGTTGCAGCCCGGATCGATAGCAATCGCTGTGGATCGTGACGTATTGCCGGTTAGCCGGATCAAGTCGTCGGATCTACTGAGCGCTAATGCAGTCTCGTCCGCTTGCCCAACGAAACTCCTGATTTTGCCGTTCCATCTCGCTTGAAGCGGCGCTTCAACAGCGCACGTTCGTTCACAATGATGATGACCATCGGCGCGGGTCTGCGTTCCCATTTCTGGCTAGATTGTCGGAGGGGCTCCAGACATTTTCGCGCTCTAGAAGTCGAACCCCTTCTCCGTTAGCAACGCGAGATATTGTTCCAGGAACATGGGGCACGTGGCGAGCTCGAAAAACTGTAACCCCTTCAGCTTTGTTTGTTTGGCCATCTTCGAAATCTCCCAGTCGCCGAGTTCCCTCGCCCCGTGACTAATCATAGTCCTGATGGAGGTCTTCTTCCCGTTGACCCAAAGGATGAGGAAGATATGGCTCCCCATCTTCGTCTGGAATCCCTTTCGACCCAGGTTACTAAGCACTTCTTTCACTTTGAGCGATGTCATGGAGGGGCACTCTGCACGATCGCCGTCAGTCTGTTCTTGAGGTTTCTAGCGTCCTTTGACAGCCGATCGTCGGCCTCCTGGCCATACTCCTCCCAGAGGAAGAAAAATTCATCTTGGAATTGGGCAAGACATTCTTCGTACGATTCGCCGGACACGATGATGCCCAAATCCTCACTTTCCATCGTCCACATTCCCTCGACGAAGTCGACGAAAATGGCCAGAGGCTGCCTCAGGATGATCTCGCGCTCCGCACGGAACAACCGTTGTAGAGTAATCTCTTGGAATCGTTCAATCTTCGTCACCTTAACGATTTCTCGGACGTTTCCAGCAGCATCGAACTCCGCCTCTCCAGATACGGTTGTGGGCTTGCCGATAAGACGCTTTGCCGTCTCCTCCACATCCTTTGAATAGGCACACTTGATTTGGCCATCTGGCCCGTCCAATCTCAGAACGGGCGGCCCTGGCTCTACCGCAAGCATCCATAGGACTCCTTTCACAGACGCTTCCTCAGGAGTCTTCATCATGGATACGAGCCCTTCCAGCACAAATCGGCCACGGGCCGTAAGTTTCGACGCAGGCCCGTCATGTGGATCTAGCTCAAGCTCAATCGGGCCATCCGTCTCTGGCCAGACATTTTTCAAATCCTGCAGGATGCGTGACCGATGCAAAGGGTGCTTCAACATTTCATTAAGTCGGCTCCCTACGTCGTCGGCCTGCTCTACTGATTGTGCCAGCTCCATGAGCTTCTCGATAGCTTCTTCGCCAAGGGTAGGTCCCCCCAGAGCGATCTGTGGATCCTCGAGTTCAAGCGTGGTCTCCAAGCTTCCGATTCTTACGTCAGAGATTACAAGGGCGCATCTGCTCCGCACCGATTCGGGTGCCCTGCCCCTCGCGCGGAAATCGCTACCAGTCAAATACTCTCCCAGGTGAATAAGGGCCATCTGCAGTCTGTCTAACTTCTCGACCACCGTGCGAACGGGCACTTTTTTGCCTGCGTCGGTAGACGCGATCTTGAACCCAAAGGATCGGACGGGCACGGCGGTTACTGCAGGCGTCTCTTCCTGCATTAAGCTTTTCAGGGGAGTTGTCCGAAAGTGTGACGACAGGCACGAGGGGATGCGATCCGAGTCCTCGCGCCAAACGCCATGCCATTTCGCTCTCGAAGAGCTCTGGTGCACCTACCAAAGGGCATTTGAAAAACGGGGCTACTTGCTTCGTTAGCTCATGGCTGGTCGATGGCGTGAGAGGCATAAGGTGTGAAGTGCCACGGATGCACAGACGCCCATCAGATTGATCCTCGTCTTCAGTTGCACGATTGCATCGGTATCGTCTCCTGAAAGGTGTCTCCCAGAACTCACAACGAAGGAACGTTCTGCGGCTCTCTGTCAAGCCTTATGTAAACCTGTGACGTGCACCGTCTGTGCGAAGGCTCGCCTCACGGTCCATTCTGAGTACGAACCAAGAAAAACAGGCCCCCGGAATCATACAGACGACTTTCGT
>Ga0137365_10004256_pt1 | contig 11482 bp, 7 predicted proteins | sample SagtaG_9_FD_104799 | JGI IMG/M metagenome (GOLD analysis project Ga0137365, IMG submission 104799) | Vadose zone soil microbial communities from Sagehorn Ranch, Mendocino, California, USA - Sage1_L_40_16 metaG | ecosystem: Environmental > Terrestrial > Soil > Vadose zone | place: USA: California... | reverse complement strand
CAGGAGATCATCCGGACCTGGCTGTTCTACTCGGTGGTGCGGGCCGAGCTGGAGCTGGGCGTGCTGCCGTGGTCGGACGCCGCGATCTCCGGGTGGGTGGTGGACCCCGACCGCGCCAAGCTGTCGAAGTCGCGCGGGAACGTGGTGTCGCCCAGCCAGGCGATGGACCGCTACGGCGCCGACGCGCTCCGCCACTGGGCCGCCGGCGGCCGGCTCGGCTCCGACACCACCTTCGACGAGGACCGCGTCCGCGTCGGCCGCCGCCTGGCCATCAAGGTCCTGAACGCGAGCCGTTTCGTCCTGGACAGGCTCCAGGCCGCCGCGGACGAGGCGCCGCCGACCGAGCCGCTGGACCGGGCGATGCTGGCGGCGCTGGACGAGGTGGTGGCGGAGGTCACCGCCTCGCTGGACGGCTACGACCACACCAGGGCGCTGGAGCGGACCGAGGCCTTCTTCTGGCAGTTCTGCGACGACCACGTGGAGCTGGTCAAGGACCGGGCCTACGGGTCGCGCGGCGAGACGGCGCGCGCCTCGGCGTCGGCGGCGCTGCAGACCGCGCTGGACGTGCTGCTGCGGCTGCTGGCGCCGTTCCTGCCGTACGTGACCGAGGAGGTCTGGTCGTGGTGGCGGGACGGCTCCGTCCACCTGGCGCCCTGGCCCGGACGGCTGCCGGCCGATTGGCTCGGCGACCCGCTGGTGCTCGAGGTCAGCGGACAGGCGCTGGCCGCGGTCCGCCGCGCCAAGACGCAGGCCAGGCGATCGATGCGTGCCCCGGTGGTCCGCGTCCGGGTCCTCGACACCCCCGGCCGCGTCGAGGCGCTCCGCCAGGCCGCCGACGACCTCCGCGCCGCCGGCGCCATCGCCGAGCTGCGGATCGAGCCCGGCGGCGTCCCCGCCATCGAGGTCGAGCTCGCCGACGCCGGCTGAGGCCCCGCCCGTCCCACGGCCACTACAATCGGCGGCGACCTGCCAGCAAAGCCCCGGAGAGCAAGCGATGGAGTACCGCCAGGCAGTCCGAGCGCTCTACGCCCGCGTGCCGACCCGCATGGGTCCCACACTGGACCGCATCCGTCACCTCGTCGAGCTGCTCGACCACCCGGAGCGGACCGCGCCGGCCATCCACCTCACCGGGACGAACGGCAAGACCACCAGCGCCCGCATGGCGACCATGCTGCTCACCTCCTTGGGAGTGGGCGCCGGCCGCTACACCAGCCCGCACGTCCAGGACGTGCGCGAGCGCATCGCGCTGGCGACCAGGGTCATCTCCCAGGAGGAGTTCGCCGAGACCTGGACCTACCTGGAGCCGTTCCTGGAGGAGGTCGACCGCGCCCACGACGAGCCGGTCACCTTCCACGAGGCGCTGACCGCCATGGCGTTCGCCTGGTTCGCCGAGCTGCCGGTCGACGCCCAGGTCATCGAGGTCGGCATGGGCGGCTCCTGGGACTCCACCAACGTGGTGCACGGCCAGGTCGCGGTCATCAACCACGTCGGGCTCGACCACCCGGAGCTGGGCGACACGCCCGCCAAGGTGGCCGCCGAGAAGGCCGGCATCATCAAGACCGGCGCCGCCGTGGTGAGCCAGGCCCAGGACCCGGACGTGCTGGCGGTGATCGACGAGCGGGTGCGGCAGCGGGACGCCCGCCTGCTGCTGGCGGGGCGCGACTTCGCGGTCGAGCGGCGCCGCCTTGCCTACGGCGGCCAGCTCCTGGACCTGCGCACGCCCGCCGGCGGCGTCCAGGACGTGCTGTTGCCGCTGCACGGCCGCCACCAGGCCGACAACGCCGCCAGCTCGCTGGCGGCGGTGGAAACCTTCCTCGGCGGCAGGCCCCTGGACGAGGCGATCGTGCGGCAGGGGTTCGCCTCGGTGACCTCGCCGGGGCGGCTGGAGGTGGTCCGCCGCGACCCGCTGGTGCTGCTGGACGGCGCCCACAACCCGGACGGCGCCAGGGCGCTGGCCGCCTCGCTGCTGGAGGAGTTCGTGGTCGACCGGCGCACCCTGGTGGTCGCCTGCCTGGCCGACAAGGACATCCGCGGCATCCTGCGCGGACTCGCGCCGGCCACCGGCCGGCTGATCGTGACCGCCAACAAGAGCCCCCGCGCCGCCAGCGCCGAGCAGCTCAGCAAGGAGGCCGAGGCGGTCGGCCTGGTCGCCGAGGTCGAGCGCGACGTCCCCACGGCGGTGCGCCGCGCCATCGACGAGGCCGGCGAGGCCGAGGCGGTGGTGGTCACCGGCTCGATCTATACCGTCGGCGAGGCCCGGGAGCTGCTGATGGGGCCCGGCCCGGCCTGAGCCACGCCGGGCGGCGGTGCGCGGTCCGGCCCCGAATCCGGGTCCTCCGAGTCCAAATCGAGTCCAAATTGCCCGGGCCGGCTTGAGCCCCTTAGCGCTGCGCGACCGGTATGATCGGCCCAGTACGCTGAATTCATGCCTGAACTCTCCTTGGAGGTCGTCGGTGGCCGTCGAACGCACTCTGGTCCTGTGCAAACCCGACGCGGTCGAGCGCGGTCTGGTCGGCGAGGTCGTCGACCGGCTCGAGCGCAAGGGCCTCCGGCTCGTGGCCATGGACCTGCGGGTGCTCGACGAGGCGGTCGCCAAGGCGCATTACGCCGAGCACGAGGGCAAGTCGTTCTTCGACGAGCTGGTCTCGTTCATCACCAGCGGCCCGCTGGTGGCCATCTGCGTCGAGGGGCTCGACGCGGTCGCCGCCGTCCGGGTGCTGATGGGCCCGACCAATCCCGTGCAGGCGCCACCCGGCTCCATCCGCGGGGACTACGGCCTCGACATCGGCCGCAACCTCGTGCATGGCTCTGACTCGGCCGCTTCGGCCACCCGCGAGATCGAGCTGTTCTTCCCCGAGCTCTCGGGGTGATCCCGCGGCTGCAGTGCTTGGCCTAACCGCCGTCCCCTGTTGTTCGTGAACGTCGACTATCGCTCGAAGGGGGTGGTCACCTTGCAGAACGCCTTCCGCTTCCTCGGCCGCGACATGGCGGTCGACTTGGGGACGGCCAACACACTCGCCTACGTGCGCGGGCGGGGCGTGGTGCTCAACGAGCCTTCGGTGGTGGCGATCAACACCAAGACCAACCAGGTACTCGCCGTGGGCGCCGAGGCCAAGGCTATGATCGGCCGCACCCCCAGCCACATCCAGGCGATCCGGCCGCTCAAGGACGGGGTCATCGCCGACGCCGACACCACCGAGAAGATGCTGCGCTACTTCGTGCAGAAGGTGCACCGCCGCCAGTTCGTGGCCAAGCCGCGGGTGGTGGTCTGCGTGCCGTCGGGCATCACCGGGGTCGAACGCCGCGCTGTCTTCGGCGCCACCATCCGGGCCGGCGCCCGTTCCGCCTTCATCATCGAGGAGCCGATGGCCGCGGCCATCGGCGTCGGCCTGCCGGTGCACGAGCCCACCGGCAACATGGTGGTCGACATCGGCGGCGGCACCACCGAGGTGGCGGTGGTGGCGCTGGGCGGCATCGTCACCAGCCAGTCGATCCGCATCGGCGGCGACGAGCTCGACGAATCCATCATCAGCTACGTCAAGAAGGAATACTCGCTGCTGCTCGGCGACCGCACCGCCGAGGAGCTGAAGATCAGCCTCGGCTCGGCCTTCCCGGCGGCGGAGGAGCCCACCGCCGAGGTGCGCGGCCGCGACCTGGTCAGCGGCCTGCCCAAGACCATCACGGTGGGCGCCGAGGAGATCCGCAAGGCGATCGAGGAGCCGGTCAACGCGATCGTCGACGCGGTCAAGAACACCCTCGACATCACCCCGCCGGAGCTGGCCGCGGACGTGATGGACAAGGGCATCGTGCTCACCGGCGGCGGCGCGCTCCTGCGCGGCCTGGACGAGCGGCTCAAGCACGAGACGAGCATGCCGATCCACGTCGCGGACGAGCCGCTCCACTCGGTCGTCATCGGGTCCGGCAAGTGCATCGAGGAATTCGAGGCCCTGAAACGGGTACTCATCTCCTCCCAATCCAACAGCTACTGACAGTCGAGGGCTCCCATGTACGACCGTCCCCGCCGGCGTGGCCGCGCGGTGCTGGCCGTGCTCCTCGTCGCGGCGGTCGTGGTCATCACGCTCGACTTCCGTGAGGGGCGGCAGGGCCCCGTGGGGCGGCTCCAGGACGCCGCCGTGGCGGTCTTCGGTCCAATACAGCGGGCCACCGGCAACGTGGCGCGGCCGGTCGGCGATTTCTTCGGCGGCATCGCCCAGCTCGGCAGGCTCCGCGGCGAGAACCGGCACCTCCAGGACGAGGTCAGCGGCCTGCGCGCCCAGCAGCGGACCTACCAGGACGTGCTCAGGGAGAACGAGCGGCTGCGGGGCGCCCTCGGCATGGCCAAGCGCTGCGGCTGCCGCACCGTGGGCGCGTCGGTGGTGGCCACTTCCGCCTCCAACTTCCAGTGGGCGGTGACTATCGACGCCGGCGCGCAGCAGGGGATCACCACCGACATGGCGGTGATCGACGCCAGCGGCCTGGTCGGGCGGGTGGGCAAGGTCACCTCCGACTACTCGACCGTGCTGCTGATCAGCGATCCCTCCAGCGGGGTGGCGGCCAGCGTCGCCCGCAACAAGACCCCCGGGATCCTGCGCGGCCAGGGCGAGCAGGACCTGCTCTTCGAGCCGGTGCGCGCCGGCACCGACGTGCGCCCCGGCGACTCGGTGGTCACGCAGGGCTACCAGGGCGGCGTCTTCCCAGCCGGCATCCCGATCGGCGGGGTCGCCAGGGTCGACCGCGCCAGCGCCCAGAGCCTGGTGGCCAAGGTCGCCGTCCAGCCCTACGCCGACCTGGCGTCGCTGGACGTGGTCGCGGTGGTGGTCGCCAAGCCACCGCCGCCGCCGGCCACGCGGCTGGCCAAGGGCGGGAGCTGAGCGATGCGCCGCACCCTGCTGCTCGGCGCCCTGATCGCCCTCAGCCTGGTGCTGGAGTCGACCCTGCTGGCGCACCTGCGCGTCGGCGGCGTCCATCCCGACCTGCTGGTGATCGTGGTGATCGCCGTGGCCATGGTCGACGGGCCGGTGACCGCCGCCACCTTCGGGTTCGCCGCCGGGCTGGTCTCCGACCTGCTGTTCGCCAACCAGGTCGGCGTCTCCGCGCTGGTCTACACCGTGATCGGCTTCGGCGTGGGCGCCGGGCGGGTCTATGTGACCAGCTCGAGCGCGCTGCTGCACCTGCTGCTGGCCGGGGTCGCCAGCTTCGCGTCGGTGTGGCTGGCCGGGCTGGTCCTGCGCGTCTTCGACCTCTCCTCATGGGACTTCCTGCTGCGCGCCGCGCCGCTGGTCGCCCTCTATAACCTGCTGCTCACCCCACTCGTCTACCCGCCGGTCCGAGCGCTGCTGGAGCGCCTGGAGCCGGTGCCGACCGTCCGCTGGTAGGGCCGCCATGCATCCACAGTCGCCGCTGCGCCCCCGCATCACCGTCCTCTCGGTCGTCGTGACCGTGCTGCTGCTGGCGTTGCTGTCCCGGCTGTGGTTCCTGCAGGTGCTGGCCGGCGATCGGTACGGCGACCTGGCCGAGGCCAACCAGGTCCGCCAGGTGGTGGTCGAGGCGCCACGCGGGCGCATCCTGGACCGGCAGGGGCGCGTGCTGGTGCGCAACCGCGCGGCCTGGGCGATCACGGTGAAGAACGCCGAGCTGGGCGACAAGCGGCAGCGCGACACCGTGCTGGACCGCCTGTCGAACCTACTCGGGGTGCCGAGGGCCAAGATCGACGAGCGCCTGCGCGACTACAACGGCTCGCCGCTGCACGGCATCCCGGTGGCTGAGGACGTACCGATCGACAAGCTCTTCTACCTGTCCGAGCACGGCGACGACTTCCCGGGCGTGGAGCCCGAGGTGGTCGCGCTGCGCCAGTATCCTCAGGGGACGCTGGCCGCCCACGTGCTCGGCTACGTCGGCGAGATCTCCAGCGACGAGCTGAAGTCCGGCAGGTTCCACGCCCTCGAGCAGGGCGACACGGTCGGCAAGGCGGGCGTCGAGCTGACCTACGACCGCTACCTTCGCGGTCAGGACGGGGTCGAGGACTTCGAGGTCAACGCCTCCGGCCGGGTGATCCGCTCGCTGGGCGGCCGCGCGCCGGTCCCAGGCATGGACCTGGAGCTCTCCATCGACCTGGACGTCCAGAAGCAGGCGGAGGAGTCGCTGAAGGACGGCATGAAGCTGGCGCGGAGCCTGGGCTCCCGCTACCCGGCGCCGGCTGCCACCGCGGTGGTGCTGGATCCCAACGACGGCTCGCTGCTGGCGCTGGCAAGCCTGCCCGAGTACGACCCGCGCAAGTTCGTCGGCGGCATCTCGCGGAAGGACTTCGACGCCTACAACAAGGACCCGACCAACCCGCTGCTCAACCGCGCTGTCCAGTCCGCCTATCCGCCGGGCTCGACCTGGAAGCCGGTGACCGCGCTGGCGGCGCTGCAGCGCAATGTCATCACCCAGTCGACCACCTTTCACTGCCCAGGCTCGTACAAGTTCGGCAACTCCGTCAAACATGACTGGACGCCGAGCGGGCACGGCACCGTCGACCTCAACCTGAGCCTCGAGCAGTCGTGCGACGTGTACTACTACAACCTGGGCGCCAGCTTCGCGCGCTCGGAGGCCTCCCAGGAGGCGGCCGGCAAGAAGGCGGCCGAGGACATGCAGGCCACCGCCCGCAGCCTCGGGTTCGGGAGCCAGCCACAGCTCGACCTGCCGTTCCCCAGCGACGGCACGGTGCCGACGCGTGCCTGGCGCAAGCGGTTCTGGGAGCAGAACAAGGACATCTACTGCAAGGGGACCAGCGCGCTCTACAAGGAGCTGTGCCGCGACGGCTGGCACTGGCAGGGGGGCGAGGACCTGAACATCGCCATCGGCCAGGGCGCCCTGCTGGTGTCGCCGCTGCAGCTCGCGGTCGGCTACGGGGCGATCGCCAACGGCGGCACGGTCTACCAGCCGCACGTGGCGCTAGCGCTGACCAACCCGGCCAACGGCAAGCCGGTGCACACCGTCCAGCCGAAGGTGGCCCAGGTGGCGCGGATCCCGGCTGGCGACTTCTCGGCGGTGGCGCGCGGCCTGGCCGCGGTCCCGGCCACCGGCACCGCGGCCGGCGCCTTCAGCGGCTTCCCGCTGGACCGCTTCGCGGTCGCCGGCAAGACCGGCACCGCCGACCTCCCCCCCAAGGCTCCGTTTGCGTGGTTTGCTTCCTTTGCGCCAGTGGGGAACCCTCGATACGTTGTGGTGGCGATGGTCGAGCAGGGCGGCCACGGCGGGCAGTCGGCCGCCCCGGTCGCCCGCGAGCTCTACGAGAAGCTGTTCGGTTTGCCGATACAACCCATCGTGGCGGGCCACGACCAGAGTGGCTAGTGCTACTGGACCAGGTGGATCGACTGGAGAGAGCGAATCGGGATGCAGGAGAGCTGGGGGTCGTGGAACGACCGGGTCTCACGGCTCGGCTGGGAGGGCGCGAGCGAGCGCCAGATGGCCTGGCGCGCGCCCTGGCGCCACTACGACCCGATCACCACCGTGGCGGCCTGCGCGCTGGCGGTCTTCGGGCTGGCGGCGATCTACTCGGCCACCTTCGCCAGCCTCCGGCTCCAGGGGCTGCCGGGCAGCATGTTCATGCGCCGCCAGCTCATCAGCCTGGTGGTCGGCGTGGTGGCGACGGCGGCGGTGACCTTCGTCGACTACCACCGGCTGCTGGCGTGGGCGCCGGTGGCCTACGGCGCGATGGTGCTCTGCCTGGCCGCCGTGCTCACCCCGCTCGGCTCGCAGTCCAACGGCGCCCAGTCCTGGTTCAGCCTCGGGCCCTTCCAGTTGCAGCCGTCGGAGTTCGCCAAGATCGCGCTGATCCTGACCCTGGCCGCCATCCTCGGCAGCCGTGGCGAACGGCCGGTGCGCCCCGGGCCCAAACGGATCGCGCTGGCGCTCGGCGCGCTGGGCCTGGTGGCCGGCGAGATCCTGCTGCAGCCGGACTTCGGCACGATGATGGTGTTCGTGGCGATCCTGTTCGGGATCCTGCTCACCAGCGGCGTGCGTTTCCGCTGGCTGCTGGTCCTGGTACTGATCGGCAGCATCGGCGTGGTCGGCATGTTCAAGATGAACGTGCTCAAGGAATACCAGAAGGAGCGGCTGACGGCGTTCGTCAACCCCAGCGCCGACGCTGGCGGCCGCGGCTTCACCTACAACTACCGGCAGTCGCTGATCGCCATCGGCTCCGGCGGGCTGACCGGCAAGGGCTACCTGCGCGGCACCCAGACGAACCTGCAGTACGTGCCGGAGCAGCGCACCGACTTCATCTTCACGGTGGTGGGGGAGGAGCTCGGCTTCCTCGGCTCGGCGCTGCTGCTGGCGCTGCTCGGCCTGCTGGTGTGGCGGGGGCTGCGCATCGCGGCCATGGCCAGGGATCCAGCCGGCGCGCTGATCGCCGCCGGGGTGATCTCGATGCTGGTGTTCCAGACCTTCATCAACGTCGGCATGACCATCGGGATCATGCCCATCACCGGCATCCCGCTGCCGTTCGTGTCCTACGGCGGCTCCTCGCTGATCGCCAGCTTCCTGGCCATCGGGCTGCTCGAGAACGTGCACATGCGCCGCTTCGCGCCCACCTGAGGCACGTCTTTGCCCGGCAGGGACTGATCTGGCAGACTAGTCAGTAGTCTTGCGCCATGCCGAACCTGTGGTACGGCCCGACGATGTGCTCGCTGCTCTCGCGCTGAACTTCTCGCGCTGCTCGCCATGCCTGGCGCGCTGACCGATAGGCAACGTGCAGGAGCGCGCGCCGACGAGGCGTTCGCGGCCGTCACCAGAGGCGACGGGCGGCATACCGCAGGCGCGCGTGACATGGTCGCGTTCCGTCCAGCGGGTCCGGATGGCATGGCGGCGCCGCCTGACCGGGCAGAAGACTCTGAGCCTCCGAACGCGGTGGCGAAGGTCGAGCCCGGCTCAGCCGGGGATCGTAGCTCGACCCCGTGCGCGCAAGAGGTTTCGGCCGCCCCCGTCGGCGACCGCCTGAACTTTGTGAGGAGCATTGATGGCTTCCAGGGAGGAGCCCCAGGTCAACGACACCCGGGGCCTACCTGACATACCCGCCCCACAGGAGACCCTGTTCGAGGAGGACCCCACAGCGGAGGATTCGGTCCAGGCAGCCGCGACCCCAGAGCAGAACGGGGACGCGCCGAGCCCGGCGGCCGAGGCCTCCGGCGACGTCGTCTCGCCCGCGCGGCCGCGCGGGATGGCGTCGTTCCCCGGCGGTCCGCCCCCGGTCTCCATACCGCCCCCGACCATGCCGCTGTTCACGCAGCCCGAGCCCGCACCCGCCGCGCCGAGCTTCCGGGTGACCACCGTCGAGAGCACGGCCGCCTTCCGTCCCGCCGGCCCCCCGCCCCCTGCGCCATCCACGACCCAGACCCCACCCGCGCTGGCCGCCGAGCCCGAGGAGGCCGAGGAGGCCGAGGTTCAGGTGGAGGCCGAGGCCGCCGCGGAGCCGGATGCCGATACCGTGATGGCGCCCGAGGCCGCCGTGGAGCCTGCACCTGAGGTCCCGGTGGAGGTCGAGACCCCCAGCGCCGGCCGCGAGGCCGCCGCTGCCGAGGCTCCCGCCGCCCGCGAGGCCGCCGCCGGGGAGGCTCCCGCCGCCGCGGAGGCTTCAGCCGCTGCTGAGGCTGGGGCGGTGCCGGAGGCCGCCGAGGTCACCCCAGGGGCGGCCTCCGCGGCGCCTGAGGCCCCGGCCGAATCCGAGGTCCAGACCCCGCCGGCCAAGCCCGCCAGGCGGCCGAGGGGCGGCCGAGGCAAGGCCAGGGAACGTGCCGAGGCGACCACCGCCGAGGCCGCGACGACCGGCGCAGCCGGCCCCGAGGCGGCCGCGGCTGAGGAGCCGGTCGTGGAGGGCCCGGCAGGGCGGTCCCGCAGGCGCCGGAGCCGCTCCGGACGCGCCACCGCGCAGGCCGGCATGGAGCCCGCCACGGTGGACAGCCAGGCCCTGACCCAGCCCATGGCGGCCCTGGAGTCCACGGTCGAGGCGGGCACGGCCGAGCTGCCGCCCGTCCCGGCGGCCTCCAGCGACGAGGCCCCCGACCACGCTGCCACCACCGTCGAGCTTCCCGCCGGGACGACCGAGACCAAGGCGGGGGAGGGCGCCGCCGACGACGAGGAACTCACAGGAGCCGGCTCGGCACGCACGCGTGCCCGCCGCCGCCGCCGCGCCGCCGCCAAGGCCAGGCTGCGGAGCGACGAGCCCGCCGAGCCCGCGGCCAGGGGCGACGCCGCCACCGGCGAGACCACCGTGCCAGCCGCCCGGGCCGCGGCCGCCCAGCCGGCACCCGCCAGGACCGGGCGGCCATCCGCGAGCGCCGCCGAGCGCCCGCAGGGCAGCTCGACCCGCGGCGCGGGCCGCCAGCGGGGAGCGGCCAGCGCCGCCCCGAGCGCGGCGCCGCCCGCCGACCCGAGCCCGGCGCCAGCCACGGCCCCCGGCGCGGCGCCACCCGCCGCCGAGGCCGGCACGGATGAGTCGGCGCCGACCAGGGGGAGGAGCCGCGGCCGGCGACGCGTCGGCTCCCGCTCCCAGGGCGAGGCGCCGGCCGCCACCGTCACCGAGCCCGCCACCGAGCCGGCGCCGGCGCGCACCCCGGCACCCTCGGAGCGATCCACCAGGCTGGAAGCCTCCAGGGCCCGTGGCGTCCGCCAGAGCCAGGGACCCGACCGGGGCCGCCGCCGCCGCCGTGGCGGCCTCACCGAGGACCAGAAGCGCGTCCTTCGCGAGGGCCCTGAGCGCAGGATGCTGGTCACCGAGGGCGCCGAGCGCACCCAGATCGGCGTCATCGAGGGCAGCACGCTGGTGGAGCACTACGTCACCCGTAAGACCGGCCGCTCGATGGTCGGCAACATCTACCTCGGCCGAGTCCAGAACGTGCTGCCCGGCATGGAGGCGGCCTTCGTCGACATCGGCAAGGGCCGCAACGCCGTGCTCTACGCCGGCGAGGTCAACTACAACGAGGAGGACCTCGACGGCGAGGCTCCCCGCATCGAGAAGGCGCTCAAGCCCGGTCAGGCGATCCTGGTCCAGGTGACCAAGGACCCGATCGGCGCCAAGGGCGCCCGGCTCACCACCCAGGTATCGCTGGCCGGCCGCTACCTGGTGCTCCAGCCCGAGGACTCGACCTTCGGGATCTCGCGGCGCCTGCCGGAGCCCGAGCGGGTCCGCCTGCGCGAGATCCTCAAGGAGGTCCGTCCCAAGGGCCTCGGGCTGATCGTGCGCACCGCCGCCGAGGGCGCCACCGCCGACGACCTGCGCGCCGATCTGGCCCGCCTGCAGACCCGCTGGGAGACGATCGAGCGCAAGGCCAAGAAGGCCTCACCGCCGGCAGTGATCTACCAGGAGCCCGAGCTGGTCGTGCGGGTGATCCGCGACATCTTCTCGCCAGACTTCGTCGAGCTGGTGGTCGACGCGCCCGGCCTGTACGAGCGGGTCAAGGCCTACCTCGAGGAGGTCGCGCCGGACCTGCTGCCCAAGGTG
>Ga0137365_10004252_pt1 | contig 11485 bp, 11 predicted proteins | sample SagtaG_9_FD_104799 | JGI IMG/M metagenome (GOLD analysis project Ga0137365, IMG submission 104799) | Vadose zone soil microbial communities from Sagehorn Ranch, Mendocino, California, USA - Sage1_L_40_16 metaG | ecosystem: Environmental > Terrestrial > Soil > Vadose zone | place: USA... | reverse complement strand
GTTACTCGACTGAGGTATGACTACTGAGGGAGAAAATATTTGCTTTTCTCCCTTATGAAATTCGGGGCAAACATCGTGAACCAAAAAAATTTCAAACAAGGACCTTGATTATAAGAAATAAAATGACTTCTCATTTTTCATAGGGACGGTTGGAGGTTTACAATACCTGGTTCAACATCAGGGAATTCGGTAGTAGCCCGCTTAGCTTCACCTGGAGTGACAAGCGGGCTTAACTACCTTTTCTTGTTTGCGAGAGCACCGCTTGAAAAAAATCAACTATGTTCTATAGTTTCTTTTTACTATTTTGTTACTGCATCATAGCAGAACAAAATAACATTGCTTACTATGAGATATATCACTACTCTACTATTGATCTTTTTAATCTCTTGCACAAAATCTCTCAAAGAGTTTGATCGGCAGCTTGCGACAGATTCGGGCGAGATAGCTACGGCAAGAAAACCCGGTGGTGGAGGCGGTGGTTCTACCCAGACATTCCGGACTTACACTATTCAGGAAGGCAATCATTCCTGCGACCAAAGCGCATTCGCTTCTGTTTCTGGTGTTACTATGAGTTTTGTCGCAAAATTTGACTCGTCCTGTATCTATACCTCTATTGATCCGGTTAATCAATGGGACATAAACAAGCTATGGGGATTTAATGAAGGACTTTTTTCTACAGCTAATTCAGCAAGGGTTGGCTGGAACTGGAGAGAAGGCGCTTTGCGATTGAGACCATACACACATGTGAATGGAACCGCGTCAATTGATCCTCCTGAAGTTATTGTTCCAATTGGTGCAGAAATACCGTGTGCTATTACAGTTCAGGGCAGCAATTATATATTCTCTATTAATGGAACGACGATTACTATGCCAAGAGGTCTATCGAGTTCAAAATTCAGCGGTTACCAATTATATCCTTATTTCGGAGGTGATGAAGTTGCCCCTCATTTGATTACAATTCAAATAAAGTAAAAGACGATAGGTCTTTGTGATAAATTGTTTTCGATCCCCTGAAAAATGAGATTTTAAAATTAGATAACCTTTAATGATTGGCTCATCATTGACTAAAATCTTTCCGAAAGTTTGCGGCAATAAACAAACTTCTCCGTCAGCCGACGGCTAATGCCTTATTATACTTTTTCTCAAGATATGCATTAGGGTTATGTTCAAGGGCTCCTTTAGGAAGCCATTGCCACCATACCCCAAGATCTCTTTCTACGATATTTTTATAAAAAGCAGGAAGTAGTTCTGCTTCTCCATCGAAGTAGCGCCTGAAAGCCCGATCCTGTATTAATTGCTGACGTACCAGCTTAAAAAAACGGATACGGCCGTACCCCTCGGAAGATATTGCCCGCATAAAGTTCATCCACTTCGAAGTAATACCATTGGTTGCCATAAAGCGGCGATAAATAGCTTTCTTAGAAAAAGTATACTTGGTTAGATCAATGACTTTATCGTAAAAATCTATCCAATCATAATTTTTTGGTTTCAAATTCATCGCGAGGTGATTATTGAGAAAATGAAACGGGAATGGCAATACACGGCCTGTTTTCTGGTATTCCAGGTTAAGGGGAGCAGCTTCACCGAAGGCAGTCAATAAGGAATAGCCGGGAAAAGCTGCGGGCGACTTATCGATAAAGCGTTTCGTAAGTTCGAAGGGTTCTTTCCCTGCATCACTATCAAGCCCCAACACAAAATTGGTCTGTACATAAGGTATGTACCGGAACATCATATTGATATGTTCGGAGATCTGATTTACTTTTTCTTCGCCTGCAATATGGGAGGTTCGGGATTTATTACCCAACTCATACCACGATTCTATACCGGGTAACAGTGCTCCAAAACCGTTTTGCTGCATTACTTTCAAATGTTCCTCTGTAAGAATTGACAAGCTGCTTTCTCCAATAAAACGAAAACTTTTAGGCGGAACAGCAGAAGCGATCGCCTCCATATCATGATCAAATTTTATCCCAAAATTCGGATCGTGCCAGGCTACCATCGGTTTTTTGAATTTGGTAAGCAGAAAACGGAGGTCTCTTTTGATTACTTCAAAATCCAACGGCTGATAGGGGACTACGGAGTCTATACAAAAAGAGCAGGTATAAGGACAACCCATGCTTCCGATCATCGGCACTATCTTAATGAATGGCGACTTAGACAGTGTTTGTTCAATGAATTTCCACCGCTCTTCTACTCCTGGTAAATTTACCGGTTGCCTGGCCGCAGAAAGCACTTTCCCTTCTGGTCTTTGAGGGTTACAATTATTTAATACTTCAGCAATAGTTGACTTGTTGGTGAAGCCAAGTACGTAATCAAAATATTTAATGGAATCATCGGGATAACAACGGGCGTGGGGTCCGCCCAGCACCGTTACTGCGCCCTGATTACGGAAATAATTACTAAGTGAATAAGCCAGGAGTGCAGCGTGTGTAAAGGAACTGATAAATACGAGATCAACGTCCGGCGGTAATTCTTTCCTGAGATCTTCCCGTCCCGTATAACAAACCATTTTTACTTCGTGCCCTTCTTCCTCGCACCAGGTAGCTACTACCTGCGGCATGATACTGGCCAGGTTAGCATGCATGATGCGGGCCCATAAAGTATTGGTGGGACCTTTAGCGACAAGATCAATTACTCCGATTCTTAATTTTTTCATATAGATGTTCTTATGATTTAAGTTCCCGGCAACTACTCCTGGAATCCGTCATAACAGGAGCGGTCGAAAGGAAGCAGGAAGGTTGAGATAACTTTAAAAAAATCTTCTCGATGATGACGCCACAAAAACCTCACGCAGTCATAAATAAAAAAAGCAATGTAGCTTTCTGAAAGCGGTTGATGATTTGGAATTTTTCTGATATTGGAATCAACAGGATTACCATGATCATCTTCCTCCAGATCTTTTACCGCAATTTTCCAAAAATAGATAATAAACAGTCTATTAAAAATTTATTTTTCTGTTTAAGAATCTAAAATTCGTGCCATTTGTCAAATAAAATGTTACATAATTGTAGGCGTTTACTTAATTCACACATCTACTGATTGAAAATATACCCATCATTGTTACAATATCAGTGTTATGTCTTTCGACAGCGGCGAAGGATTAACAGAGAAAACTTCTCCATTTGACACTTTTATACAGATCATAGAAGGAAAAGCGGAAATCGTTATTGACGGGAAGGCGAGCATACTTGAAGCCGGGCATGGCATTATTATATCAGCTCATCGCTCCAGTAAAATAAACCCCAACGGACGTTTTAAGCTCATTTCAACTATCATTAAAAGCGGCTATGAATAAATTCTAGATTTGTTGCTGATTCTTTTTCTCTGGCGCTTGTACGAAGTGTTGAACAAAAAAATCCGTTTCACCAAAGCTTAGGCAGACTTTACCGAAGGGTTTCTTTGCAGTTCCGACAAAGAAAGTTCGAATTCTTTACACCGTCGCTGGTTCTCCATACCATTCATACCATCCGTTTGTAGAATACTCTCATTTTGAAGTAGCTTTAGGTGTAAAGTGCATAAGCCTTGAAGAGGTTCGGCTTCATATTCATTATTTTTCCTTTCGCGTTGGAAATGGAAGCGCAACCTGCCAATTATATCCTTAAGCCATCCCAGTTCACCATACACTTTGGTACTGGCGACGTAAGTGACGTGAATAGTGGTGATCTTTCCAACTACCGCCGGGTTGTTGGCTCATGTCCTACTGATGGACATTATTCATTTGCTTCTTATACCAGTGCCTGCTTTCATGACGATTGGCATACGCTTTCTGAAGACCATACAGCAGGTGATTTCAGTGGAAATATGTTGCTGGTAAACGCTGCTCCATCTCCAGGTGTGTTTCTAAGGACCCCTATTCCTGGATTGAAGAGTAATACGATATATGAACTGGGGCTGTGGCTTATGAATCTTTGCAGGCCCACAGACAAATGTCCATTTCCATTATTACCACGTCTCAATATCCGATTGGAAACAGCGGAAGGGATGATCGTCGCCAGGGTCGTGACAGGCGATGTGCCTAGGGTGCAGACGCCATGGTGGACGCAGTATCGTGCCTATTTTACAACACCTGCTTCAACATCCACATTTATATTAGTCATGAGCGACAATTCGCCGGGTGGCTGCGGAAATGATTTTGCTTTGGATGATATCACTTTCCGCGAATGTGTGAAGCAAATTGAGCAGGTGACCGCGACTCCAAAAACAACACCCAAAACAAAACTCCCGACTGCAACAAGGCCATTAAATACTCGCAAACTGACGCTGAAAAAAGATACAACTTCTGTAAAGAGGGAAGTTCAGATGACCCAAGTGCTCAAACCGAAAATTGACACGACTTCAAAAGCAATTTCAGTTGCAAAGCAAAGTCAGAAAATTTTTCCTTCACCTCCATCGATATTGAGGACCCGAGAAAATGCATTGGTAAGAAAAATTGAGACTGAAGCCGGTGAAATCAAAATTGAACTCTACGACAATGGTGAAATAGACGGCGATACGGTTAGCATATATCACAACAATACATTAGTCAAATCGCACATGCGCCTTTCTCAAAAACCGATATCCATCACCATCGCCATAGATCCCTCCCAGCCTCACCATGAAATAGTCATGGTCGCTGAAAATTTAGGTTCTATCCCCCCTAATACTTCAGTCATGATCATTACCACAGCAAGCAAGCGTTATGAAGTGTTTATCTCATCCAGTGAGCAAAAGAATGCGAAGGTTGTTTTTGATCTAAAGAAATGAAGGCCACGGCTTGAACCTTTTGATCGAGTTTAGAATCAATATTATTCTGTCATGCCGGGCCTAACCCGGAATCTGCATAATGTTGACGAAAGATTCCGGATCATCCCGAAAGCTATCAGGAAAAATAAAAACTAAAGTAGTCTGGCAGGCCGGAGTTCGAACTTTTTGGTGGAGGATTTATCCCATATTGAGTCAGAAATATGAAGCGAAGACTCCGGACGGAACGAAAAAATAACCAATTGATTCCGCTGCTGTTTGTTATATGTTTTGTTTCAAAAACCCTGTTGTTACTATTCTCGCAAATTCCTCGTTCAAACTTGCGAGCGCAGTTTCGTGTATAAGTTCGGCAAGATAATTTTGCCCTTCCAGGCCTTTTCTATTGAAAGTAGCTGTTGCATCAGAAACAAGGAAAGTCTCAAAACCTAAATTGCTTGCCATTCTTGTAGTTGTTGATACGCAATGGTCGGTGGTTAAACCAACTATAACAAGCTTTGTAATATTTGCGTTGTCAAGTTGCGCTTTCAGATCCGTTCCGATAAAAGCGCTATTTACATTCTTTTTAATGATCGGTTCCTCGTCAAACGGTTTAACGAGGTCCTTGAATTTATTTCCTTCATTTGTTTCATGCAGTAAAGATTTGGGATCAGATGAACAATGTTGAATGTGGAAAATGGGAAGATGATGCTCTCTCCAAAGCCGCAAAAGCTCCCCTGCATTTTCTTCCGCATGCGGATTGTTTCTTTGTCCACCCCAATATTCAATATTGTCAAATCCCTTTTGAATATCAACAAGTATTAATGCAGGCCTGTCTGTTCTTGAAATGCTCATTTACTAAAGTGTTGTGGATGGTTATCTTAATTTATATATTACAGCAATTGCTCAAAATATCCACCCATCTCATTTTTTTTATCTATAAACTGCAGCTCTAAAATCCAATGCCGTTTATTGCCATTTGCATCGAGCAGGAATATATCATTATGATTCTCCGGGTGAATATCCAATTCCAGGCTTTTGGGGTCTGCCGGCTGTTCATGAGGATATTTTCCGACAATATGCCCTGCAATTTCCCCCGCAAATTCCCAACCTAATTCTTCTGCTTTTCCAACAGCGTATTGAAATAATTCTGATGCCTTTAGTGTCGTTTGTTGTTGATACCATTCCTGTATGTCATACCAGACAGTTTCAACATCATTCTTTAGCTTCAGCTTTCGGGGATCATTTCCTAAGACATAAGTTCTGCCAATATCAGCCTCGTAACCTTCTACTATTGGGCCAAAATCTATAAACAGAATATCGTCTTTCTCTATTGTTCGGTTTGGAGGGTTATCAGGATAAATTGCCAAAGTATTTTTTCCGGTCCTTACAATTTTTTTGTGCCAGTGTTTTTCTATCCCAAATCTATTTAAAGCCAAATCACATAACTCTGAATTTAACTGTTCTTCCGATTTTCCTGCAATAATTAAATTGTGCTCTTCAATCGCCTTGAAGAATTGAACTGAAATATATTGAGCGTTTAATAGTTTTTCTTTTGTCATATTGTCTCATTTACCACAAAATAAAAGGGACAATATGGATTGAAAGTTAATCTACATTAACTCGACCCAGTTTTTTCTTTAAAGTACTTAAAAATTGAGGGGTGACACCTAAATAAGAGGCAATGTCTTTTTGAGAGAATCGTTTTTCAGCGTATGGTTTCTTTTTTATAAACAAAAGATATCTTTCCCGGGCTGAGGCAGATAACGCCAAATTAATTTGTTCTCTTTGAGTAATATATGCATTTTGAAAAAGTATGCGGAAGAACCGTTCAAATTTTGGGATTTTTTGATAAAGCAATTCCAAATCAGTCTTACCTATTTGTAAAACCTCCGTGTCTTCTATTGCCTTGATATTCGATTTCGATGGAGTTTGAGTTAAGAGGCTATATAAATCATCTGCCCACCATTCTTCAATGGAGAAATCTATAATATGCTCCATTCCCATTTCATCCAGGTAATATGTCTTCAGGCAACCTTTCACTACAAAAGATTCATATTTACATACATCTCCCTCACGAAGCAAAAACTCCCCGTTTGCTAAAGATTTTGATCTCAACAATGAGGTGAAAAATTCTATTTCCGCCCGGGTCAGGGAAAGATGTCGTGAGATGTTAGAGATCAGAAGGTCAAAGTTCATATCCTGGTCGTTGTACTGAGTTATTGAATTCTTCGGTATCAGTTAAGTGAGGACTCATCTTTGGGCGATATTTCATTAGATGTTATGCGGATCTCCGCGGTTATCAAGATACAAAAATAAAAAAGTCCGTTTTGCTTTTCAGTTTGAACCGACGATGATGACCTGCACTAACCTTCAGTGATCGATGTAGTCGCCGGAAGGCCGTAGTTCGAACTTTTTAGTGGAGGATTTATGCTCGATATTAGACTGTCATGCCGGGCATGACCCGGCATCCCACATAAATATTGACGAAAGATTCCGGATCAAGTCCGGAACGACAAATAAAACTGAAGTAGACCTAACAGGCCCGAGTTCGAACTTTCTAATATTAGTTTTGACTTCGATATTGGAATATTGACATGTCGAGAGTGCCTCCGCATTTAAAGGAGCTCTGGATTTGAATTCCCCCCGATCAAAGGCAAATTCTTTATGAACCTTCTAACAATTTGCTTCCTACCTTTAATAGTTATGAAAAATTTGATCCTGACAATATTCTTGTTTGGAGGTCTTGCGATGCAAGCCCAGGAGAAGGAGAAACAATCCCTAAAAGACCTTCTGTATAGTGGTAAGCTGAAAAAGGACTCATCCGGGGTTATCCGCAATACGGATGACCTCTCAAAAAAGATTGACACAGGTAGCAAAAAAGAAACTCAGCCTGGCGAAACAAGCGTACCGGCGGCAAATGCCCAACAAAATGCGGTCATCTCAAAAACAAATACCAATACGAACACGTTGACCACCGGTGTCGATAAAGTAACAACAACAGCTGATAGTGCAGCTATTGTTGCAGTCCCGGCGAATACTATACCAGCAAAGACCAATACTAAACTATGGAAAGAATATACTGACAGTCTCGTGAAAACTTTAAACGATGAGGTACTAAGATCAAAACAAATCAAGAAGAATACTTATTATCTCATGGTGGATTATGAAATTGAGCCCGATGGCAAGGTGACAATTACAAATGTGACTTCAACGCCAGAAAATGCATTTCTCGCGGCGCAGGTGAGACAGATAATGGATTCAACTCCACTTAGTCTGAATCCCGTTACTGATAGTAGCAATCAACCAAAGAAAGTAAAAAGGAAACAACAGTTTACTATAACCAAAGAATAAGCAGGATTCATCTACAAGCATAAGAAAATAAGATTCCGGATCAAGTCCGGAATGACAAATAACCTAGAGTAGTCCAGAATCCCCGCCTGCGCGACGTAAGTCGGGCAGGGAACTGGAAAGCAGTAGACCCGGCAGGCCGCAGTTTGAACTTTTTGGCAAACGATTTAATATCTATTGTTGAATGGAAATGATGTCAAGTTTAATTTTTTTGAGGTGATAGATCATTTTTAATTCCATTGGAAATTTAATTGCGTCGAAAAGTTCTTATTTTTTCTGAGCAGAAATAAATGAAAAACCGGGAGAGCGTTTTAAATGAGTTAAGGAAACCGAATGAAAACCATAATTTTCCAACCATTTTTTAATCACGTCAAAATCATAGGCGCGGCCCCCAGCAAATAGAAAAAGATTCCATCCAATTAAAGAAGCAATTCCTTTTTGAAAAGCAGAACCTTTCACGTTTGAATATTGGTCAAGAATGACAATGGTAGCATTGGGTAAAGTGCCGTCCGCTATTTTTTTGTATAACACCTGGTTTGCTTCTTCATTCAGCCCGTGTATGATATTACCTAAAAAAACAAAATCATATTTCTCAGCGGGTAAATTTTCTTTTTCAAAATCACATTCATATAAATCAATTCTCCCAGCCACATCTTTTTCCTCTCTCAATGTAATTTTTGCATTTTCCAACCCGATGGGCCAATCGAGAACCGTTGCTTTAAGCGAAGGATATTTTCTGCAAAATTCGACGCAATATAGTCCGTGCGATCCTCCAATATCCAGCATTCTTTTTGGAGAAGAACTGAATTTAACTTGTGAGACAACTTCTTTTACGGTGCTTGAACCCAGCCATCGCATAGTTGCCTGGTATGACTGTCCGATTTCGCCTGACTTTACAAAATCCCATCCCACAATGCCTCCGGGCGGATTGGTTCTAACTGCAATTGTGGAATCATTCAATCGCACGCTCATAGCTCTGAAAAATGGAATCATTTCGGGAAAAAGATCAATAGGAAAGCTTCGCTTCATGGCTTTTGTTAAACTGTAATCATTTCCATTTTTGTTTATATAGCCAAGGTTGATCATGCAGGCTATCAACACTTGCAAACCCTGCGGCGAGCAATTTGTTTTTTTCATGATCTCATCGAAATTGAGCGATCCGTTTTTTAAAATACCGAAAAGGCCGATATCGCCAGCAGTCAGGAGAGCAGATGCCTGGAACATGCTTATGCCTGTATCCAATAAAGCGCCCGGTATGACCCCGGCATGAATTAATAATCGTTCTATGAGATTTGGTTTAAGTGGCATATTACAATTTGTTGAATGCTTTTCAAAACATAGACAGAAAACTTACAAGTGATTTTTTGGAGACCCGACAGGCCGAAGTTCGAACTTTTTGGTGGAAGATTTGAAATCAATAACCGGCTTCGGCAGTGAAGACTGATGAAGACGGAGAACTATTTCATCACACTGAATAAAAATGCCTTGATTGAGTCAATATAAAGCGATCGATATTTTTCAACAGCCAGATTATGACCTGCTCCTTTAAATATAACTAATTGACTTAAGGAGTTTTTACACGCATCTTTTATTTCCCCGGCTTCCTCAGGTATAATGGCAGTATCAGTATCCCCTATCATTAAAAGAATAGGAATTTTGGAGATAGTATGAAATGCTTCCGCGATATTTCCTTCAGGAATAGGCGGAGGCGAAAATTTGTATGTGCGTTTAAAGCTTTCGGTTAAAGAGTAAGGGATACTTTCCAGAATTACTGCTTTCACATCCGCCGCTTTTTTTTCTGCGGCAAAAACAACGGCCCTTCCCCCATGAGAGTAACCAACCAGGGTCAGGGGCCCATACCCTTTCTGATGATTTAGATAATAATCGATAACAGCTATTACGTCTGACTTGATCTCAGGACCGCTTGTGGTAGTATCGCCTCCACTTTGTCCCCGGGCTCTCAGATCCATGAGGATTACATTGTAGCCCAGATCGTAATAAATTTTTGCACGCGGCAACATGTGACTTTTGTTCATCAAAAAACCGTGGACCAGTAAGACGGTCCCTTTATTTTTTCCCTGGGGCATCCACCAAAACGAAATAATAATCCCTTCTTTGTTAAGCGCTTTTAGTGAATCGTAGGGAACTGCAGGATATGATTGCATTGTATCAAGAAACGGTTTCCTGGAAATATATTCTTGCTGGAGTTTTTTAAAATCTACCTGAGCGAATGATTGATGAAAAATTACCAACCCGGAAATCAGAAGATATAGTTTTTTCATATTGTGTCTTTTATTTGATGTCCCCCATAATCTGACTGTGGGTGAAATTAGCGCGGGAAGAACACCGTTTACAACTTTATGTGACCAAACTCTTTTCCCCGGGATGAAAGAGACCAGTTTTAAGTTGTTCTAGATTTAATTTTGTACGATCATGCGCCTAAATCTTCATGAGCCAATGCCTTTTAGCCGCGGGTTGAGGAAAGAGGTTTTATATATATGTATAACCGGGGCATTTACTTTATTGGTTTTTTATCTCCTTCATCCTTTTCGTTTTAGCAGTTTGAGCAACCTTGCATTGCTTGACTACGGCCTGGTCAGTATTCTGGCAGCAATCATGTACATTGTCGCAACACATTTTTTGTATAAAACCTATTGGGGAAATCATAATTGGACTGTTGGACTGGAAATCCTTCATTCTTTATTCTTTTTACTGTTTGTGGGTGGGGTTATTATGATCTACGGTTACCTGGCCCGCATCTCTGATCTGAGCGTAAAGAATATTTTTACTTACCTTCTTTATACAATGATTCTTGGATTTATCCCGGTCACGATTAGAGCTATGCTCGTCAGAAACTGGCGATTAAAAAAAGATCTTTCAGAGACCAAAAAAATAAATGAGCTCCTTGCAAGAAGAAAACTTTCATCCGATGAGAAAATTATTGATCTTCAGAATGCCGCTTCAAATGACATTTTAAAATTGAGCAATTATGACTTATTATATATTGAGGCTACTGAAAATTACATAACTGTTGTGTGGGAGATGAACCATGCGATTAAAAAACAAATGGTCAGAATGACTATGAAAGATGCTATCAGGACAATTAATGATCCCTTGATTGTATTTTCTCACAGGTCCTTTATCATTAATTTAAGAAAAGTTCAAAAAGTTTCCAGCCATGCCGGCCTCTCTACTCTCACTTTGAAAAGTACGGAAAAATCCATCCCTTTGTCTGCCACTTATAAGAAACCGATTAAGCAAAAACTTAAAGAAATCTGATAAAATGAGCGGAAATCTTGTGGAATTGCAACTGTAGTAGTCCCGACAGGCCGGAGTTCGAACTTTTTGTTGGAAGACTTGACAGAAATTTTTTTCAACGGTTTTTAAAAACGCATCCCGGCAGAAAGCCCCAGATAAG
>Ga0137365_10004247_pt1 | contig 11498 bp, 24 predicted proteins | sample SagtaG_9_FD_104799 | JGI IMG/M metagenome (GOLD analysis project Ga0137365, IMG submission 104799) | Vadose zone soil microbial communities from Sagehorn Ranch, Mendocino, California, USA - Sage1_L_40_16 metaG | ecosystem: Environmental > Terrestrial > Soil > Vadose zone | place: USA... | reverse complement strand
GGTTGTACCCGGGTACCGGGGCACCTGCTGCGGGCCCCGGGCGGCGCGCACAGGGCGCGCTAGGGGGCACAGCACAGCGCCCCGGCACCCGGTGTGCCGGGGCGCTACCGGCCGGGCTACGGCTTGTTGGCCGCCGCGTGGCCGGGCTGGCCGCACGCCGCCCAGCTAAAGTGGGTGGGCCGGGGCAGGGTGCCCCTGCCCGCTGGCCACCAGCGGCAGCCGCAGGCTGCCGTGCCCGTGGTGACCACCTTAAGGTAGTTGGCCACGCGCTGCTGGTCGGCCGGGCTGGCCTTGGCGTACAGCGCGGCCACCTGGGTAACCAGCTGGCGCGGCAGCTGCCTGGCAGGCACGGCCGGGGCGGGCGCGGGCCGCGGCTTGGCGGTAACGGCAGCCTTGGCCTTGGGCTGCGGCCTGGCCGGGGCGGCGGGCTTAACGGCGCGCGCCTTGGCAAGGCGGGCCGTGCCCGCAGGCTGGCTAACCCCCTTGAGATTTGCCGGCAGGGTGCCGTTGCCGCTGGCGGGCAGCGGCTTGCGCGGCGGACCCTGCCGCTTGCCGGTGGCCGGGCTGGCAGTGGTGGGCGGGTTAGCGGGCTGGGTGGTGCTGGTGGCGGTTGCCATGGTGCGCCCCTTAAGGGCTTGGGCCGGGCCCCTGGCGGGCCGGGCTGTTAAAACCAGCCTACAGGCAAAAAAGAGGAGATACAAGCGGTTTTGCCTCTGTAAGGGGACCCAAATTCTCGTAACTTTGCGTTACGACTTTTGCACGCTACGCGCATGAGATTGGGGTGGCCCCCAAAGCTAGGGTCACCCCAAAACTCGCCGCGCCCGGCTACCCGCCGTACACCCAGGTCGGGTCGTTGCCTCGGCTGCGGTTGCAGTCGCCGCATGCTGGCTGGATGTTGCCGCGCCGATACGACCCGCCAGGAACGATCCTGTCGGCCTCCATAGTCGCATAGGTCAGAGCGCAGAGACAGTGCACGCACGCGAGCCCGTACGTCGCCCCCAGCCAGCGCTTGCGCGCGAGCCGATCCATGCTGCTGCCTCGATGATCGCCGCCATGTCGTGTCGTCATCGCGTACCCGCGTACGGGTCGTCGCTGAGAGCGCACCAGTACGGGCACTCCTGACCGGGGCAAGCCTCGCATGCCTCGCAGTGCAGGCTCCTCGGCTTACGGCATCGGCCGCAGGTTGGGTCCATGATTCCTCCTCGCCCGCCCTGGCGGCGGGTACAGCCCTAGCTTAGCACGGCACAACCCGAGAGACAACCCCGCGCCGCTCCTCAAGCGCAAAATCCCAGACCTCGCGCAATCTGCCTTGAGACCGGCGCTCCCTTCTCAAGCGCAAAATCCCGGACTCGTTGCGATCTGCCTTGAGACCGCCCCTCGTCAAGCGCAATTCTCGCGACCCGCGCGAGATTGTCTTGAGATAATGAGAGAAAAGGGGTTGTCGGGCCGAAGCCCGACTTCCTCTAGTCCTTGTTCTCACTCGGATGAGCGGGAACGTGAGCTCGAAGATACTCGTGCTCTTCACGAGTAAACTCAACCCTCCGGCGTCTCGGCTCCCTCACGCGCGCGAGCGCCCGAGTGCGTGCGTTATACTGAGCGTTGGCCGCGACTTCCGCTCCGGTCACGATCCCCGACGCTCCGCCAGTTACGGCGAACGCGAACAGGTGGGCGAACTTGTGCCTGATTCTCTTGTCCTTGCGGACGATGACGACGTTCGACATTTCTCCTCCTACAGAAGTTTCTCTATCCAGGGATACTGGACAATTGTCCAGATCCAGGCTCCGATGAAATGGATGGCCGGGACGATGAGCGGGACGATCGGGAACATCAGCTCGGCCAGACTGTTCCGTCGGGACAGAACAGGGCACTGCTGCCGTCTCCGTTTCCGCGCCAGACGATGATCTTGAGCTGTCCGGCGTTGTGACGTCCGCAGTCGTCGATCTGATGACGAACTCCGCGCCAGTGCATGTCGGCTGGGAGCGGTCGTCCGGTATGTGCCGATCCGTACGACGCCGTAACAAACCCGACTCCGATCACGAGTCCCAGCACCGCGAGCACGAACGCCGCGATTCTGCGAATTCTTGACATTTCTTTTTCCTCCTTCAGACAACCCCGCCGACCTCGTGTTGGCGAGGCTCCTTTTTGTCGACCTCAGTACGAGGCGCGGATGTCGTCGGACTCATCCATGTCCATGCACCCGCACACGAGCAGGGTGTAGTGGACCCTGCCACCAGCGAATCCGACGCCGGAGCCCGATTCCTCGATCAGCTGCCAACCGTGCTGACCGCAGAACATCTGATCCGAGTCTCTCATCGCACAATATCCGTGCCCACATATGCCCTCGTAGTTTTTCCGCTGACACAACGGTCCCTCGACGAGGACGACGCGCCCGTTGCGGTCGATCTCCTGACACGAGTCGTGGTAGCAGTCTCCGCTATTGTGAAGATCAGTCTCGCGGTCGCACTGCGGCCCTTGCACGGGGTTTATCTGGAGAGCTTGCATTTTTCCTCCTGCGGTTGTGCTTACACCTAAGCCTACCACAGAAAACCGAAACTCGCAAGTTCTAGCCGGGGGTGTCGCAACGCAAGCTCCTTCTCCGTAGAGAAGGAGCTTGCGTTGCGTCGTGTTGTGATCAGATCGTCGGTCGACCGACCTGACTTCCGTTGGCCTTGGCCGCGATCGCAGCCAGCGCGTACCGACTTCCCTTGTACGTCGCGGTCGGCCACTGGCAGCCCGGCTCCATGCGTACGTGAAGAAGAATCGCCGTGTCGTGAGGACTGAGCAAAGACCTGGCCACCTCAGTCGCATCCTCGTTGTCCTCTACTACTAGCATCTGATCTAGTTGCATTACGCCTCCTCGTGCGTGCGGGGGTATACCCCCGGTATAGCACGCGAGCAACTGGAGAGACAATATCGCGACAACCCCTTCTCGCCCGGGACGAGGCTCCTTTCACGTGCGTGAGGGACCCGGTCTCTCCTCTCTCAAGCGCAATTTCGCAGGAGGTGCGAGAACCGCCTTGAGACGCCTTCTCGCTCCTCCTTTCCTCGTCTTTTCGGAGCAAAAATTTGCTCGAAGGACAAGGTGCTCCTGGAGGACTCTCGGTTCCACCCGCGATCGCGCGCGTAGGTACTCTCATGTCAGCATTTTAACAAGCTCAACTTCCGTGTTCTCCATGTCCCTGGCCACTGCAAGAATAGATTGGTAGTCTCCCCCAACAGCCTCGATTATAGCTCCATCCCTGTAAGGTGTCAAATTTCGACGCGACTTAACACCTCTCCATTTCTCCGCCTCTAGCTTGATCATCGTGAGAATTACAACGATCTCCTGCCGAACAGCTTCCGCATGATCGGGCGGCATATCTCTCAAGCGAATCCTTATCTCGTCAAAGACATAGTTCATCCTCACACCCGCAGGAGTCGTCACATGCTTCCCCATCTCGTCCCTAATCCTTTCCGTACGTTACTAAGGCACACTTACGGTTACTACTAACCAAATTACTAAATACCCCTCCCTATATGAGACTGATATAGTAACTTGAGTAGTAGTAATCATAACTCAGCCTTAAGGGCGTACTTTATCACTGACACTCAGTTTCTCCGGGAGAGACCACAGTAGCGACCTCCTTCCCGGACCGGGCTTCACCAGGTCTTTTGGTGCTTCTGACTTCATTACTCCCAGCTCAATAGCTAGTCGGTAAATAAGCGGTTTCGAATAACCGAATTCCTCTCCTACAGTTACTATATTGCCACTCAAACGGTCCGAAAGCGACCCTTGATTTAGTACGCCGACAAGCCATTCCCTGCATTCGTTTGTTTTGACCGCAGGTTTCTGCGATCTTCCGTCAGCGCTCCGACCAAGTATTTCATCAACCGAAACAGCAGATTCCTCCTCCCATTCTACGCGAGAAGTATGAATAACTGACCGTTTCCCCGCACGCGAGACAACTACAGCAGCATCACAGATTCGAAAAGAAAGAGAAGGCAAATGCACCTTTCCCCAGTTATTCTTCGCCTGAGATACGACGAAGGAGGAGCTTTCTCGATCGTAGGCGAACGACATAACAGCACGAGGCCGCTGTGAGAAGGCTGCCGATCCCGTGATGCGGTCTACTGCGGAAGACACAGTTATCATCTTGTTGAAGTGCGCGATACCCAGAATCAGGATATCCATCTCCTCCGCGAAAGCATTCAGACGCCCGATAGCGGCGCGAACAGCCTGCTGCTCACCCGTCTTAATTCCAGACTCTAGCACGTCAAGAACAGGATCCAGCACGATAACCTTGATGTCCGAAGAAACTACGCGCTCCCGAAGCTCTTCTATATAGGCCGGATCAAAGATACGGATATGGTCGTCGCCAGACGATGAAGATTCTACAGTTACGAACGATAGCCGCGACAGGTCCCCATGAGCAGCCCGATACCGAGGAACAACCTCAATATCCAGAGACGACTCAACAGTTGCCCACAGACAAGACACCGGAGAGCCAAACCAGCAGCCAGGCACCGTCCCTCTAGTCCAGTCCGCGACCCAGGTGATCAGCGCGTGAGACTTACCCTCTCCGCCACGGCCAGCGCAGAGCACGAAGGCTCCGCGAGGAGCACGGTCCTCAAGGGCCCAGGATACGTTTCGAGGAATCACAGAAGCAGCAGAACGAAACGACAGAGAACCAGCCGACACGGTTATAGAAGGCCTTCGATCACCCCGCGCCAGATGTCGACGAATATCGCGCTCAGCAGCCGCAAGAGTTCGATGCCAGCCCAGCTTCAGCAGATAAGGAGCCCCGATGTCAACGACGTCCGGATCTTCAAAAAGAGTCTGCAGTCGATAGACCCAGGGATAAAAGGCATCGTTCCGCGACCCAGGCCGAGCAGAGCGCATCGCCGAGGCAAGTTCAGCGGGAGTTCGGGCACGAGTCTCTTCGGGAGCCAGCAGCGCTTCCGCGAGTCCAGGACACCGGACAGCTTCCGCGTCGAGAGAAACCTCTCGAAAAGTCGAGTACGGAACAGGATCTCCGTAGCATTTCCCGTCTTCGTTCTTCGGACGCCGAGCAGTAGGAGGTATGAAGCACAGACGACCATATCCCAGATAATCCACTCCGTCAAAACGACACTTTCGAGCTCCAAGCCCGAGCGAGGCTATCCACCAGTGCCAGCCGCCCGAGGGAGTAGCAACACGCATGTAAACAGAAGGACGGAACTTTCGGAAGACAGAGGTAACGCCAGCAAGCCCTTCCCCAGAGAGATCATTTCGAGGATCGTAATCGATTACGTCGAACTTGAAGCCCATACGAGCACACAGACCTAGGCCATGAACCTTCTTCCAGTGCTCTATCTCCGAATAATCAACTCCGATCTCCTCCCATACAGAACGGGAAGGATGGTCATCAGGACCAAGGATCCGAGCCCAGAAAACGGGAACTCCAGCTTTGTGGAGGGCTTCGGCTACATCGAGGTTTACACTGCCGTTTGCACGTGCTATACTTGTCATCAGACCCTTCTCCGGGTAGTCGTTGTAAGGCCAGGGAGGTTGCCTCCTCCCTGGCCAGAAGACCGTTATTCTATGATATCGACGGTCAGCGGATCGAATATCACGGCCTGCACGAAACGACGAGTGCGAACGCCTGGCGCAATTCGTGTCACGATGACATGAGTCGGAGACGGCTCGTCCGGCATTGTCCACAGATGCTCATTGATTGGCTGGTCTGAGATATTGATCTTCTCCGGGATGCTTCTTGAACCAAGCTCCGGCCTCGTCCCATCCGATACCCATCGGACAGGATAGGTCATGCTTCAGCTTGTCGTTCTTGGATTGCGCTGAGCAGTCAGGACACGAGGTTCCGTCCGGCATATGAACTGGACTAAGCCCTTCGAACAGATCGCTATACTCCATTATTCGTCGTCCTCTTCTTCCTGCTGCTCCGACTGCTCGGCCATGATCTCTCGGATCAGGTCCCAGCGAGCGTTCATTGTCTTGCGGATGTTGTCCTTATGCTCTTGAGTAAGAGTAGAGCCCTTCGGCCTCGGCATGATCTCACGTCCTTAACGGGGGAGGTTTACCAGTATACCACCAATCCAAAGATGAGACAAGTCCGCCCCCGGACCAGCCGGGGCCGTGCTATACTGGGGGCGTACCCGCACCGCGCCGCGTCTCATGGTCTCGCAGGCCCGGGCCGGGACCCGGACCGAGCGGACTCGCGCCTCCGCTCGGTCCGGCTTTTCAGGCGCGCGACACACAAGGACAGACCATGCACTTCGACGAAATCTGGACTCCGCCCTGGCAGCAACAGAGGCTCGCAGACCTTGTCCAAGAAACCAAGGGACTCAAGGGCGAGGTAATAGAGATCGGCACACACCAGGGGCTCTCTGCAATCCCGATCGCAGAGGCCATCGCTCCCGTTATTCTTCACGTCGTCGATCACTGGAAGGGGAGTCCGGACATCCCTCGAGAAATCTCGGACCGTAACAACTACAGCATCTTCATCGCCAACCTTCTCGACTCAAAAACAAACAACATCTGCATTCATCAGCAGGACTGGCGAGACTTCGCAGAAGACTGGCACGACCAGATCAGATTCCTCTATCTTGACGCAGCCCACACCCAGAGAGAAGTCACAGACCAGATCACCCATTTCAAGAGCTACATGGTCGTCGGCGGGATCATCGCAGGTGACGACTACGGCTGGCCCGAGGTACAGAAAGCAGTCCGCGCAAGTTTCCCCTTCGACCAGATAAACGTCGAGAAAGACAAGCTCTGGTGGACGATCCCGTGACGACATCGCACCTTCACATAATCGGCTGCGATCCTGGGGGCAAAACTGGTCTCGCAAGATTTACTATTCCCAGAGACAGTATCTTCGGCAACGAGCCGGCAGAGATCTGGGACATGGACTTCAAGCTGTTCGCGGGCCCCGAGCCGGAGCAGGTTCTTAACATCGCCAGGTACACTCGAGAAACGCAGAGTCTCGACTACAAGACCGGTCCCGCTCTCGTGGTCGAGGGCTGGTACAACGACCCGTCTTTCAAGAGCAGCGATCCCGAGGCCCTGAGCCCGGTCCGCATCGGAGCTATGCTGACGTTTCTCATGTTCAATAACGACAAGACACATACCGCTTTGCTCGGGGACGCAACGCTCACATTTCAGGACCGCACGATAGCGATGACGACCATGACGGACGAGCGACTAAAGAAGAGAAACTTGTACGGTAATCAGAAGGATATCCGCGCGGCGACAAAGCACGCGCTCACCGCTCTTAGAAGAGCAAAGCAAGATCCAGAATTCGCGAGGACGCTGTGGCCGAGATGAGCGAATGCTACGACGGGGAACCGTGTGTGCAGTGGCATATCTGCGAACCGGGAGACTGCGCGGTACGCGAGCAGGTAGAGAGACTGAGGCACGAAGAAGCCCCTACTCAGATAATCTACTCCAAAGAGAAGATCTCGGAAGAAACCCTGGACGATATTCGCAGGAGATTCGAGAAGGCCAGCGCTAGAGCGGAGAACGTCTGGTTTCCCGCGAGGCCGCTCATCGAAGAACTTTCCGTAATTCAGCCAGACCACAACAGACGGCACATCTGCCTCGTGTGCTGCCTGATCTCCTGGCTGCCCGGACATCATCGATGCGGCCACGGACGTCTCGTTTGCGAGAAATGCGAAGTAGAGGCGGCAGGCTGGGCACCCCGTGCTGCTACGTCTGCCTGACCGGGGACGTCGCGGTCAGAGTCACCGACGAGCTGGGCTTCGAGCACTGGTTCTGCGCCGAAGACTGGGCGTACAGGCAGGAGCTTTACGAGAAGATCATGACAATGCTTGGCGACGCAGCGAGCGAGATCGAAGAGCAGTTCCTCGGAGACTTAGAGAACTGGAAGCCCAAGGGCTTGCAGCCGCCGCGGTTGTCGGGACCAGAAAACAAGAACTAGTGAGCTTCACGTAAGTGTGGTACAATGAAAGCTAGCACCAAACCAACCAGAGGAAATCATGTATACCGACCAGCACCAGCGCCCGCTCCCGCCTCCCATCTCAACAGACGAGTATCACAAGTTCATGCTCAAGCACGCCTCCGAGACCAAGCACGCAGTCCAGTTCATCGCCTGGGTTGTCGGGATCTTTGCGATCCTGTCCGCGATTGGAGTCATCTACACCGCTGTTCAGCTAGCCAAGATCGGCAACACGCTAGTTCCCTCCGACATCTCTAACTGTCAGTCCCTCGGCGGCTCTGACCTGTCCTGCTGACAAGATTTCAAGAAAGGCAAGACCATGACCCGATACCTCAGCGCCATACCTGCCTACGGTCGGGACTACCCGCCAGGCAAGAAAGGCGAAGATCTAGTCCGAGAGGACTGGGCAGATCACAAGGACTTCCTGATTCAGGATGTCATCGAGCACGGCTACATCAACGACCAGGACAAGCCTCCGCACATCCAGCTCAACATCCGCTACAACAAACTCCAGGACGTCTGCGTTATCGAGGCGACCTAGGATGCCCCGATATATGCTAGGCAGTCCTAGCGGCTGGCGCGGAGCGATCATCGAGACCGACAGCGATGAGGCTGCCGAGCAGATGGCCAAGAGGATCTACGGCGAAACGGTACTAGACATAACCGAAGCCGAAGATCCAGACAACCCTGACCAGATGCTCTGGCTTTTGGTCGTCTCAGATGAGGAGCCGTCATGAGACTGTTCAAGCACGTAGCCGAAGCACAACCGACTACCTACACGATCAAGAACATCAGCATGGTCGAGCTGGGCTATATCCAGCTCGCCCTGCTCATGGCTGGACAGCCGGAGCTCAGGACAGAGGAAGACTGGAAGCCAGCGCCGGTCCAGCCAAAGAAGCCGAGTAAACACGGAAAGCACGAGTTCGATGCCTCCTTATCGTGGAACTTCCACGTTCGTCGTGCCCAGGGGGATCGTCCTGCGCCGGGTAGCGGCTGGCCGCATCAAAGCCTCCCGCTGGGAAGTGTACGAGGGTGACAAGGTTCCGAAAGTCGGAGACTGGGAAGACGAAGACAACCGCTATCTTGGCGATGTCGTCAACTGGCAAGATGCCCGAGAGACAGGGTGGTCGTGGCAGCCTAGGGGCGGCCCGCAGCCCGAGGCTTTCTCCAGTGTTGACTCGATCGCTGACATCATGAGCGCTCTGGCCAGGGAAATCCGAGAAAGGAAAGACCATGGAGCTTAATCAAGTTCTGAAGAGAGTACGGCAGCTCATCGCGAAGGCTGAGGCTACGATTCACGAAGGGGCAACAGCAGCCGAGCGCAAGGCCGCCGAGATAGAGCAAGAGTCAGCTCGACACATGGCTGACGCTCTGATGCTCAAGTATCAGATCGATGAAGTTCAGGCCGAGCAAGCGAGACCCGCCAGCCAGCATCAGAAGCCCGTAGTCATAGAGGTAACGCTGGCTACAGACTCAGACGTGTCCGGCTACGTTAGCACTCTAGTCAATATCGTCGCACGACACTGTCGCTGCCTCGTTCGTCTGTACTCCAGGTACAGCTACGAGGAGCATATGTGGATGGCGAAAGTCTACGGCTTTGAGTCGGACCTTCGATACTTCGAGATCCTGTACACCACTCTGAGACTTCACATGATCGGTGCGATTCTGCCGAAGCCGGATCCGACTAAGTCCCTTGAGGACAACGCCTACATCTTGCACAACGCCGGGCTGAACTGGATCGGCATTGCTGAAGAGCACGGCTGGCATCAGGTCGACAGACAGCCCGGCGACACGAGCAAAGCCATGTACGAGAACAAAAGCTTCCCCGGTGAGCGCCGCACCTTCGCCAGAGCTGTCGCAATTCACGAGGCTGCCTACAAGCGAGCCTGCGAGAAAAGAGGGGAGAAGCCCATGAAGATCCCTCCGGGCGGAGCCCGCACCTTCCGGATCAGCGCAGCCCAGGGATACACGAGCAGGCTCAACGCCCGCCTCCGTGAAGTTCGAGAAGGACGACACACGGGTGCTGAGGTTATCCTGCGTAGCCGTACAGACGACCTGAACCTTTTCTTCAGAGAAGAAAATGCTGATCTTTTCCGGAAAGCCGAAGAGCCTGTCAAGGGCCGAAGAGGACGTCCTGCCAAGATCAAGGCTGTTCCCTTTAACCCGGCCGGATACCGAGCCGGATCAGATCACGCCAACACCGCCGCTCTCAACCCCGCAGCCTCAGCAAAGACCAGCAAGGAGATATCGTGAACGATAAGGACAAGGACAAGGACGCTCTGAAGAAGATCCAGGATCGAACCGGAAAGAAGGGAAAGAAATGAACAGGAGAAGGAACAACCTGCCACGAAAGTCCAAGCTGCGAGGTCGCCTGGCTCGGCTTCAGCTTCGGCAAGAGCATATGCCCCAGGACAGACCTGAGCAAGGCCTGCACTACATCCGTCCAGGAAGCATGAAGAAATGAACAAGAAGTGCTCGTACTGCTCTGCCCCGAGTGCGGCTACTTCACTCCGCTTCCTTATGTTCCGCCAGCAGAACGACAATGACTTCTGAGGAGAAGCGCCTGGAGAGATATCGGCGCTACAACCAGAGCAGGAAAGGCCAGGCCAGAGACAAGAAGTACGAGGACGCGCATCCGGAACGCAGAGAACGCTGGTCCCCGATTATGATCATCAAGGCCCGACAAGGAAGAGTTTAATCTCCCTATCTCCAGTAGGGATATACACCAAAATCCGTCCGTCCCTTTTCGAGAATGAAGGAGACCAGCCACAATGTCACGCAACTACAGTCGTACTCGTACCCTGGTTCCCTGGTATCACGAGCAGAAGCCTCGCTGCGTTACCACTACGCTCGCTATGGAGCGTTGCTCCTACAGCGCAAGCTACGTGGCCAAAAACGACGATAGAATCCAGGCATGCAAGGTCCACGCGGATATGCTGGCAGAGGAGGGCTACGTCATGAAGAAGATCAAGCCAGCCCGCATCAATATCCGCGGAGAAGGCCAGAACATCAACACTCTTGCGGGACTGAGAATCGTATCATGAAACTCTCAGTTATCGCCCTACTTGCGGGGTGCATCTTCCCCGTAGTATCTCCGGTTGTCGTACCGTCGCAGCAAGTACTCGTTGGCCTTGCGCTTCATGACACGACGGTGATGCAAAGCTTCGCCTACGACCAAGCACATAGGACGTGGATATTCGCGCAGCTAACAGCAGGTAAACCGACTTCAGCGGGAGATCTGACACTCACCAGAGTCGACGAAGCTGGATCACAGCTTGGCTGGATGCATCTTGTGGGATTTGGTCACGGCCTGTCCGTCGGCGCCGAGCCCTGCGGCACTACCACCTGCGTGTGGACTGAGGTGCACGCCGTCGCCGAGCCCGCGCTGGGCTGGGCGCTCGCCGGATCGTACGGGAACCAGATCGCCCGTTTCGCCTGGCATTCCGGCGCCGCCCTCACCCCGGCCAGCCCGGCCGTGGAACGGTTCGGCGTCAACGCCAATGCCCCGGAGCAAACCTCCTCCGTTGATGTCGCAGACGGGCTGATCGCCGTCCAGTACTGGTC
>Ga0137365_10004240_pt1 | contig 11508 bp, 12 predicted proteins | sample SagtaG_9_FD_104799 | JGI IMG/M metagenome (GOLD analysis project Ga0137365, IMG submission 104799) | Vadose zone soil microbial communities from Sagehorn Ranch, Mendocino, California, USA - Sage1_L_40_16 metaG | ecosystem: Environmental > Terrestrial > Soil > Vadose zone | place: USA... | reverse complement strand
GCGCGATCGAGCTGGAGGCGATGACCCAGGCGCTGCTGCTGGGATCCGAGGACCACGCCGAGTTCTACCAGGCGTTCACGCAGGGCCGCTCCCCCACCTGGAGGGGCCGGTGACGGGCCCGCACGAGATCGTCGACGCGGAGGGCCTGGCGCCGCCCATCGGGTTCGCGCACGCGGTGGTCGCGGCGCCCGGCCGGACGGTGTTCCTCGGCGGCCAGATCGGCGCCGACCAGCACGGCGAGGTCGCCTCGCCGGACGTGCCCGAGCAGCTCGACCGCGCGCTGGCCAACCTGGTCACCGCGCTGGCCGCGGCCGGCGGGCGGCCCGAGCACCTGGTGTGGATGCAGATCTTCGTCACCGACGCGGCCACCTACCGCGCCAGGCTCGAAGACCTCGGGCGGGTCTGGCGCCGCCACCTCGGCCGCCACTACGTCGCCACCGCCCTGCTGGAGGTCAGCGCGCTCTTCGACCCCGCGGCGAGGGTCGAAATCATGGGAATCGCGGTCATCCCCGCTACTGTTGGGTCGTCAAGGCCCACGGACCCGGAGGCAGGACCATGACCGAGACACCCAGCCCGCTGGACTTCCTCGAGATCGACCGCCTGCTCAGCGAGGAGGAGCGGCTGATCCGGGACACGGTCCGCAGCTTCGTCAGCGACAAGGTGCTGCCCGAGATCGCCGGCTGGTTCGAGCGTGGCGAGCTCCCCCGCGAGCTGGCCAAGGAGCTCGGCGCGCTGGGCCTGCTCGGCATGCACCTGCAGGGCTACGGCTGCGCCGGCACCAACGCGGTCAGCTACGGCCTGGCCACCCTGGAGCTGGAGGCGGGCGACAGCGGGGTCCGCAGCATGGTCTCGGTGCAGGGGTCGCTGGCGATGTTCCCGATCCACCGCTACGGCTCCGACGAGCAGAAACAGGAATGGCTGCCGCGCATGGCCGCCGGCGAGGCGATCGGCTGCTTCGGCCTCACCGAGCCCGACTTCGGGTCCAATCCCGCGGGCATGCGCACCAGCGCCCGGCGTGACGGCTCGGACTGGGTCCTGGACGGCACCAAGATGTGGATCACCAACGGCGGCATCGCCGACATCGCGGTGGTGTGGGCACGCACCGACGAGGGCGTGCGCGGCTTCCTGGTGCCGCGCGGCACCCGCGGCTTCGCCACCCGCGACATCGAGCGCAAGCTGAGCCTGCGCGCCTCGGTCACCTCCGAGCTGATCCTCGACGGCTGCCGCCTGCCCGCCGCCGCGGTGCTTCCGGGCGTCAAGGGCATGAAGGGCCCGCTGTCGTGCCTGAACGAGGCGCGCTACGGCATCGTCTGGGGCTCCATGGGCGCCGCCCGCGCCTGCTTCCAGAGCGCCCTGGAGTACGCCAAGACGCGCGTGCAGTTCGACCGCCCGATCGGCGGCTTCCAGCTCACCCAGGCCAAGCTGGCCGACATGCTGACCGAGCTGTCCAAGGGCACGCTGCTGGCGCTGCACCTGGGCCGCATGAAGGACCAGGGCACGCTGCGCCCCGAGCAGGTCAGCCTCGGCAAGATGAGCAACGTGCGCGAGGCCATCGAGATCGCGCGGACCGCGCGGACCATCCTCGGCGCCAACGGGGTGACGCTCGAGTACCCGGTGATCCGGCACATGAACAACCTCGAGTCGGTGCTCACCTACGAGGGCACCAACGAGGTGCACACGCTGATCCTCGGCCAGGCGCTGACTGGGATCAGCGCCTTCGCCCCACCCTCGTGAGCCCGATCGAGCTGCTGATCGCCGGGACCACCGTCGCGGTCGGCGCCTGCCTCCAGGGGCGGTCGGGTTCGGGTTCGGGCTGCTGGCCGCCGGCGCCATCTCCGGCTTCACCGGCACCGCCAGCTCGATCGGTGGCCCCCCGATCGCGCTCATCTACCAGCGGGCGCACGGCCAGACCCTGCGCGGCACCCTGGCGCTGTACTTCCTGGTCGGCTCGGTGCTGTCGGTGCTGGTGCTGGCTGCCTTCGGCAAGCTCGACCCGGGCAGCCAAGCTGCTGGACCGCGGGCGCACCCGCCAGGCGGTCCTGGCGGTCTCGACCGTCTCCGCGATCGCCCTCATCGCCAACCAGCTCCTGCGCTGAGGGGAGGCGGGGCTGGGGCCGGCGGAGGGCGCGCGGGCGCCGGGCGCGCAGGCATCCGGGCTCAGGCCGTAGCGGTCAGGCCGCCGTCCACCACCAGCGAGCTGCCGTGGACGTAGGCGGCCTCGTCCGAGAGCAGGAAGCGCACCACCCTGGCGACGTCCTCCGGCCGCGCGATCCAGCCGATCGGGATGCGCTCCTCCAGCATCCGCCGGGCCTCCGGTATCGCCAGCAACGGCGCCAGCATGGGCGTGTCGACCGCGCCGGGGCAGACCGCGTTCACCCGGATGCCCTCCCCGCCGAGCGCGTGCGCCAGCGAGCGCACGAGCCCCAGCAGGCCGGCCTTGGAGGCGCAGTAGGCGGGCAGCGCGCCGTGGCCCACCAGCGCCTCCACCGAGGAGATCGCCACCACCGCCGAGCCGGGCGCCGCCCGGCGCAGCGCCGGCAGCAGCGCGCGCACCAGTAGCGCGCCGGCCCGCAGGTTGACGTCGACTACGCTCCCCCAGCTCTGCTCGTCCAGGTCGTCCACGGCCCCGGGCAGTCCCACGCCGGCCGCGTGCACCAGCCCGCCCACGCTCGGCAGCGCCGCCTCGGTCCCGCTCACGGCCCGCTCGATCGCCGCCCAGTCGGTCACGTCCACCTCGACCGCGTGACTGGGCACCCCGTGCAGCTCCGCGCAGCGAGCGGCCGTCTGGCGCGCCTCCTCCCCGTTGACGTCCCAGGCCGCCACCGGCCTGCCGGCCGCCGCCAGCGCCAGGCAGATCGCCCGCCCGATGCCGCTGGCCGCGCCGGTCACCACCACGCCCGTGCCCGGCGAGCCGAGCCGGTCGCCGTCGCGGTCCGCGGCGTCGCCCGGGGTCTCGAGGTCGCTCAGAACTGCATCGCCCCCGAGATGGTGTAGTCGGCGGGCGGGGTGCGGGGCGGGTCGCGCCGCGCCAGCGCCGCCTCGACCGCGCCCGCCAGCCGTTCGGCCTTGTCGCGGTCTTGCTCGTCGGCCTGCTCGGCGAACTCCGGCATGACCTCGCGCGCGAACAGCTCCAGCGACTCGCAGATGTGCTCGTGCCGGGTGCGGCCGGCCTGGCTCACGAAGACGAGCTGGTCCACCCCGGCCGCCTGGTAGCCGCGGATCAGATCGCGGATCTGCGCCGGGGTGCCGATCGCGCCCCGCAGACTGCCGAGCCCTTCCTGGAGTAGCTGCGCGCCCAGCTCCACCCCGGTCTGCGCCGCGATCTGGCGGTCGAAGCCAAACGAGGAGCGGTTGGCCTGGAACTCCTCCCAGATGTTGGTGACGCCCGGCCGGTGGGTCCCGAAAACGTAGTAGTGCGCCAGGGCGTAGCCGAAGAAGTGCGCGCCGTCCAGGCCCCGGTCGATGGCGGTCTCCTCATCCTCATGACACATCAAGGGGAGCACGCAGGCGACCTGCGGGTTGAGCGCGAACCCCGCCGGCACGCACGCTTCCGAGGCGATGGTGGCGTAGTAGTCGTCGACCCACTCCTTGGCCCTGGGCGGCTCGATGAACGAGAACGACAGCGCGCCGATGCCCTTGGTAGCGGCCAGGTGGATGGTCTCGCGGCGGGAGCAGGCGACCCACAGCGGCGGGTGGGGGCGCTGCAACGGCTTGGGGACCACGTTGCGTGGTGGCACCTCGACGAACTTCCCCTGGTGGCCAGCGAACGGCTCCTCCACCAGCATCCGGGTGACGACCTCCAGCGCCTCCTCCCACTGCGCCCGCTTGTCCTCACGGGCGATCCCGAACCCGCCCAGCTCCGCCTCGGACGAGGACTCACCGGTGCCGAACTCCACCCGCCCGTCGGAGAGCAGGTCCAGGGTGGCGATCCGCTCGGCGACCCGCGCCGGGTGGTTGTAAGCCGGCGGGAGCTGCACGATCCCGTGGCCCAGCCGGACCCGGCTGGTCCGTTGGCTGGCCGCCGCCAGGAACACCTCCGGCGCCGAGGAGTGGCTGTACTCCTCGAGGAAGTGGTGCTCGACAAGCCAGAGGTAGTCGATGCCAAGCTGGTCGGCCAGCTCCACCTGCTCCAGCGCGTCCTTCAGAAGGCGGTGCTCGTCGTCTGGCCCCCAAGGCCGCGGGAGCTGGTGCTCGTAGAAGATTCCGAATCGCATGGTGGTCCGTAGTCTGCGCTGTTACGGGGGGGTGACAGCAACACATGGGCGACCTGCGCCCGGGTCATCGCACTCCAGGACCGGAGTCCAGCGAGCGTATGGCGTCGGCGGCGGCTGCTTCCAGCGTTCTGGCCGATCCCGCCGCCCATGCGCGGGCGTAGGCGGCGTCGCCGAGTCGCTGGCGGACCGCGGCGAGCGCGGTCGCGATTCGCTCGGCCTCGCTGCCGTACGACTTGCCCGGAGCTTGTAGCTGCAGGGTCGCGGCGAGGGACACGGCGGCCTTGTCCCGGCCGGTCCGGGCGAGCAGAACGACGAGGTTGCGCAGCGTGGTCACGATGAGCGCTCGGTTGCCGCTCCTCTGCCAGTGCTCGACCGCATCCCGAAATGGGCCGAGCGCCTGGTCCGGCGGGCCGTGCCGGCTGCGGAGCGCCACTGTGGCGGTGAGGGCGGTGCCGGCGACGAATCGGTTGCCGACGTCCTGGGCGCGCCGCCGCGCCTCGTCGAGGGCGGCAAAGGCGCTGGTCGGGTCGAGATCGGCGAGCGCCTCCCCCTCGGCGAACCGCGCCATCGCGATGGCGGTGGGATTGGCCGAGGCCAGGGCCGCCACGACCGCCTCCCTGGCAGCGGCGCACGCGGCCTGGTCATTGCCGCCGTACGACAGGGCAAGAGCCTGGTTTGCCTTGGCGACGGCCAGCCCTGCCAGGTCGCCGGAGGCGGCGAGCGCGGCGACGCCACGGTAGGCCTCTAGCGCGGCTGCGGGGTCCCCGCTGAGCAGCGCGGCATCGCCGAGCGCCTCCAGCGGGGCGGCCGCGGCCGGGGCCGTCGGTCCACCGGCGACCGCGACCCCCCGCCGGGCAAGCTGGCGGGCCTGGTCGAGGCGGCCGTCGATCCATGCGGCGTGGGCGGCCGCGGCGTGGGCGACGGCGAGGCGGGGGTGGGCGGGCACCATGGCCGCCGCCTGCGTCCCCCAGGAGAGGATGTCGGACCGCACGCGCCAGTACGCAAAGCGCGTGAGGGCCGCGGCGAGCCGCACCGCGACGTCGACCTCACCGGCGTCCCGCGCCCAGCTCCACGCCGCCCGCAGGTCGTCCAGCCACGCCTCGACCCGGCGGACCCAAGCCGGCTCGTCGGGGCCGTACAGCCCCGCTTCGGCGCGCTCGGCGAGGTCGACCATGAATCCGGCGTGGCGGCCTCGGAGGCGCTCGGCCTCGGCGGCGGGGAGCCGGCCGGCGGCAAAGGCTCGCAGGGTCTCCAGCATCCGGTAGCGGCCAACGCCGCTGTGGCCGGGCCGGGTCAGCATGGACCGGTCGGCCAGACGGGCCACCAGGTCGGCGACGCGGCCGGCGGGCAGGTCGTTGTCGGCCACGACCTTCTCGGCGGCGGCGAGGTCGAACGCCGCGGCGAACACCGACAGCCGCAGGAACAGCCGCTGCTCCTCTGGCGTGAGCAGGTCGAAGGACCAGTCGACGACTCCGCGGAGGGTGTGGTGGCGCGCGTCACCGCCGCCACGGTTGGTCGTGCGGAGCAGCTCGAAGCGCGCATCGAGCCGGTCGGCGAGGTCGTCGACGGTCAGCGTGCCGATCCGCGCAGCGGCCAGCTCGATGGCGAGCGGGAGGCCGTCAAGGGCGCGGCAGAGGTCGCCGACCCGCTTGAGGGCTTCCCGGTCGGGCGCGAAGCCAGGGTCGGCCGCGCGGGCCCGGTCGCAGAACAGCCGGACCGCGGGGGTGCGGATCTCTTCGGCGTCCGGCGCGGGCACCGCAAGTGGCGGGACGACCAGGACCTGCTCGCCCTCGACGCTGAGCCGCTCGCGGCTGGTCGCCAACAGCCGAAGCGCGGAGCAGGCCCCCAGTAGCTCCTCGGCGACCCCTGCCACGGCGGCGAGCAGGTGCTCGCAGTTGTCGACGACCAGGAGCCCACGAGCGCTACCTGCCCACGCTCGGAGGGTGTCCAGCACTGGGGTGCCCGGCTGGACGTCGAGGTCGAGCGCGTCGGCGAGCGCATGCGGTACGGCGTCCTGGTCGCGAAGCGGGGCCAGGTCCACCCACCAGACCGACCCTTGGGCGGCCGCGGCCTGCTGGGCCAGCCGGGTCTTGCCGACCCCGCCCGGGCCGACCAGCGTGGCCAGCCGCCCGCCGGCGAGGGTCTTGCGGACCAGGGCGAGCTCTTGTTCCCGCCCAACGAACGAGGTCGCTCGGGCGGGGAGCGTGCGAGGCTGCCGTTTGGCGTGGTGGGGCTGGACGGGCGGCAGCTCCCCGCGGAGCACCTGCTCCTCGAGACGCCGCAGCCTGAGCGAGGGGTCAAGGCCGAGCTCATCGCGAAGCCGATCGCGATAGCGGGTGTAGACGGCGAGCGCGTGGGGGGTCCGGCCGGCCTGGGCAAGAGCCGAGACCAACAGCTCGACGGCCCGCTCCCGCCAGGGCTCCTGCGCCACGATGGCTTCCAGCGCGGCGGTGCTCTCGGCGAGGCGGCCCAGCCGAAGCAGCAGGGCTGCCCGGTCTTCCTGGGCGGCGAGCCAGAGCTCGTGGAGGCGCAGCGTCTCGCCCCGCGCGAAGGTCTCAGCGAACTCGGCGTATGCCGGGCCACGCCACAGCGCGAGTGCCTCGTCCAGCAGCGCGAGCGCGGCCGTTGGCGAGTGCATGTGGCGCGCCTTGCCGAGCAGCGTGGTGAACCGCTCCGTGTCGACCGCGTGCCCCGGCACGTCCAGGACGTAGCCGGGTGCGCGCGTGACGACCACCGCCGCGGCCGGTCCGAGGGCGTGGCGCAGCCGCGCGACGTAGGTCTGCAGCGCGTTGCGGGCCTCCTCGGGCGGCTCCTTGCCGAACACCTCGTCGACGAGTCGGTCGAACGTGACGACGATGCCGCGGCGGAGCAGGAGCGCGGTGAGCAGCGCCCGCTGCCGCACACCGGGCACCGCGATGGGCCGACCCGCCACCCGAACCTCGAGCGGCCCCAGGACGCCGAACTCCACCTCGTGCTGCAGCCTTGTCACCCCCGTACATTGCACCGCCATGCCCACCGGCGCACCGGCAGCGGCCATAGCCGGGCTCCCTCGCTACAAGGGTAAAGCGGGTGATCGGCCGGGCGTACGCCACTTGTACGCGAGCTGTACTCGCCCGGGGCGACGCTGTGTGCACGAGCCGCCGCACCGGCCGCGGCAGCGCTAAGGAGGAGGACCCATGACAACCAATACCGACGTCGACGCGCGCGAAGCGCTCGCCGAACGACTGGTCGACGACGTCACCCGCTCGTTGGAGACGCTCAGCGTCTACCTGGGCTTGGAGCTCGGGCTCTACCAGACGCTCAGCGACCTCGAGCCGGCCACCGAAGCCGAGGTCGCCGCCCGTGCCGGCATCGCGTTGCGGTACGCGCGCGAGTGGCTCGAGCAGCAGGCGTCAGCCGGGTACGTCGTCTGCGATGATCCGACCCGGCCGGCGGAGGCGCGCCGCTACCGGCTGCCCGCGGGCCACGCCGAGGTGCTCCTCGACCGCGACAGCCCGTACCACGTCGCGCCGGTCGCGATCATGCTCGCGGGTGTCGCCCGGGTGCTGCCGGAGTTGCTCGAGGCGTACCGGACGGGCGGTGGCGTCCCGTATGCCGCCTACGGCCCGCAGATCCGGCGCGGCATCGCTGCGGCCAACCGGCCGATGTTCCTCCATGAGCTCGCCAGCGCCTGGCTGCCCGCTGTGCCCGACATCGACCGGCGGCTCCGCACCGCCCCGCCGTCGCGGGTGCTGGATCTGGGCTGCGGACTTGGAGCGTCGTCCATCGCCCTCGCTCGCGCCTATCCACGCGCCCGGGTCCTGGGGGTCGACCTGGACGAGGCGTCGGTCACCGAAGCCCGCGCCGAGGCGGCTGAGGCGGGCGTGGCCGACCGCGTCACCTTTGTGGTCGGCGACGCCGCGCATGTCGCCTCTGAGACCTCGTTCGATCTGATCACCGCGTTCGAGGCGCTCCACGACATGGCCGACCCCGTTGGCACGCTGCGGGCGGCCCGCGCGCTGCTCGCCGGCGACGGCAGCGTCCTGGTCGCCGACGAGCGAGTGGCCGACGCCTTCACCGCGCCCGGCGACCCGGTGGAGCGGTTCATGTACGGCTGGAGCATCCTGCACTGCCTGCCCGCCACCCTCGCCGAGCGCCCCGCTGAGGCCGCCGGCACGGTCCTGCGCGCCCCTACGGTCGCGCGCTGGGCCACCGCGGCGGGCTTCGCCGGATTCGAGGTCCTGCCCATCGACAACCTCTTCTGGCGCTTCTACCGCATGCGCGGCTGATGGAGTCCCTGTGCGGATGCAGTGGGAGGGAACTCGCACTACTGCAAATGGTGCTTGACCTCCCAGAGGTGGTCGATGCCGAGACGGTCGGCCAGCTCGACCTGCTCCAGGGCGTCCTTCAGCAGGCGGTGCTCGTCATCGGCCCCCCACGGCCGTGGGAGCTGGTGCTCGTAGAAGACGCCGAATCGCATGGTGGTTCGTAGTCTGCGCTGTTACCGAGGGTGACATCAAGGCATGGGCCGGGCCGCACGGCCGTTCGACCTCACCGCGCAGATCAGCAGGTTGGTCGTCGTCGGGCCGTTGTGGACCCCTGAGCTGAGGATTGCTGATCGCAGCGCCTGGGCCCGCAATCGGACACTGCAGGCTGCTCGGCGATCAGCGCCACAGGTCCTCAGACGATCTGGTATTCCTCAGCCCACCCCGCCTCGACGCGATCCATGTCCATGAAGGTCGCCGCATCGGCCATGGCGGCCTTCCACTCGGGCGTCGCCACCGTCCGTTCGGCTTCCTCCCGACTGTCGAACCAGACCTCACCGACCCCGAGGAAGGGCGGCTCGGCGCGCGCCTGGGCGCTCTCGGTGCAGTGGTTTTGCACGTAGCGCTTCACTCCTGGGACCTTGGCAATCAGCGGGCCGTGGACCTCCTTCCAGTACCGGAGCACCTCGGCTCGGTCCATGTTGGGGCGCGCGTGTGCAACCGTCACGCGTTTGATCAAGGCGGTCCTCCGTCCGATTCCTTCACCCGCTCCGCCCACGACGCCCGCCATGCCGGCGCGCGGACTTCCTGCTCGCTCAGCTTGCCCGACCTCCTGTAGTGCATCGATTCGCCGCAACGATACGTAGTGCCAGTGCGCGGGTGATCGTCGAGGGCCGGGGCTTTCGCTTTCGTGCTATTCGATCTGGGAGGCCCGGCAGCATAGCGCCTCCAACAGCAAGCTCCGCCTACTTCAGTGGGAGGGAACTTCCACTTCTGCAAATGGTGCTCGACTTCCCGGAGGTAGTCGATGCCGAGCCGGTCGGCCAGCTCGACCTGCTCCAGGGCGTCGGTGAGCAGGCGCTGCTCGTCGCCGGGTTCCCACGGCCGTGGGAGCTGGTGCTCGTAGAAGATCCCGAATCGCATGGTGGTCGGTAGTCTGCGCTGTTACCGAGGGTGACAGCAAGGCGTTCGGGGCAAGAGCAAGCGAGCGGACGGAACCTATCTCACCGCACGTGCCGCACATCGCTTGTAGATCCTGAGGCGTGGACGTGCTGGTCACGGTCAATACAGGTCGAACTCGTTGCCCTCCGCCATCAAGTTCATGCCCCACCGGGTGCGAGGTAGGGCTGGATACTGCGGAAAGTGAGGACAAAAAGGGGGAAGCGGCCACTTTGGGCGGCTCCCCCACTTTAGTCTGGAAACCTTCGAGCTTCAAGCCCTGCCTATAGGGCAGTCTATCCGCTTCATCATGGGCAACCCTCAAACAGGACTAACAACCGCAGGAGAGCAGCAGGTCGCTGTGGACTTCGACCATGTCGTGGCCCGCCTGCTGGACTTCTTACCGAGACCGCCCCCTGGCAGCGCCCTCTATGGTCCGTCGGATCGGTTCTCGCCATGAAGGAGGCTTGGGAGGCAGGGGAGTGGGTCGAGCGCCACGCGTTGGGTCAAGCGGCACTGAAGTGGATGTGCGCCTCCTTGGAACCCTTGCTCGGAGCCGACCGCGCCGTCGGGGGCAAGGAGCTGCGGCAGCAGCTGACCAGTCGACTGTCGTCGCAGAGACGAAGCGATTGCTGATGAATGTCAAGACCAGGAAGCTTACGCCGCAGAAGGCCAACGAGATTGCACAGTTTTTCGAAGACTTGACGCAGGATCAAGCCGACAACCTTGGTGCCGGGCTGTTCGGTATTTACAGCCAGGTTGACGCGAGTACGCAGACGCGCGACAACGTGCGGCTTCTCTTGCCCGCCCTGTGGGATTTCCTGAGCGAGACCCAGCGCCAGCAGTTCGGGGTGAAGTATGGACGGTTCGTGGCCAACGGCGACCAAGACCAGGCCGACCTCGCCCGCGAGTTGCTGGACTCCGTCGACGCCATTGCCTACCTCCCTGAACCAGTCCGGGTCGCCGATATCATGACGGCCGTCGACGACCTGCTCATAGCGCATCGTGGTATCGACGACTTCTACAATGAGCCGTCGCGTGCCCGGCTTCTTGAGAGCGTCGTTGGGGACCGTGATGTTCCCGAGGAGGTCCGTCATTCTTACGTGCTGGCCCTCGTGGAGGTGTTCCTGACGAACGGCAACGGCGTGGCCTGGAACGCTGAGCCCATCTATATACGAATGATCGAGAAGTTCAACGCTCGTGAAGCCGAGCTTGCGTTGCTGTCGTTCACCGACACCACGATTGCCAGCCGACTTCAACGAAGCCTCCCGCAGGACAAGTTCCGTGAACTCCTCGACATCATCGAGCTGAAACTCGCTCGGCGTCGCTATCGGGAGATCGCCAACGCCGTACGCAACTTCACAGGCCCCCTGTATGCGATGTCGCAGGAATCGAAGGTGAAGCGGCTCGTTCAAGCGCTGGCAGGCTGATCGTCCGCCACTACAGACGGACACGCTTCATGGTATGCTGGCATACCATGAAGCGTACGAGCGTGAAACTACCGGACGACCTCGACGCCCGCCTACGGCACGAGGCAGCCCGACGCAAGATCACCATCGCCGAGCTGACCCGAGAGGCGATCGAGGCCCACTTGGGCGGGCGTCGGCGCCTGCTCGCCGCCGGCGCTGGTCGCAGCGGCCGGAATGATGTCTCCGAGCGCATCGAGGAGATCCTCCGCGGGGAGGCGGCCCGATAGCCATCGTCGTCGACGCCGGTCCGCTGTACGCCTACGTCGATGCCGACGACCGTCACCACCAAGCGAGCCTGATGCTGCTGCAGTCGCATCCTGGTCCGCTGGTGGTCCCGACGCTGGTGATCACCGAAGCCGCTTACCTGATCGGGACCCGGCTGGGCGCCGACGCGGAAGTGCGGTTCCTCGGCGATCTCGCGGC
>Ga0137365_10004239_pt1 | contig 11508 bp, 11 predicted proteins | sample SagtaG_9_FD_104799 | JGI IMG/M metagenome (GOLD analysis project Ga0137365, IMG submission 104799) | Vadose zone soil microbial communities from Sagehorn Ranch, Mendocino, California, USA - Sage1_L_40_16 metaG | ecosystem: Environmental > Terrestrial > Soil > Vadose zone | place: USA... | reverse complement strand
GAACTCCTCCATGCCGCGGCGGGCGGCGGTGGCGGCCTCGGGCAGCAGCCGCAGTTCCATCAGGGCATCCGCGTACTCGGTGTAATGATCGCCAAGGGGGAGGCCAGCGGCCCGCAGTGCCTGTGCCGCCAGCTCGAACAGGCCCATGCCCTCCGCGAACCGCCCGGACTGCACCGTGACCCACGCGCGGGCCTCGGCGATGTCGGCGGTCAGCACCGGGCCGATCTCGGCGGCCCTGGGCACCGCCTCAGCGAGCCGGCGCAGCGCCTGACCGTACCGGCCCTGCTGGGATTCGATCAGGGCCAGGTTGTTCACGGACTGCACCTTGCGCCGCGGGCTGGCCGCCGATCCAGCCAGCAGGCGCTGGTAGATCGCGGCGGCATCGGCCAGCCGCCCGATGTTCTGCAGCAGGACGGCCCGCTGGAAATCCAGCTCCGAGGTCCGCGTGCCGCTGACAAGCGTGGCGGCGGCGTCCAGGTCGCGCTGCGCCACCGCCATCCGGCCAAGTTCCTGGCTGACGGCGGCGTGACTCATCAGCAGTTCCGCCAGCGTCTCGTCGAGATGGTGCCGGCGCGCGATCCGGCAGGCTTCGTCGAGCAGCTGGATGGCCGAACGGTCATCCAGCCGGGCGCGGTGTGCCCACGCCAGGGCCCGCAGCGCCAGAGCGAGCGCCTCGGGCTGGCGTGCCCGCCTGGCCTCGGCGACCAGTGACTCGGCGGCGGGACGGAACCGGTCGGGATCGGCCGCCACATCATCATGGGCCTGCCGCGCACGTATCACCAGATCGCTCGGCGGCTCTGTCCTGGTCAAGAGGCGATCCCCGCTGTAGCCGGTTTACCGGGAACGTGGTATCCACGTCTTATCGTCATGTGACAAGGGTCGGTGATTTCAATGCCATTCAATCAGGCAATTAACGGCGATCCGTTTCAAGGTGATTTCCCCGACTGGTACGGCGGCGAGCCGCGGGACCCGCTCGCGGCGGCCGTACAAAGCGAGGTCGACCAGCTTATTAGGCTCCGCTTCCAGCCGGATGTCCGGCACGAGTACCTCACGCTGCTGCAGGGACGGCGGGCGCAGCTACCCGGGCGACGCCCCGGAGAGCCGCCGGCCGTCATCACCCCTTTCGATTTCCTGCCCGCCACGGTGGGCTTCGACACCCTCCTCGTGCCCGGCGAGCTCTTGATCACCCGGCAGTCCTACGACGGCGGCCATGGGCCGGTTGGCCTGGAGGCGCCGTACCGGTACGGGAAGGACGTCCTGGCCGGCTTCGGCCTGGAGGCGAGCGAGGTGGACTGCCCGGCGCTGCGGGACCGCGTGCTGCGGCTAGTCCCCACTCGGCCGATGGGATCGCAAGAGCTCGCGGACGCGGCACGGGCCCTGCGGGCCCTGGGGCTGGAGGTATCGCTCTGCTACATCACCACGCTGGCGGGGGTGGTCAAGCCGCCCCCACACAAGCTCGCCCCCAGTGGGGGCGCGAAGGCCGCGCTCCTGGCCGAGGAGGTCCGGCTGGCCGGCGGCGGGCCGGACAACAGGCCGGTGAAGGTAGCGATCATCGACACCGGCATCGCCGAGGAAATCCGCGCCGACGGCTGGCTGGCTGAGGTCCCGCGCGATGGCAACATCGACCCTCTCGACACCTTCCCGCTCCCCAACGGCGACGGCTTTCTCGACTTCGCGGCCGGCCACGGCACGTTCGTCGCCGGGCTGGTCCGGGAGGTCGCGCCGGGGGCGGAGATCGCGGTTTACCGGGCAGTCGACAGCGATGGCATTGGCAGTGAGGTCACGGTGGCGTGCGCGATGATCCGGGCGGTCATCGAGGATGGCGCCCAGATAGTCAACCTTTCCCTGGGCTGCCAGACGCAGGACAATGTGGCACCCATCGCCATCCAGGCGGCCCTGGAGATCATCAGCGAGTGGGCGCGCGAGAACGACCGCGACGTCCTCATCGTCGCGGCGGCGGGCAACTCCGGTGATACCACCCCTAGCTGGCCCGCGGCGTTTCCCACGGTGGTATCCGTCGCCGGCCTCATGCCTGACAGGCGGCCGGCGCCATGGTCGAGCCGTGGCTACTGGGTCACCTTTTCGACGATCGGGCAGGGCCTGCTCTCGACCTACGTCCCGGGCCAGGACGCCCCTGAGCCGAATGCGCCTGCGCAGGTCTTCGGCCAGGATTCCTGGGCGCTGTGGAGCGGTACGTCGTTCGCCGCGCCGCAGATCACCGGCACGCTCGCCCGGCGCTACCAGGACGCGGGGGTCTCGCTGCCTGATGCCCTCAGCGAACTGCTGGCGGCGGGCCAGCCGATACCGGGGTTCGGCCGGGCCCTGAAGATACTCCCGGGTATCTGAGCCGTGCCCGCGTGCATGCCGACGTATCACCAGCGCCCAGGTGACTTACATGAACCCGCCGACGTGGACTGACGACGAGCTCCTGCGCGAGCTGAGCGCCGCGCTGCGGGAGCCGGTGGTGGATGAGGGCTTCATCCGGGTGGCCAGGGCGGCGTTCACCAGGCGGACGGTGGATGTTGACCCGGCGTCGCAGCGGCCGGGACCGGCGGCGCCGGCCTCGTAGGGCTCCCCGGCCGCGGCCCGGAGAATACGTCAATTGACGGATAGTGGCGGCCATGACTCAGGGTCAAGCTATGCATCACTTTCCTGGGCCTGGAACCGGCCCGGCAGGGCCGAGGAGGTGACCGCATGGCGACTAACCAGCCCGGCGTGACGCGCAAGGATTTCCTGCGGGGTGTGGGCGCAGCCGGAGCGGGAGGGCTGGTCGTGGGCGGCGTCGCTGGCTTCTTCGGAGGGCGCGCCTCGGACAGCACCGAGGCGACCCCGGCCGCGGCGAGCACCAGCAACCAGCCGATCGTGATCGGTTCGGGCAGCCCGGTGACCGGCGTGTACGCGGGCGACGGCCAGCAGATGATCCGGGGCCAGCAGCTCGCGGTCGCAGCGATCAACGCCGCGGGCGGGGTGCTCGGCCGGCCGCTGAAGCTCGCCGTGCTCGACACCCAGGCTCAGCAGCCGGACGTGATGAAGAGCGTCCTCCAGAAATTCGTGTCACAGAATGTGGCCGCGATATTCGTGCCGTTCACCACCTACACCTCGGTGGAATACCCGGTCGTCGCCCAGGCTGGCATGCCGATGTTTCACGTCAACACCTGGCACGGCAACGTCGATTTCGTGAAGCAGCAGGGGATCAAGAACATCTTCCAGGGCGACCCGTCGGAAACCTGGTACGGCCCCGGTTTCGTCGCCCTGGTCCAGGACCTCATCACCAGGAAGGCGTGGACCCCGTCGTCGAAGACGATGGCGATCGTCACCAGCAACGACCCGTACAGCCTGAACATCGCCAAGACGTTCCAGTCCTCGATGCAGAAGCTCGGCTGGAAGAGCACGATGTTCCAGCAGTTCACCGTGCCGCAGGCGGACTGGAGCGCCACGCTGGTCAAGATCCGCAGCCAGCCCCCGGGAATCGTGTTCTTCAGCGACTACGCCGCCGGCGACGAGGCGTCGTTCATCAAGCAGTTCGCCCAGTCGCCGACCAAGTCGCTGGTCTACCAGCAGTACGCGCCGTCGATCCCGCAGTACCTGCAGCTCGCGGGCAGCGCCGCCAACGGGGTCGTCTGGTCGACGGTGGTCGGCATCCTCCAGAACGACCCGATCGCCGACCCGTTCAACGCCGCCTTCCAGGCCAAGTTCAACGCCCCGGCCGGGTTCAGCAACGCCGGCGACCAGTACGACCTGGTCCACCTGTGGGCCCAGGCCGTGGCCGAGGCCGGGGACCCCCATGACTTCGCCAAGGTCAACAAGATCATCAAGGGCACCGTCTACCGGGGGGTCTGCGGCACCTACTCGTTCCCCGACAACTACCTCACCTGCTACCCCTACCCCGACCACAGCAAGGACCCCAGCCTCGGCATGGCGCATCTCACCTTCCAGATCCAGAACGGAAAGCAGGTGCTGATCTCGCCGGAGCCGTACTCCACGGGGAGCTTCCAGCTCCCCAGCTGGCTGAAGAAGTGACGTCCGGCCCCGTCCTAGAGGCCCGCAAGGTCAGCAAGAGCTTCGGCGGCCTGCGGGCGGTCGACGATGTGAGTTTCGCCCTGACCGGCGGCGAGATCCTCGGGATCGTCGGCCCCAACGGGGCGGGCAAGACGACCCTGTTCGATGTGATCACCGGGCACACCCGCCCGACCAGCGGTGAGGTGCTCCTCGACGGGCGGTCGCTGGCCGGCGTGCCGGTGCACAGGCGCTCGCGTCTCGGCGTGGCCCGGACCTTCCAGCATCCGACCGTGGCCGGCTCGCTGACGGTCGCGGAGAACATGCTGCTCGCCGCCTCGTTCCGGCGGGCCGACGGCGGCGCGCGCGGCCGGCCGGCCGGCGAGGTGGCGGCGGAGCTGCTCGAGTTCGTCGGGATGGCGGACAAGGCGGGGCAGGAGTCCGGCCCGCTCGGGGTCTTCGACAAGAAGCGCCTCATGCTCGGCACCGCGTTGGCCATGAACGCGCGCGCGCTCCTGCTCGACGAGCCGTTCGGGGGCCTGACCCCGGCCGAGATCGACGACACGATCGGGCTGATCAGGCGGATGCGGGACCGCGGGCTGGCGGTCGTGTGCATCGAGCATGTGATGCGGGCGCTCACCTCGCTGGCCGACCGCGTGCTGGTCATGCATCACGGGGCGACGTTCTTCGAGGGAACCCCGCAGGAGATGCTCGCCGACGAGCGGGTGATCGAGGTGTACCTGGGATCGCAGCACCGCAAGGGCGGTGCCTCATGACCACGCCCATTCTCGCCGTCAGCGACCTGTCGGCCGGCTACGGAGACGCCCCGGTCATCCGCGGGCTGGGGGTCACGGTCGAGCCCGGCGAGGTCGCGGTCATCATCGGCCCGAACGGGCACGGGAAGACCACCTTCCTGCGCGCGGTCAGCGGCCTGCTGAAGCCCTCCCGCGGCGAGGTGCTGCTCGACGGCGAGCCAGTGCAGGGGCGGACCCCCGAGTACATCTCGGGGCTCGGGCTCGTGCACATCCCGCAGGGGGACGGGCTGTTCGCGGAGATGACGGTCGAGGAGAACCTGCTCATGGGGGCGTTCCCCGGCTCGGCGTGGCGCAGCCGGCGCAGCGCCCTCGCGCGCGTCTACGAGCTGTTCCCCGGCGTGCGGGACCGGGCGCGCCAGCGGGCCAGGACCCTGTCCGGCGGGGAGCGGCGCCTGACCGCCCTCGCTCGCGGGCTCATGCGGCCATCCCGGATCATGCTGATCGACGAGCCGTCCCTCGGCCTCGCCCCGGTCGCCATCGACACCGTCTACGGGGCGATCGCCGAGCTCAAGGCCTCCTCCACCACCATCTTGCTGGTCGAGGAGAACTTCACCCACGTCGGCGGCATCGCCGACACCGTGCACATCGTCGAGATGGGCGCCATCGTCCGCAGCGGCTCATTCGATGAGCTCTCCCGCGACCCGACAATCGTCGGGACCTATCTCGGGAGCCTGTAGCGATGAGCGCAACCGACGTCGTCGGGATCCTGGTGACAACCTTCATCCTCGGTTCCATCTACGGCCTGGTCGCCATCGGCATGACCCTGATCTACGGGGCGCTGCGGATCCTGGACATGTCGCAGGGCTCCATGGTCATGATCGGCAGCTTCGTGGGGTGGGGCATCCTGGTCGTCGCGGGATGGAACCCCATCGTCGCCATCGGCCTGGCGTTCGTGGCCACGTTCCTGCTCGGCACCTTCACCCAGCTGGTGTCCGTGCAGCCGCTGATGAAGCGGCGGCACGAGATCGACTTCGAGATGATCACGTTCATCACAACCTTCGCCGTGGCCATCGTGTTCACGAACCTCGCCCTGGAGATCCTCGGCCCGCAGCAGCGGAACGTGACGTTCGTCATCGCCGGCGGGATCAACGTATACAACGGCGTCAACCTGCCCTATCAGTCGCTGGCCATGGCGCTCGTGTCGATCGTGCTCATGGCCGGGCTCGGCGTATTCCTCGCCCGCACCCGGTGGGGGATGGCCATCCGCGCCGTGGCGCAGGACCTGGACGCGGCCCGCCTCATGGGGGTGCCGGTCGGCAAGCTCTACCCGCTCACGATGGGGCTCGCCTCCGCGCTGGCCGGCATCGCCGGCGTCTTCCTCGGCGGGCTGTACTTCGCCTCCCCGCAGGCCGGCGACCAGCCGCTGCTCATCGCGCTCATCGTGGTGATCTTCGGTGGCCTCGGCAGCCTGCCCGGCACCGTCTACGCCGCCTACGCCATCGGGTTCATCCAGGCGACGGCCGAGGTGCTGGTCGGCACCACCTGGGCGCTGCCGATCCTGTACGCGGTCATCCTGCTGGTCCTGATCGTCCGGCCGCAGGGGCTGATGGGCAAGCCGTCGGAGGCCCGCCTGTGACCGCGCGGCGCCTGTTCCCGTTGATGACGCCGGCCCGCTGGGCCGGGATTGCCGCGGGAGTCGTGCTGGTCGCCGCGTTCCCGCTGGTCTACCGGGACCAGTACGTGCTCACGGTGATCGTCACCGGGCTGGTGCTGCTGGTGCTGAACATCAGCTGGAACTTCGTGCTGGGCGTCGCGGGGGTGTGGAACTTCGGCCAGCTGGCGATCTACGCCCTGGGCGGCTATGGGGCGGGCATCCTGATGCTGCACACGCTGCTGCCGCCGTGGCTGGCGGTGCTTGGCGGCGGGGTGATCGCCGCCCTCATATCGGTCCTGCTCGCCTTCCCGACGCTGCGGCTGTACGGCATCTACACCTCGCTGCTGACCTTCGCGTTCGCCGAGATAGTCCAGTACGTGATCCTCAACGACGGGTCCGGGCTCACCGGCGGGTCGTACGGGTTCCCGACCGTCCCCGGCCTGTACTCCTCGCTCAGCCCGGACGCGTCGATGCGCGCGTACTACTGGACGGTCCTGGGCGTCGTGGTGGTGTCCACCGCCGGGCTGGCCGCCGTCGGCCATTCCCATCTCGGGATCGCGGTCCGCGCGGTCCGGGACGCGCCCGCCTACACCGCCGCCCGCGGGGTCAACCCGCTGCGCTACCGGGTCATCGCGTTCGCGATCTCGGGGTTCCTGGCCGGCATCGCCGGTGCCCTGTACATCAGCTTCAACCAGAGCATCTCGCCGTCGGCGATGGGGCTGACCCCGATGAGCATCGACGTGACGATGCTCGTCATCGGCGGCCTCGGCACCGTCTTCGGGCCGCTGATCGGCACCGCGCTGCTCACGATCGTGCAGACCGCCCTGGTGGACCACCCCGGGATCGAGCTGACGATCCTCGGCACGTTCCTGCTGATCGTCGTGGTGTTCGTCCCCGGCGGCCTGGTGGGGCTCATCACCCGGACCCGGAACCGCGTGGCCGCATGGGCCGCGGAGGGCGAAGGCACGAGGGAGAAGACGGCCGGGGCGGCTGAGGCCCCGGCTCCCGTCCCCCGGGGGGATCCGAGATGAAAGGGGAGGTCCCGCAAGCATGTGGCCCGATGGAGCGCGCTGCGCCGCCTCGTTCACGTTCGATTTCGACGCCGAGGAAGTATGGATCGGCGAGGACCCCGAGAACGCCCACCGGCCCGGCGTGCTGTCGCAGGGAACGTACGGAGCGAAGGTAGCCGTCCCCGCCCTGCTCGCCCTGCTCGAACGCCGCGGCGTCCGCGCGACGTTCTTCGTGCCGGGCCGGGTGGCCGAGCGGCACCCCGGGCGGGTCGAGGCCATCGTGAAGGCGGGCCATGAGCTGGCCCACCACGGATACACGCACACCTCGCCGTCCCGGCTCTCGCGCGACGAGGAAGAGGCCGAGCTGACCAAGGGCCTGGACGTGCTGCGCTCGTTCGGCAGCGAGATCACCGGGTACCGCTCGCCGTCCTGGGATTTCAGCCCGCACACGCTCGGCCTGCTCGCCGGGCACGGGTTCGGCTACTCGTCGAACATGATGGACGACGTGCGGCCCTATCGGCACGACGGGTCGCCGCTGGTGGAGGTGCCGATCCAGTGGATCCTGGACGACGCGCCGCACTTCTGGTTCGACGGCGCCTCCTGGACGAAGAGCATCGCCACCACGGCCACGGTGCGCTCGCTGTGGGAAGAGGAGTTCCTCGGCATCCGGGAGATGGGCGGATGCTGCGTGTTCACCATGCACCCGCAGATCATCGGCCGGCCGGGCAGGCTGGCGTTCCTCGACGCCTTCATCGCCTTCGTCACCGGCCACGAGGATGTGTGGGTCACCACCACGGCCGAGATCGCGGGCCGGGTATGAGGGCGATGGTCACCGGGGCCGCCCGCGGCCTCGGCGCCGCCATCGCCGGGCGGCTCGCCCGCGACGGCGCCGATATCGTCCTGCTTGATGTGAGCGCCGGCGTGACGGCCACGGCGGAGCGGCTTGCCCGCGGTGTGGGAGGCGCGGGGGACGTGGGGGGTGTGGCGGACGGCCAGGTGGCCGTGGGCCTGATCGCCGACGTGTCGGACGAGATTGCGTGCGCCGCCGCCGTCGACCGGGCGATTCACGCCATCGGCGGCGTGGACGTGCTGGTCAACAACGCCGGGATCGGCGGCCCCGACACCGACGTCGCGGGCACCAGCCTGGCGGAGTTCCGCCGGGTGCTGGATGTCAACCTGACCGGGACGTTCCTCATGTGCCGCGCCGTGGCCACGGTGATGATCGGCCAGGGCAGCGGCGGGGCGATCGTGAACATGGGGTCGGTGTTCGGCCAGCAGGGTGTGGCCCGGGGCGCTGGATACTGCGCCTCCAAGGCGGGGGTCGCGCTGCTGACGCACTCCCTCGCGCTGGAGCTCGCGCCGCACGACATCCGGGTCAACACGATCGCCCCCGGCAACATGGCGACCGAGATGCACTGGGACGAGCTCAGATCCCGCGCCGCGCTGGCCGGCACCACCTTCGACGAGCAGGTGACAATGGTCAGGGCCGCCGTCCCGCTGGGCCGGCACGGCACCGGCGACGACATCGCGGGCACGGTGGCATGGCTGGTCTCCCCAGACGCCAGCTACGTCACCGGCCAGACGATCGGGGTGAACGGTGGGATCTGGCTCAGCTAGTGCGGCGTCGGCCAGCCCAGGGCGGGCGCGGGCGCTGATGCCCGGCCGGCTGGCGGGCCGCCGGGCGCTCGTCACCGGGGGAGCGGGCGGGATCGGGCTGGCCTGCGCGCGGCGGCTGCTGGCCGAAGGCGCGGAGGTGGTGCTGCTCGACCGGCGCGCGGACGCCCTGTCCAGCGCGGCCGGCGTCGGTGCCGCGCCGGTGGCCTGCGACATCCGCGACCCGGGCGCCGTGGCCGCCGCCGTCACCCGCGCCGCCGGGCTGCTGAACGGCCCCGCCGACGTGCTCGTCAATTCCGCCGGGGTGTACCGGATCGCGCCGCTGCTCGACCTGACCCCGGGCGAGTGGGACGACGTGCTGGCGGTCAACCTGCGCGGCACGTTCCTGGCCGGGCGGGCGGTGGCCGCCGCGCTGATCGCGGCGGGCCGGCCGGGGGCCATCGTCAACATCTCCTCCACCGCCGGGCTCGTGGCCGACGCCGTGGAGCCGAGCGCTCACTACAACGCGAGCAAGGCGGGCGTGCTGGCGCTGACCAGGCAGATGGCCGCCGAATGGGCGCCGTACGGCATCCGCGCCAACGCGGTCTGCCCGGGGGTCATCGACACGCCGATGCTGCGGATCATGGACGATCCCGCTGCCGGTGCCGCCTACCTGCAGGCCGGCGTCCCGCAGCGGCGGCTTGGCTCCGCGGACGAGGTGGCCGCGGTCACCGCCTTCCTCGCGTCGGACGACGCCTCCTACCTGACCGGTGCCGCCGTCCCCGTGGACGGCGGCGCAACTGCGATCTGAAAGGGCAGGCCGATGAACGTTTTCCCGCACGTGCGCGTGGAGGGGTCAGCCCTCGACCGCGGCCGCCAGTACGGCAGCCAGGCCGCCGGCCGCGTGCACCGGTCGGTGGCGGCCTACCGGGACGTCTTCGCCCACTACGCCGGGTGGGACTGGGCGACCGTCCGCCGCGAGGCGGCCAGGTACGAAAAGCCCATCGCCGGCTTCCGGCCCGCCTACCTGGACGAGATCAGGGGCATCGCCGAGGGGGCGGGCCTGGACCCGGGGGACGTGCTCGCCATCAACGTCCGCACCGAGGTGATGTTCGCCGCCAAGGCCCGCCAGGCGGCGGGCCAGCAGCGCGCCCCGGACGGCTGCACCGCGTTCGCGGTCGTTCCCCCTCCGGGCGCTGGCGGCTCCACCCTGATCGGCCAGAACTGGGACTGGCTGCCGCATTCCAGCGAGACGGTGGTGGTGCTCGAGGCCAGGCAGGACGAGGGCCCGGACTTCGTCACCGTGGTCGAGGCCGGGCTGCTGGCCAAGACCGGGATGAACTCATCCGGCCTCGGCCTGGTCACGAACGCGCTGGTGACCGCCGCGGACACCGGCGCGCCCGGCATCCCCTACCATCTCGCGCTGCGGGCCATCCTGGACTGCGAAACCGTGTCCGACGCCCTCGCCGCGCTGCAGTCCGGCGAGCGCTCGTCCGCCGCCAACTACCTCATCGCCCACCGCGACGGCAGCGTGGTAGACGTGGAGGCCGCCCCGGGTGACTTCAGCCAGCTGTACCTGCTGTTCCCGACCGACGGGGTGATGCTGCACAGCAACCACTTCCTGTCGCCCGGGTTCGGCGGCCAGGACGTGTCGGTGTGGGTCATGCCGGACAGCCCGCTCCGGCTGCAGCGGATCCGGGCCGGGCTCAGCGGGCCGGACGGCCTGCCGACGCTGGACACCTTCCGGGCGCTGCTTGCCGACCACGCCAACTACCCGTCCGGCCTGTGCTGCCACCCCGACCCCCGGATGGACCCCTATGACCAGGGAGCGACGGTGGCCTCGGTGCTGATGGACCTGGGCACCCGGCAGATGTACCTCGCTGACGGGAACCCGTGCACGGCGCCCTACCGCCAGCTCGACTACGGCGAGTTCCTGGCCAAGCCGTCCCCGGTCGCGGAGGCGGTGCCGTGACCGTGGACTTCGGGTTCGGCCTCATCACCTGCCAGCGCTACCCGGGCGATCCCCGGTCCGACACCGAGCTCTACCAGCAGGCCCTGGCGCTGGCCGAGGACGCGGACGCGTACGGCCTCGACTCGGTGTGGGTGTCCGAGCACCACTTCGTCGACGACGCCTACCTGCCGTCGCTGCTGCCCCTGTGCGCGGCGATCGCCGCCCGGACGCGGCGGGTCCGGGTCGGCACCGCCCTGCTGCTGGCCCCGCTCCACGACCCCGTGCGGCTGGCCGAGGACGCCGCGGTGGTGGACCTGATCTCCGGCGGCCGCCTGGTGCTCGGCCTGGGCCTGGGCTGGCGGGCCGAGGAGTTCGACGCGCTGGGCATCCCGCTCGCGGGCCGGGTGCCGCGCCTGCTCGCCGCGGTCGAGGTGCTCCGCCAGGCCTGGAGCGGGGAGCTGGTGCGGGGCGGGCACGGTGCCCGCTACCCGGGCATGGCGGTCCGGCCGCTGCCCGCGCAGCGGGGCGGCCCGCCGCTGTGGATCGGCG